>RCUK01001372.1_pt1 | contig 15764 bp, 13 predicted proteins | sample 2166381 | NCBI WGS metagenome assembly RCUK01 (sample SAMN09932809, study PRJNA488358) | compost metagenome | isolation source: compost soil in an enriched community | place: Germany: Experimental Botanical Garden | reverse complement strand
AAAAACGTAAAGCCTTGTGGAAGATGTATCATGGTAAATAACGATCCACAAAAAGGCATCGTCAAAAAAGAGCCTTTAAAAACCTTAAGCAAGTATCGAAATGTAAATAATTCTGTTTTATTCGGAACTAATATTGTGAGTCTGAATTCGGGAGTTATCAGTGTTGGTGATAAAATTGTTTTTTAAAAATTCAGCTTTGTAAAACTCCAATTCAAGGTATTAAAAAGTACCAGTTCATTTTTTAAAGTTGGTAATTCTAAAATTAATTTGAGGGTTTCGTGCGCCATCATCGTTCCCATAATTCCTGGCAAAGTTCCTAAAACACCATTCAAATTACAATTTGGAACCTCTTTTGGATCTGGCATCTCAGGAAATAAATCGCGTAGGTTTTTACTACCATTATGATTAAAAATAGCAATTTGACCTTCAAATTTCAAAATACTTCCATAGACCAAAGGTTTCTGAAATTGTACGCAAGTATCGTTTACTAAATATCGGGTTGCAAAATTATCAGAGCCATCAACAATAACATCATATTGCTGAATAATAGCTGGCGCATTATCTAAAGTCAATTTTTCGTTAATGGCTTCAATTTGAATTAGAGGATTTAATTTTGAAACGACTTTTTTCGCAACTAGCGATTTCTCTTTTCCAATTTCATTTTCAGTATATAAAATCTGCCGGTGCAAATTGTGAATTTCAATGGTGTCGAAATCCATAATTCCAATAAAACCAACTCCGGCCGTTGCAATATATTGTAAAATAGGGCAACCCAAACCACCGGCGCCAATTACTAATACTCTTGCTTTTTTGAGTTTTTCCTGGCCTTCGTCTCTAATTTCCGGAAGAATGGTTTGTCTGTTGTAACGTAGAAATTCTTGTATAATACTCATTTTGAAATTTTAGATTTTAGATTTCAGACTTTTGATTGAAGATTGCTCATTTTGGAATTTGGAATTTGAAGTTTGGAATTTTCAATGATAACTTTTATCCCAATCCTTCCAAACGGGTTCGTAACCTGATTTTTTTATGATTTCTGATATTTCTTTTGCAGAACGTTCATCACTGATTTCAAATTGTTCCAAAGATTGTGGATCAACGACATAGCCTCCCGGATTAGTTTTAGAACCGGCACTCATGCTGGTTACACCAATCGGAATAATATTGTTTCTGAATCTTTCATTTTCACGAGTTGAAATAGAGATTTCCAGATCTTCATTCCATAAACGATAAGCACAAATGAGTTGTGTCAGATCTTTATCATCCATTATGAAATTGGGTTCAATAATGCCTTCAGCCGGACGAAGTCTAGGAAATGAAACGGAATACTTTGTCTGCCAGTATTTCTTTTGAAGATAATCTAAATGCAGCGCGTTGAAAAAACTATCGGTTCTCCAATCTTCCAAACCTAATAAAACCCCTAAACCAATTTTATGAATTCCGGCAGTTCCAATTCGGTCCGGAGTTTCCAGTCGATAATCAAAATTTGATTTTTTGCCTTTCGTATGATACTTTTTGTAAACTTCCTGATGATAGGTTTCCTGATAAACCAAAACCGAATAAACACCAGCTTCATGCAAACGTTCATAATCTTCGGTTGAAAGTGGCTGTACTTCCACAGAAATAATCGAAAACTGTTCTCTTATTAAAGCAATGGCATTCAGGAAATAATTAATGTTTACGGTGTAATTTGCTTCTCCGGTAACCAATAAAACATGGTCAAAGCCAACTTTTTTTAATGCTTGAACTTCGAGTTTAATCTCAGCATCTGTAAGTGTTTTTCGTTTGATTTTATTATCTAAACTGAAACCGCAATAGGTACAAATGTTCTGGCATTCGTTGCTTAAATATAGCGGTGCATACATTTGAATTGTTTTTCCGAAACGTTTCTTGGTGATTTCATGACATTGCTGTGCCATTTGCTCCAGATAGTTTTGGGCAACAGGAGAAATCAAAACTAAAAAATCATCGAGATTGCGTTTTGTGTTTGCCAACGCGCGTTCGACATCCTGATAAGTGGTCTGGTATATTTTAGATTGAATGGAATCCCAATTGTAATTGTCAAAAACGGATTTAAATGTTTTCATTTGGATTGTGGTTTTCTTAACCGCAAAGTGCGCTAAGGATTACGCAAAGTTCGCAAAGCTTTGCGTGTTTTGTTTTTGATGAAAAAGTTCACAAAGCTTTGCGAACTTTGCGTAAAACCCTTGCGAACTTTGCGGTTAAATTTATTCGTAAAGAAATGATGTCAAAGGACTAGAAGCAGCAGCATAATTTTGCTGATTCGCAATTTTAGCTTCAAATGCTTTTCTTCCTGCAATAACCGCTTCCCTAAAAGCCTCCGCCATTAATTTAGGGTTTCCGGCAACGGCAATTGCTGTATTTACCAAAACAGCATCGGCACCAATTTCCATTGCTTTTGCAGCATCAGATGGAGAGCCGATTCCTGCGTCTATAATTACAGGGACATTACTTTGTTCGATAATAATTTCCAGGAAATCGATGGTCTTTAGACCTTTATTACTTCCAATTGGAGAGCCCAAAGGCATCACCGCTGTTGTTCCTGCATTTTCTAAATGCTTGCACAAAACAGGATCGGCATGAATGTACGGTAACACAAAAAAACCAAGTTTTGCTAATTCCTCCGTTGCTTTTAAAGTCTCAATTGGATCGGGCATTAAATATTTTGGATCGGGATGAATTTCAAGTTTTACCCAATTTGTTTCGAGTGCTTCTCTTGCTAATTGAGCTGCAAAAACAGCTTCTTTGGCATTTCTCGCTCCCGAAGTATTTGGTAATAAATTGATTTTTGGATGTTTTAAATGTGACAAAATAGCGTCGGTATCCGTTTCGAGATCGATACGTTTTAAGGCTACTGTCACCAATTCACTTTCTGATGCCAAAATTGCTTCTTCCATCTGGATATTAGATCCAAATTTCCCTGTTCCCAAAAACAAACGGGATCTAAAGCTTTTATCACCAATATTAAACACTGACATTTGCATATAATTTTTCATTGAGTTGTTGAATTAATTTTTCTTTTTGATCACTTTTCGTAATCATTCCAGAAACAGCTATTCCGTGAATTCCGGTTTCCATTAACGGACTTATATCGTTGAATGTGATTCCGCCAATAGCATAAACAGGAGTTTCTATTTTGCTATTTTTCATTTTTTGAAGAATAGTATGGTAGCCAGACAAACCTAAAATTGGGCTTAGTTTTTCTTTTGTATCGGTAAAACGAAAAGGTCCTAATCCGATGTAATCACAACCATTTTTCACATGATTCTCAATATCTTCAAAGGTGTTGGCTGTTCCTCCAATAATTTTGGTATTTCCCAGAATCGCTCTTGCCTCGGCAATATTCATATCGGTTAAACCTAAATGCACACCATCTGCAGCGATTTGCTGTGCCAGATATAAATTGTCATTTACAATAAAATTGGCGAGATATTCTTCGCATAAAAATTTTACCGCTTCCGCTAAAGCAAAAGTGTCTTTGGCCGTTTGATTTTTGAAGCGCATTTGTATCCAATCGCATCCTGCGTCTAAGGCGTGATGAATATTATACAATTGCTCTTCGATTATTTTTCCTTGCGAAATGTATTGTAGTTTATTGTACATAGTGATATCCAATTAAAGTTGATGTTGAATTCAGGTATTTTTCTATGTAGGTTTTAGCATTTTTACAAGCTTCTTGCAAAGTTTGATCTAATGCCAGATTTGCGGCGATTGCTGCTGATAAAACACAGCCTGAACCATGTTTTTCAAAGCATTTTTTTTCTGATGGAGCTAACTCAATAATTTCATTTTTTAAGAACAAACGATCAGTACCAATTGCTGATTCGTTATGTCCTCCTTTTAGTAAAATGTTGGTTGGGATTTCATTTTGGAGCCAAAGTTTGTTTGGGACAAAACCAGAAAATAAAATTTCAATTTCGTTGTAATTAGGCGTAATTAAATCAATTTTTGAGAGCACTTTATTAAGATCGGAATCTTCTTCAATGTTCAAAAATTCGAATTTGGTCGTGGATTTTAAAACCGGGTCCCAAACAATTTTAGTTGCTGGAGACAACAATTTTATCGTCGAAAGAATTCGGTTTAAATAGTGCAGACTTGGCATAATACCGATTTTTACCGTTTTGATTTTATAACTTAGAAATAGCGTTTCGATCGAACGGATTACGAAACTCAAGTTGATCCATTGAATTTCATAAAAGCCGTTTTCTGTCTGAATTGTATTTGCCGTTACAACAGCAAAACCTGTCACCTGATGTTGTTCGAATGTTTTAACATCTGCCAAAACACCCGCGCCACCAGAAGGATCAAATCCTGCTATGCTAAGTACGAATGGGCGATTTGCTGACATAATTTAAATTGTTTTACCGGGTTTTCACTATTCCAGATGCTGCCTAAAAGCGCGACATCATCAAAACCTTTTTCAAGTGTTTTTTTGATGTTTTCGCGATCAATTCCGCCTAAAGCGATAACTTTTGTCTTAAAATTTGTTCTTGATTTTAAAGCTTCAAAAAGATCTTTTTCGGGCTGGTAATTTTCCTTTGAAATACTTTTAAAGACAGGGCTTAAAAAAGCATAGTCGAAGTCTTTTTCTAAAGAATTAAAATCTTCTATAGAATGGGTTGACGTTGAATACCTACACGGTTTTGAAAACCTTGCAGGAAAGTTGGGAGAATATTTTCTCTCTTTTTCAGAAAAATGAATTCGGTTAATTCCAAAATCTTTGGCCAATTGATGATGACTGTGTAAAACCAAATTAGATCTGAATTCCACCTTTATCTGATTAATAAAATGACACATTTCAACTTCAGAAAAATCAGGTTTGCGAATATGAAGCAAAGACAATCCTTCCTCAAATAAAGAATCAATAATACTGATTTCGCCAGAAATTGCAGAAGGATTAGTAATCACAATCATATCTTTACTCTTGATTCTATTCTCTTTATTCTTGACTCTATTTTCTACTAGATGTAAATCTCTTTCCCCTGCTCAATAAACTCCTCTGACTTCTCTTGCATTCCTTTTTCTGCGGCAGCCACATCCCTAATTTCCTGAGATATTTTCATAGAGCAGAATTTTGGGCCACACATCGAGCAGAAATGAGCCACTTTAGCGCCATCAGCAGGAAGCGTTTCATCATGGAATTCTCTGGCAGTATCAGGATCAAGAGATAAATTAAATTGATCTTCCCAACGGAACTCAAAACGGGCTTTACTCAAGGCATTATCACGATATTGTGCTCCCGGATGACCTTTGGCCAAATCTGCAGCGTGTGCTGAAATTTTATAAGTGATTACACCATCTTTTACATCTTTTTTGTTCGGTAAACCAAGATGTTCTTTTGGAGTTACATAACACAGCATTGCACAGCCGTACCAGCCAATCATGGCAGCCCCAATTGCTGAAGTAATATGGTCGTAACCCGGTGCAATATCAGTTGTTAGAGGTCCAAGAGTGTAAAAAGGAGCTTCGTTGCAATGTTCCAATTGCTTGTCCATGTTTTCTTTAATCATGTGCATTGGCACGTGACCCGGGCCTTCAATAAAAACCTGAACATCATGTTTCCATGCGATTTTGGTTAATTCTCCAAGCGTTTCTAATTCGGCGAATTGTGCAGCGTCGTTAGCGTCAGCAATCGAACCCGGACGTAAACCATCTCCTAAAGAAAAGGCGACATCATATTGTTTCATGATTTCGCAGATTTCCTCAAAATGGGTGTATAAGAAGTTTTCTTTATGATGAAACAAACACCATTTTGCCATGATCGATCCGCCACGCGAAACGATTCCGGTAACACGATCAGCCGTTAAATGAATGTAGCGAAGCAAAACTCCGGCGTGAATTGTGAAATACGAAACGCCTTGTTCTGCCTGTTCGATTAAAGTATCGCGGAAAACTTCCCAGGTTAAATCTTCGGCAATTCCTTTTACTTTTTCCAAAGCCTGATAAATAGGAACCGTACCAATCGGAACCGGTGAATTACGAATAATCCATTCTCTGGTTTCGTGAATGTTTTTCCCTGTTGACAAATCCATAATGGTGTCGGCACCCCAGCGACAAGCCCAAACTGCTTTTTCAACTTCTTCTTCAATGCTTGAAGTCACTGCGCTGTTACCGATATTAGCATTTATTTTGACTAAAAAATTACGACCAACGATCATTGGTTCGCTTTCAGGGTGATTAATGTTGTTTGGAATAATGGCTCTTCCGCAGGCAACTTCACTTCTAACAAATTCAGGAGTAATTTTACTTTTTGGTGTGTTTGCTCCAAAACTATGTCCAGCGTGCTGGCATTGCATTGCCTTGGTTTGTTCGTTTAAAAGTTCAATACGTTGGTTTTCACGAATCGCAATATATTCCATTTCAGGAGTTATGATTCCTTGTTTGGCGTAATACAATTGCGTTACGTTTGCACCTTTTTTGGCACGTTTTGGCCGATGTAAATATTCAAATCGAAGATGATTTAAGCTTTCGTCTTTCAAACGGGTTTGTCCGTAATCAGAAGTTATTTCATTTAAAATTTCAACATCATTTCGATCCAGAATCCAGCTCTCGCGTAAGCGTGGAAGCCCTTTTCTAATGTCGATTTCGATGTTCGGATCTGTATAAGCACCTGATGTATCATAAACCGTTACAGGTGGATTTTTCTCAATTCCGCCATTTGAAAGTTTAGTGTCGCTTAAAATAACTTCACGCATCGCCACTTTTATGGGATGGATTTCTCCGCTGACATATATTTTCTTGGAGTTTGGAAAAGGTGTTCTGGAAATTTGTTCTTCTGTTGTCATAAGGAAAGAAGTTATGAGTTATAAGTTATGAGTTATTGTAGACGCGCACAGCAGTGCGTCTACGTCCTATAAAAAATTGGAAATTGGAATTTATTTTTTGGAATTTATCCCGATAGCTATCGGGATTATCCTCCCTGAGTAGCAGAAATAATCAGAATTTCGTCAGTTTCTTGTACGAGATGTTGGTTCCAATTGATTCTTGGAACAACGGTGTTGTTAATGGCAACGGCAATTCCGTTTTGTTTGTTGGGAATTTCGAGATCGAGCAATGATTGAACGCTTAGCGATTCAGCATTGAATTTTTTGATTTGTTGGTTGATTTTTAGTTCCATTCCTTTTTGAATTAGTATAGTTATACTTTAGGAATGGCTACAAAAACGCATAAAAATGCGCGCAGAAGTCATCTTACTTTTCCCTACGCTAGTATGAACTAGATCAGGTTCAGAGGGTAAAATCTCAGCCTGCTTATTAGCAGACACCCCTAAAGTGTGAAGCAAATATATGTAATTTTTGTTTAAAAGTTTCAAGTTTCAGGTTTCAGGTTTTGAAAATCTGAAAACTGAGAGTGAAAACTGCGACTGTTTACTTAGCTCTTTTCCAGCAATCTTCGGCGTGATCATTGACCATTCCGGTGGCTTGCATGTGTGCGTAGATTACGGTTGAACCAACAAATTTAAAACCTCTTTTTTTTAAATCTTTACTGATTTCGTCAGAAAGAGGAGTAGTGGCCGGAGCATCTTTTGACGTTTTGAGATTGTTTATGATTGGTTTTCCATTGGTATATTTCCAAATAAAATCAGAAAAACTGCCAAACTCTTTCTGTACTTTCATAAAAGCCTGCGCGTTAGAAACGGCCGCCTTAATTTTCAGTTTATTACGGATGATTCCGGTATTTTGCATTAATTCTTCGATTTTATCTTCAGAATAATGGGCTACTTTTTTATAATCGAAATGATCAAAAGCGTTTCTAAAATTCTCTCTTTTGTTTAAAATAGTAATCCAGCTTAAACCGGCCTGAAAGGTTTCCAAAATCAAAAATTCGAATAAAGTAAGGTCATCATAAACAGGAACGCCCCATTCTTCGTCGTGGTACTTTTTATATAAATCACTGGAAGTGCACCAGCTGCATCGAATTAAATTTTCGTTTTCCATTATTTACCAATTTGCCAATGATACCCTTTTACGCTTGGTATATAGGCGGAATGACCAATTATTATTAAATCATTATAGACTTTTCTATTGTATTTAATGCCAATTGCTTTGCCAGACATAAACATTTTATTGGCCTGAAATCTAATTTTCATTTTACCATCTTCAAGTTCGGCATCGGATACTTTTTCTACAAGCCAGGTTGAACGCCATTTTACAGCTAATTCGTCATGTGCGGTTCTGGTAACACTTTTGACCAGTTTAACGGCTTCCTCAGGAATTTTAAAATTTTGTGTCAGATCTTTTTGACTCATGGTTTGGCCAATTTTAGTCCCGGACAGGATTTTCCGTAGGTTAACGAAATTCATAAAGTTTTCGCTTTCTTCCTTTTTTGTAGTAGTTTCAGGTTTTTCTGCTGTGGTTTTTGCAATTGGAGTTTCTGCTGTAACAATGGATTTAGTAACAGTAAAAACCGTCTTTTTAGTAATGGGTGAATTGGTGTCACTATCTTTCGCAACTACTATTTTAGAAGAAATGGGGTCAAGTGATTTTTGAGGAGCAGGTTTTAAAGAACTAACAGGATATACTTTTTTATTTGGTTGCTTTTTTTCATCGCTGCCACAGCTATAAAAGAAACAGCTTATTGAAAATAGTAATATAACATTAGTTTTTTTCATAACAATAAATCTTAATCCTTATGAGAAGAAATATCTTCTTTCAAATATTTTTTAATCAAATGATGTCCTGCGTAAATTAATGGTGTCAATACAATAGCGGTACACAATTTAAACGTGTATCCAATCAAAGCTGAGGAAAGAAACGTGTCGAAGTCGATTTTCCCCGGTAGCCAAAACGCTATTCCAAGTACAATAAACGAATCAAATAATTGCGAAACAACGGTTGACCCTGTTGTTCGTAACCATATTTTTCTTTCGCCTGTTCGTCTTTTAAAAAACCAAAATATCCATACATCAATTAATTGAGATACCATAAAAGCAATTAAACTACCCACAATAATCCACATACTTTGTCCAAAAACAGCCTGAAATTGTTCGTCATTTACGGGACTTATTCCTTTTGCTGCCGGAATTACAATGGCCATAAATAAAATTAAAAAGGCATATGCAATTAAACAAGCCGTGATAAAAGAGAGTTTTTTAACTCCTTTTTCTCCAAAATATTCATTTATTAAATCGGTTGTCAGGAAAACCACTGGCCATGGTAAAATACCAATACTCATTACAAACGGTCCAATCTGAATTAACTTTCCTCCAATAAGCTCTGCGACAACTGCATTTGTTATAAAAATTCCCGCCAGAATTACAAAGACAATTTCTTTTTTGGTTTTGAACATAAATACGTACTATAAAATCTGATAATTCAAAGTTAACTATTTTATGCTGAAAATTGATTTAATATTCCTCGCCAAGTGATAACTCCTCTTCTTTCTTTTCTTTTTCAAAACTCGCCCTGATATGATCGCCGTTCAAAGTTTCATTGATAATAAGAGCATATGTTTTCTCCGGATCCTCTTCAATACTTATTGTTTTTATTGGAGCGGTAGTGTAGGCCAAAGGATTTATTTTTTTGTTTTCGTTTAAAAAAGCAATGGTATATAATTGTTTTTTGACCGATTTTGTTTCGTCATTTTTTCTTTGAATTTGGTAAAAGTAAAATGAAATTTCATGATTGTCCTTTTCTACAATTTGTTTTTTTAATAAAGTTATAGAATCCTTTTTAGCCAGATTTTGAAAATTTAAGGCTGCCGATTTTGCAATCTCATCATCTGTAAAATGGATCAGGTCTTTTTTGTTTTGATTCAATAACAAATTGATTGTTACAAATTGAGTTTTAGGATCGTTTAAAAAACCTTCAATTTCAGATGTATTTAGCATGTTATGTGTAACTCCTAATCGGGCTAATTCTATATTTAATTCCGGAATATCGAGGCTTTTTATTTTTTTTAATACTTCCTTTACAGCATTGTCATCGGTATAATTATAGATTAAATTGGTGTAATTTATCAAATCTGTCAATGATCTAGATGATTCAGAATAAAAAGTTATTTCGTCTTCTGTTGTTGCAGCTTCTTGTGTAGCTTTGTTTTTTTCATTCCAGCTTGCTACTCTTTTGTATTCAAGTTTTGTGTTGGTAAGGATTATTTTTTTAAATGCTTTTAGTTTTTTAACCGAAATCAATTTTTGCTCTAATAATGAATTACAAAAGCTGATGATTGGTTTGTTGTATTCTTTGATACTGTAATATTGAAAAATTTCAGGAAACAGTTCTTTACTGTTTTCCGGATCTCTTTCAAACGTATAAAACAGGCTTCCAATTTCATATTGTAAATCTGAAATTGGTAAATCGTACTCTAATAACTCATTGATTTTTTTGTACGCTGCTTTTGATTTTTGGTACGAAATACTTTTTAAGATACTAATTTGTACATCTGTTTTAGTCGATTCTTTTTTATAATAATTCTCCAGATACGGAATTACTCGTTGATCATCAATTTTACCAATTTTTTCCAGTAATGAAGTTACAGCATCGGTTTCACTTTCTTTAAAATTATAAGTGTTGATGAAATTGGTAATAGCATCAAAATCATTTTTTGTAATATCCAGATTGTCAATTGTGTTTAAAGCCGAATAACGAATGGTGTCTTTTTCGCTTTTTGCATCTTCTATAAAAAGTTTGACTTTGTCTTCAGCTGTATCCGTTTTGATGTTCTCAACAAGATCTAATGAGTTAAAGGCTTTCTCTATAAAAGGATCGTCATTTTTGTAGTTTTTCTCAACCAGAGTATTCAGTAAATAATAAGCATTGTTTTTGTAAAGAACTTTGTATTTAATGGACTGGGTAGCGTTTGGTTTAGAAATGAGTGCATTAATTGTATAACTATTTTGTTCTTTGTCAAAAGTGGTGCTTTCAGATAAAAACTCATAATTATCTTTTTTGTTAGCAAGAATTTCATCCCAAAGTGATCTTGAAAATCCTTTTTTAAGGAACAATTCCGAACTTAATAAAGAAGTAGCAGTTTCATAACTTTCATCTTCCGCTTCAAAATAATTTTGTTGAGGATCTTCATCGTATTGGTTTAAAAATTCTTTTTTAAGCATACGTTGAACAGAATCAATAGATAATGTTCGTTCGTATTTTGGGAATTTATGATAAGCCAATTTAATTTTCCTGCCCGTTTCAGAATTAAATGCCTTATACTGATTTACAACTTTAAAAGCATTTTTTGCCTCGCGTTGGTTTTTGTTTAATTTTAAAAATAGATTTTCGTTTTCCTTTTCCGGAATTTCTATTTTATAGTTTGCGATTGAGTCTATTAAAATTTTTGATCTAGATTTATAATCAAATGGAGTTAATAAAAATGAATTAAAAAAGCGATTGGTGTTTGCTTCCGATGCATTTACAGAACCCAACATATAATATTTGTTTCCGGAAATAACAGTTTTTAATTTGATATTTCGGTCACCAATTTTAGAGGATGAAACAAAAGAATTTTCGATTTTGTTATATTGGGTAGCAGTCGAATCCTGATTTTGTTGCAGATAAAATTGATAGTGAATTTGTTTTTGTTCGTATTGAGAATTTTCAAGGAAACTCGTATCATTCAACGTTTTTTCTCTTAAAAAATAATATGCTTTTTCCTGATTATCATAGGCCTGAATGTCAATATTCGTTCCTTTTTCGGCACTGTTTCCAAAAACAAAATTATACGAAGGAACTTCTGCTTCAAAACCACCTTTCAAAGGTTTGATCTTTTCCCATTCGTTTTTAAAAGGTTTTATTTGGATATTTTCAAAAACTTCATTTTCATATTGTCGAACATAATTCGCAGGTCCTGTCATCGAAATAGAAATGATTTCTAAAGGTGTAATATAAAATTTAGAATGCTGGGCGTTTCCTGTTTTTGTAATGTTTTTTATGTCATAATTGGCATAATTCGCTTGTTCAGAATATTTTTTTTCAATAATATCTCCGGGGATTTTTTCAAAAAACAAACTATCTAATGATTTTGGATTATAAGTATTATTGACGGCTTTAAGAAAATAATTTAGCGGAATTCTTTTTATGGTAATTGCACCTCCATTCGTGAAATCCGGCGAGCCCATGCTTTCGTTTTCTTCGATAGTGGTTTTGTATAATGGCAATTGTACCATTTTATCTTTGGTCTGCGAAACAGTAAAATTAGGATTTGGAAAATAAGCTTCAATAGTTTTCTTCTGATTTTTTCCGTTTTCAGTAAAAGTGTCAATTATAGGCTTTACGGTATACCCTTTTTTTCTTAAAAGTTCGATTATACCATCGTTACCTGCTAAATGCGCTGCTCCAACTGCTGAAAACAAACTTCCTGTTTTAGCAATAGAATCAATGCTTTTGGTCATGATTTTGTTGCGATTAACAATAAGGGCATCGTGCGCTTTTTTAGAAAATAGTAGTTTATAAACTGAGTCAAGCATAATAATATCCTTTTCTCTGTAATATTCTTTTAGAACCTCCTGAGGATTTCTGTTTTTTAAGATTTTTACTAAAGCAAGTTTGTTCTCTTCCTTTGGTTTTGCGTCCTCATCAATAATTTGCAATATCGATAGCATGGATTCTTTGGCATCTTCCAAACCAACAATTTTCTTTTTGTATTTTTTCCCGGTTTGAAAAATAAACATGTCCAAAACCGTATCTTCTTGAAAATCTGCCTGATCTCCTTCTGCTCCGGATAACATGTTTCTGAAATATTTGGCATTGTCATTAATAAAAATGGTCTGAATATTCTCTTTTGTTGTTGGGAAGAGATAGAATTCAGTATAGAACTTTTTATAGGAATTAAAATCATTGTTCTTCATCAAATCATTCAAATCTCCCCATGTTTCAGGATTACTTTCGTTGGCCACAATATCTGAACCTAAAAGGTTTTTAAAGAACGAATCTGACAGATGAAAAGAAATTTTATCATTGACATGCATCGTGCCGTACAAGTAAGAGTTTTTGGTTAAACCGTTGCCGGAGATTTCCCAAAATAAACTTTTGTTTTGTGCCTGAAGGACAGAAGTTATTAGTAATGAGATATAAAGTAGTTTTTTCAAGAGGGTTGGTTTAGTGGTTTTGCTAAACAAATATAAAATAGATTGTGGTCTTTTCGTTTATGAATATGGCTTTTTCTTTGTTTTTTATCAGGGATTTTCTTAAAAACCAAAAATGACTTTTGTGATATGTGATGGTTTATGCAGTCAATCTTTTTTAAGGCAATTCAATTTGCTTTTGATTGGTAATTTTTAGGTACTTTTGGAATAAGAACAAGTTCTATTATTTAAAATCAAATTAATGAGAATGAAAAAATTAATGTCAATTTTTATCATGGGTACAACCTTTTTTGCAGCTACCGCACAAAACAATTCTGATAACCCGTTGCTTAAACCATGGACTGGTCCTTATGGAGGGGTTCCTGCTTTTAATGAGTATAAGGTGTCAGATTTTAAACCGGCAATCGAATTTGCTATTCAGGAAAAATTAAATGAAGTCGATGCTATTGCCAATAATCCAAAAGCGCCAACTTTTGATAATACGATTGTAGCTTTAGAGCTTTCTGGTAAAACAATGTCCAGAATTTCGACATCTTACGGAATTTACAGATCTACTTTAAGTACCCCGGAATTTAATGCTATTGACAGGGAGATGTCACCAAAATTTTCTGCGTTTTCTGATAAAATTAATCAAAACAAAAAGTTGTTTACCAGAATAGAAACGCTTTACAATTCGAAGGAAAGTAAAAAACTTACAGGTGAGCAACAGCGTTTAATATGGTTGTATTATACTAATTTTGTTCGTCAGGGTGCTAAGCTAAATGATGCGGACAAAGAAAAAGTGACTAAGATTAATCAGGAACTGGCAACGCTTTTTACCCGTTTCAGCCAAAATTTATTAGCTGAGGAACACAATCAATATCTTGCTTTAAAAACAGAAAGTGACTTTGATGGTTTGCCATTAGAAGTAAAAAATGCTGCCATTGCAGAAGCAAAAGATAGAAAATTGGATGTTATGGGATGTATTGCCAATACTCGTTCCTCTATTGAGCCATTTTTGACTTTCTCAACTCGCAGAGATTTAAGAGAAAAAGCATTTGATATTTTTGTGAAACGTGGAGACAATGGAAATGCAAATGATAACAATTCGACACTAGTTTCTATTTTAGAATTGCGTACTCAAAAGGCCAAATTACTTGGGTATCCAACTTTTGCTAATTGGAGTTTGTCTAATAAAATGGCAAAAGATCCTCAGAAGACATTAGATTTAATGATGTCAGTTTGGGAACCAGCTGTAGAAAAAGTACATCAGGATGTAGCTGAGATGCAAAAAATCGTTGATGCAGAAGGAGGGAACTTTAAAATTCAGCCTTGGGATTATCGTTTTTATGCTGAAAAAGTTAGAAAAGCAAAATACGATTTAGATCAAAATGAGGTTAAACCTTATTTACAATTAGAAAACTTACGTGAAGGTATGTTTTGGGTTGCAGGAGAATTGTTTAACTTAAGTTTTAAACAAATTACAAATGTACCTGTTTACCATCCTGATGTTCGTGTTTGGGAAGTAAGTAATAAAGTTACCGGAAAAGTAGTTGGATTATGGTATTTTGATCCTTATGCGCGTACAGGAAAACGTTCTGGTGCCTGGATGAATGCTTACCGTGACCAACAAAAATTAGGCGGTGATGTTTTAACTATTGTGTCTAACAACTGTAATTTTATTAAAGGAACTGCAAACGAGCCGGTTTTAATCTCATGGACAGATGCAACAACTTTATTCCATGAATTTGGACATGCACTTCACGGATTGTGTTCAAATGTTACTTATCCAAGTTTAGCAGGAACAGCTGTAGCTAGAGATTATGTTGAGTTCCCTTCTCAATTGTTAGAGCACTGGTTGCCTACTCCTGAAGTATTGAACAAATTTGCTTTGCATTATAAGACAAATCAGCCGTTGCCACAGTCTTTAGTAGACCGAATTAAAAAAGCGGGTAACTTTAATGAAGGATTTTCTACTGTAGAAACCATTTCAAGTTCTTTAATTGATATGAAACTGCATTTAACAACAACACCTATTGATCCTCATAAATTCGAAAAAGAAACGTTAGACGCGCTTCATATGCCATCAGAAATTGTAATGCGTCACCGTATTCCACAGTTTGGACATATTTTCTCAAGTGATGGATACGCTGCCGGATATTACAGTTATTTATGGGCTGATGTAATCAATGCAGATGCCTGGGAAGCTTTTACAGAAGGAAAAGGTCCGTATGATAAAGCAGTTGCAAAAAAACTATATGACAATGTTTTCAGTGTTGGAAATACGATTGATCAGGAAAAAGCATATGAAAACTTTAGGGGAAGAGCTCCTAAATCTGATGCTTTAATGCGTGCGAGAGATTTTCCAATTGTAGCGAAGAAAAAATAAGAAATCTTCAATAAATTATAGACGCATTTCGGTGCGTCTATAATATTTGAGATGAGACATAAAAAAAACCCGAATAAATAAATATTCGGGCTTTTTATATTGAAATAATATATTAACCTAAAGTAACTCTTTTGAAACCTGTGATTTCAACGTTGTATCCTTTAACATAATCACCAACTTTTTTACTATCATCTTTAATGAAGTTTTGATCTAGTAAAGCTTTTTCCTGATCTAAAGTAGTGTTGTCAGAAATGAAACGTTGTACTTTTCCTGGAATAATTTTATCCCAAATTTGCTCTGGTTTACCTTCAGCTTTTAATTCAGCTTTAGCATCTTCTTCAGCTTGTTTGA
>RCUK01001367.1_pt1 | contig 15815 bp, 16 predicted proteins | sample 2166381 | NCBI WGS metagenome assembly RCUK01 (sample SAMN09932809, study PRJNA488358) | compost metagenome | isolation source: compost soil in an enriched community | place: Germany: Experimental Botanical Garden | reverse complement strand
TCATCCAGGCCATTTTACCCGCAGTACCCATCCAACAAAAGAAATGAGTAGTGGTTTAAATGTTCAAGTCAGAAGACCAGAAGCGCCAGGACGCAGCGATCGCAGCCAAGCGAGTCTGCCCCAAGTGCAATGGCACTGGCACCGTCGGTAACGGCGGCCGCGGTTCAGCCTTTTCGAGCACCTGTGGCACCTGTGGCGGCTCCGGCATGAAGTGACCTTCTTATCTTGGCGGACGTAGGACTATAGCATCCAGCTATAGACACCTCGAAAAAACAGAATGCATTATTCCTGTCCGTCTCTTATTCCTCATAATCCCAGGATTGTGGCGAGCAAGAGGCGTTTATTTTTTGTCAAAAATATGTCAAAATAGATATAAATAACCAGCGTTAAAAAACGGGGATAAATACATGCAAAGCTCTGAAAAATTACACAGCATCTACACAAAACCTGCCTCTATCGAGAATAATACTCCAGAGTCACTTATTGTCCGACATCGCATGAATGTTAGCCTAGCAGATACTGCACTTAGTAAAACCGTACGGACACGACTTGACGTACTTGAAGAAGAGCGAGCAGTAATTATCGACAGCCGCCCCGAGACAGACTAGTAGCGACACGCATTTATTATGAAAAATTTCTGGAACGAACTACCACGACCATTCTTTATTCTGGCTCCAATGGAGGCAGTGACTGATGTTGTTTTTCGTCATGTCGTAGCAAGTGCTGCCCAGCCAGATATATTCTTTACTGAATTCACGAATGCCAGTAGCTATTGCAGCCCTCAGGGAGCACATAGTACGCGTGGGCGTCTCGCGTTTACCGAAGATGAGCACCCAATGGTCGCTCAAATCTGGGGCAATAAACCGGAACAATTCAGTCAAATGGCAAAGGGTCTCGCTGAGATGGGCTACATGGGTATAGATATCAATATGGGCTGCCCAGATAAAGCAGTCGTAAAAGGCGGTTCGGGCAGCGCTCTTATTAAACAGCCGGAACTTGCTGCAGAACTAATAGCCGCAGCCAAAGAGGGCGGACTGCCAGTCAGCGTCAAAACACGTCTTGGCTATAGCAATACCGACGAGTGGAAGGAATGGCTGACCCATCTTCTAAAGCAAAATGTCGTTAACCTGACAATTCATCTTCGAACGCGTAAAGAAATGAGTAAGGTAGATGCTCATTTTGAAATGATTCCAGAAATCAAGAAGCTCCGAGACGAGATAGCACCACAGACTCTTCTGACAATAAACGGAGATATCCGTGACCGTCAGCATGGCGAGGAGCTCGTCGAGAAATATGGCATCGATGGCATCATGATTGGCCGTGGAATCTTTACCAATCCATACGCATTTGAAACGACGCCACAAACTCACAGCAGAGAAGAGCTGCTCGGGCTACTACGCCTCCAGCTCGACCTACATGACAAATACTCAAAGGAGCTCGGCGAGCGAAAATTCGAACCGCTCAAGCGCTTCTTCAAGATTTACGTTCGTGAGTTCGACGGCGCCTCGGAACTACGTGACAAATTGATGCATACAAAAACAACTGACGAAGTTCGCCAGCTGCTTAAGTAAAACCGTACATTAACCTATGACTATATCGATACCAGAACGAGTGCTGTCACGAGGTAGCAAGCGGGACGTTGCAACAACACGAGCGACCGAGGCGAGTGCGAAGCCATCAATATTATCATGCGGCACAATAGCATCAATCTTTTCGGCCGTTGGTCGAAGAGCCCAAATATCATATCCATACTCTGGCAAACCGTTCGCATAGGCAGTAGACGCATCATGCCAGGTATCAACCTTAGAGTTAATTCGTAAGCTCGTGGCTGCGTGGTATTCGTGAGCAAGCCTTGATCGTTCAATCATAGGATGACTGCCATCAGTATCCATAGTGACAGCTTCAATATCAACACCCCTAAAAAGCTTCTCATTCGAAGCAAGCTGAGCATAAAAATACTGAAGTTTCTCAAACTCTGATTCGTTAACGCTGCCATCGAGAATTCGATTTGTTTCACGAAGTATCGACTCGCCATTACTAGTAAATTGATCGGCGACCGCACCTACGCCAGCTTCAGCCGCGCATTCATGATGAGTGCATGCAAGTAGCGCGTAACGAGAAAGACCTTTTGTAATAACCTTAGCGAGTTCGCCAGCAGACAAGTCCACATCGAGCTTTCCATTCCGATCAATGGCACGCGCAGCATACGTATCGTAAGCTAAGCCATACGATGAAGCACCCCCAAGTTTAATATTTTGGCCAGAGTTCTCGTAGCCGCGATCATCAATACAGTGAACGCCAACAGGTCTTGACCAGTCAATAACGTTTGGTACCTGCTCGATTGTTTTCATGACGAATAAACCCGTTTATTTAGTTGTTACAAAAGTAGCCATATCGAGTGAGATTTACTCTGGTCCAAATGGGCCAGTACAAATTACATCCGAGATAGGTACATATCATCTGCGCCGAAGCACTTTGATAGTGTAGCGCCAAATAACTATTGTTGCAATAACAATTTGCATCATTTTCACACCTATAGTATAATATCATAAATACTATGAAAAAGCAAGAGCTTAAGCTATCCACGCCAGAACTCTATCCTATTCCAAGTAGTGAAATGGACGCTGACTTCAGTATGCTTAGTGATTTTGATGACAGTGATCTCACTTTTCTAAAACAGGACTACCTACAAAACCTTCCCGAAACAGATCCGACTCATTTTCTTATGGCGCTCGAAGCAAGAAAAAAGCTCGAGGCAGTGCCATCTCTCAGGCGAACATATCGCGCTGGAGTTATTGCAGGCTCGATTATCCTGCGACAACGACTCCATACAATCGGACAGGTGCCCCGTGAGGTATTTGCGGGCGAACACCAGCGAACAATCGACTGGGCGAGCATGCGGCTATCTCGCTTTGCCTTGCGACAATATTTCGCTACTGATGTCGACATAAAACAGCACCTCTATACGGTCGTTGAATTCCCGTGGTCGTCGAACGATTCGCAGTATGTGCCGTATAGCGACACGCCGCCGGCAAACGACTGGATGGCGATTGGCATGGGCGACATGCTGCGTATTGGAGACGAGGCCGAAGCGCACTTCACGGGCCGAAAGATACGCCACCCGCTCATCTCGCCGCTACAGCACGAACCACTACTCGACTACGAAGACGTGTAAGCTGATTCGTGATGGCCCGTCTTGTGCGGTCCGAAAAATACCTTTGTATAGAGACGTACTGTACTCACACCCACAAGCAGATACGACAGGCAAAAGAGCACGACCATAAACGCATGGTCGAGGGGGATCGAGCTCACCATGATATCTTGCGCCAAGAAAGAGGGGCTGATAGGAAACGCCATAAACAGCAGCGCGACAATAAAGAAGAAGTTGCCGAGCTTTGTAAATGCGTATATAGAACCGTGATAATCACGCAGTGCATTTGACTCACCTTTTGTTTGTAAATACCACAGGCAGATATGACCCACAATAAACGCCAGTACCACTCCCGCGCCGTACATAGCAAGATACTCCCAGCTTCCAGCGGACGCCAGCACCAAGAAAAGTGCTCCAAAAAGATGCCCGAGCATAATGAGATTCCAGCACGTTCTGGCGGAGTTTTTTGTTGTGTAGGCACGAATGTAAAAAAGGATACTGACGACGGCCGAGGTAAGCAGGATACCAAGCGCCAAACCAGTCGATACAATCGCCAGCGCAGCAAGACCAGACAAGAGGACGACAGCGACGAGCTGCACACGAAGCTGATCGAGAAAGGCGAGTGAGCGACCAATCGTCTTAAGCGGCTGCCATACATAGCTACTTACTGCCCAGTTCATATTCCACTCTTTTATGCCCAGCGTATAGAACGTCGCACGCAGCCGTCCCATAAACGTATGCTTGATCTTATGAAGCGGTTGTACGAACGTGAAAAACTGATCATGAATAAGATAGCTGACGATCGACGGAGAAATAAGGAGCTGATACGTCCGGAGGGCGGCGTTACTGACAAAGTGGAGCAGTACGAGCCAGTGAAGACCGAGCGCTAGTTCAATAAACATAATGCCAATTTGCGTAATGGATGCATAGGCGATTTGTGTTTTAGCAGATGACTGAACTCTAGCAATCGACGAGGCGACGATTGCCGTTACGAGGCCGACAGCTCCAACAGTGATTCGCAGCCCAACACTGTCTTCCCATAGCGGGAAGGTTCGTAATAGTAAGAACAGTCCCATATGTACCGAAAGCGCACCGTAGAAAATCGCGCTTGACGTCGTTGGTCCTTCCATGGCGCGCGGCAGCCAGTACGAGAAGGGGAACTGGGCAGATTTGATCATGGCAACCATCAGGAGTAATAGACCGAGAATCGTGATACTACCGTGTTGCACAGCAACCTGTGAAAGTTCAGAAAAATCCACACCACCCTCGAACATATGGTGCGCATACCAAATAGCCGCAAGCAGGAACGCGTCACCGATGCGATACACTGAAAAAACTTTTAGGGCATTGCGAGACGGCAAGAACCGATCTCTATAAAACGCAATCAGTAGCACGGAGCTGATTCCGATAAGCTCCCACCCGACAAAGAGCATCTCGAAATTACCCGACAAAATAATAAGTGATAGTCCGATAAAAAACAAAAGGACGGTGCTATAAAACCTTTTAAAGCCCTGTTCGCGGTGTAGGTAATATTTACTAAAGACAAAAATAAGGGCCGACATAATAATGGCCGTTCCCAGGAATACCGCCGAAATGACATCGAAATGAAAGTCGAGCTTGAAGGTGTAGCTCGGGCTGGCATAGAGAGATCCGAGACTCGCCGACACCGACGAAGCGCCTACTGCAAGCCACTGATAGCCGAAGAAAAAGAACGTGGCAAGTTCCAAAAGTATCGCCGTGGTAGCAATAGAAAAAATCGTGCGCTCCCATTTGCGGGGCATCAGGAGGCAGCCGGCCAGGCCAAGCATCGGAATAAGTAGTAAGATGATGAGAAGTTGTGATAGCATGTCGAAGTCCTATTTTTCTATTATATGCACAGGCATATTTTCCTGCGTGGCATCTAAAATGTGGTTTGTTTTCATCTTCATGGTTGTCTCGAATGTGCCAGAGACATCATGCATAATCGGTAGTTTTTTCGTCAGTGGTTCATACGGTACAAATGCGCCCGCTTCAAAAGCATAGAGCTTTTTCTCGCCAGGATGAAGCGCGACCAGGTGAATCCACTCATTCGAAAACCATTCGTAGAGGTCTGGTTTTGATTCGATAACCTTCTTGATTACCTCAGGATACTGCTCAACTACCATCAGCAGTCGCACTGGATCGTGCACCTCAACCATCTGCAGAGGAAGGCCGGAGCGAAGGTCACCGTCGCTACTATTGGCTACACCTACAAGCCCCATAACATTATGTGGCAACTTCGTGCCCGCACCGAGCTTATAGTTGTCCATCCGCGAGAAGAAATACTCTAAGTTTATGCCACCACACACAACCCCGAGCGGAGAGAGCACACTCAGCAGCAGCTCACCGTCTGGGTCGGTCGTATAATCATACGAATTCAGGAAGGCTCTTCGATCAAGGAACAGCCGCTTCGTAAGACTTCTTCGCCCGACAACACAGAGTGCATTTGTACCATGTCCAAGCTCCGGCCGCGGCTCAAAGTAGGAGACAGAGCGCTTTTTTATATCCTTCCTAATCTTCTTTATGTGTTGCTTGGTGCTAATAGACATAAACCGGCGCGAGCGCTCTTTGGCATCAAGATCAAGCGCTTCTTCAAAGAGATGGGCGTTTCTGACATGCAGCGCTTTATTTTCGCCCGTCAATACTTGCTGGTCGTAAAACATGATTTCGTCAGATGCCGTATCGTGCAGCGCACCCACAAACTGCGTCGATGCAGGGATAGACAACCCTCGCACCTCAAGCAATTCCCGTACTGGCTGATAATTTGCCATATAGGCAAAGACACGAGCATTCACCAAGCCCGGTCGTCCGCTGCAGGCACCGCAGTCATGCGCGCCGTGATGAGGGTTATTGGCGCTGCTTGACCCATGACCGATAACATACACCACTGGTGAAAAATTCTCAACAAGCCCAATACATCGAAGCATTTTTTCAACGCGATCCGTCATCTCTTCAGTAGTGAAACCTACTTGCAAACCTTTTTCTTCATCTTTCTCGCCAGTGTGCACTATTGTCAGATCGGCAGTCGCGTCCATGTGCGCGAATGCATCGGCAATAGCCGGGCTCATAGTCGGATTGATGAGATTAGCTATAAGCTTGCCAAGCGCCGGAATTCCCAATAGGTACGAAAAGAAGAAGCCCCTCACCAGTCTGTGGGAATGCTTAGTGTACATGATTTCTTTTCCATGCGCATGTGCGTCGTGCTTGGGGACTTCTTTAATAAGATACTTCGGTGTCACTGGCGCAGGACAAAGTTTGTCATAGAACTTGGCACCAGCCGGGTGGAAATAAAACTCAACGCCAAAAAAGCCAGGCGCACCGAACGTTTCAGCCTTACCGTCCAAGCTTTCGACGTAGGTCCTAAGAGAATACTCCCGGTCATCAATACAAAAAATAGATTGGAAGCTCTTTGGCTCTGTTTCATCTTTGGCCGACTCAAGAGGCAATGTCTGCAGCACACCGGAAAGCACAGTGTCGTAATAGCTCCACTCAAAAGCATCTTGCCATATTGTAATAACTTCCTCAAGCTCGGTAAGCGGCTCATCGGCAAACATATCGAGCGGCGGCTGCGCGATACCTGAGGCGAGTGGCTTCCAATTTTCGCCGAGGCGCTCCGTTAGTGCATCGAACTCCAACAAAAGCTCCAAGATAATCATGTCTTTGAGGGAGATGTTCTTTGCATACAGCAGCGATTCTGGCTTGTCCTCGAGCGTCGATACGATGCCAGACCATCCTCGATGTGCAAACTGCTGATCATACACATATTGTTCGTAATACGCTTTGTCACCCACGAGTAGCTCAAGGAGCTTCGTGAGTGTAGTCGACGTGTCGTAGAGCAGGTCACGCGCTTTTTTCGTCTTGAAAAAGCTGACCATGCTGTGATCTTCCAAATCTCTTAACGCATTTAAAAGACCTTTGTCCTCAAAGGGAAAGGGCGAAATTGCGATACCTTGGTCGATATAACTACACACGATGCGAAAGAGGAGTGGCTGTACAGCGTTATCCATATTAATAGAGTAAAGCTGTCGCCACTCATCACGCAACCTGCCGATACGCGGCTCGCGCGTCCAGTCATACTCCGTATAGAGAGCTTTCACATGCCACTCGTCAAAATTTTCGTCACCTTTTCGGTGTCGTATGACTCTGGCGAGTGCCTGTGGCGTTATCCGCTTGATACCATAGAGGTCCCTATACTCAGTGAGCGTCAGGGTCGTTTGATAGCCAAAAATCGCCGATGCTTTATAGATTGCATCGTAAAACTTCATATCCTGAAACGCATGTAGCGTATTGTGATGTACAAAATCCTTCAACGGACCCTGCGTCGGCAGGTAATGTTTTAGCACATGTAAGAGATGTGACTCGTCAAATTGACGGCTATTTTTTTCAGACATAATTGAATGGTATCCAGTTAACGCGATATTTTTTATTGGATGTGATTCACAGCAAGATCGACGCAATCCCAGCGCGACAATCGTTGAGATACATCTCTATTCCAGACTTATTTTACTCCTGTTGGAGATTTTGTAAACATCATCCGCCAAAAATCTATCGTCGCTGGTGACGTCGACGAAGCCCCGCAACCTTAAGACGAACGGCATGGCGATCAACTAGCTGGTGGGCCTTCTCAAGATCAACTTGGTTCTTCGCACCGTCGCGCATAGCGATGGCACGTTCAAGTGCTGCTTGGCTTTCAGCCTCAACGATGTCGTCACCGTGATCGGCTTCATCGACAAGCACGCGAATTTTCTTTTGTGAAATCTCAACGACACCACCAGAAATTGCGAAGTACTCGAGGCGATCGTCTTTATCATCTTTCTGATGACGAACCGAAATAGCACCAGGTACCGCAAGCGTCACCAATGGTTCGTGACCAGGGAAGACTGCGATGTCACCAGCCGCAGTCGGCATCATGACTTCGTAGACTTCCTGATCGACCTTCACTCCTGCGAGTGTGATGAGCTGAAGATTCATGGACTAGTCCTTCTTCTCGCTCAGTGGGCCGGCTGCCATATAGAACCAGCTCTCAGGCTTGTCATCATACTTACCAGCAAGAATGTCAGCAGCATCACGAATCGTGTCTTCAAGCTTGATATACACACCAGGTGCACCGGTAAACTTCTCGGCAACGTGGAATGGCTGCGCCAAGAAACGTTGGATACGACGAGCGCGACCAACAATTTGCTTCTGGTCATCAGACAATTCTTCCATACCAAGGATGGCGATGATATCCTGAAGTTCTTTATATTGCTGAAGAACGCGCTGGACTTCACGAGCCACACGGTAATGTTCTTCGCCAACAACTTCAGGGTCAAGGCTAGTTGAGCTACTGTCGAGCACGTCAACGGCAGGGTAGATACCAATCTCAGTCAATGCACGGTTCATAACGATCGTGGCATCAAGGTGAGCAAAGGTTGTCGCTGGCGCTGGGTCAGTAAGGTCATCGGCAGGAACGTAAACAGCCTGCACTGAGGTGATTGAACCCTTCTTTGTACTGGTAATACGCTCTTGGAGCGCACCCATTTCCTGCTGAAGGTTTGGCTGATAACCAACCGCACTTGGCAAACGACCAAGCAGGGCAGATACTTCCGCACCAGCCTGAGTGTAGCGGTAGATATTGTCGATAAAGAGCAATACATCCTTACCTTCGTCACGGAAGGCTTCAGCCATCGCAAGTCCGGATAGGGCAACGCGGAGACGAGCTCCAGGCGGCTCATTCATCTGTCCGAAGACGAGTGATGTTTTATCAAGTACGCCTGCTTCTTCCATCTCGTAGTAAAGGTCGTTACCTTCACGAGTACGCTCACCAACACCGGCAAATACCGAGTTACCTGAGTGGAACTTAGCGATGTTATTGATTAACTCAGTGATAAGTACTGTCTTACCAACACCAGCACCGGCGAAGAGACCGGCTTTACCACCCTTGGCAAGTGGCGCAATAAGGTCAACGACCTTGATACCAGTTTCAAGAATTTCAGCCTTGTTTGACTGCTCGGATAGGGCAGGGGCCTCACGGTGAATTGAGGCAGTCTTACCCTTAGGCGCAGCTTTACCGTCAATTGGCTCACCAACAACGTTAAACATACGACCTTGAGTTTCGCTACCCACTGGAACGTGGATCGGAGCGCCTGTTGCGCTCACTTCGGCACCACGCTTCAAGCCGTCGGTGCTTGAAAGTGCGATGGCGCGAACAGTATGCTCGTCGAGGTGCTGAGCAACCTCAAGCGTCACCGTGCGGTCATCAGCTTTGATCTTAAGTGCGTCGTAAATCGCCGGCAATGCGCCGTCGAATTCAACATCAATCACCACGCCGACGACTTGGATGATTTTTCCTGTATTCTTACTCATTGTTTTCTCCTTCATAACTAATCCTTCAAAGCCTCTACGCCACCTGATATTTCCGCAAGTTCCTGAGTAATCGCACCTTGGCGGGCTTTATTCATTTCAAGCGTCAAATCATCAGCAAGGTCACTTGCATTGTCTGTTGCATTTTTCATGGCAACCATACGCATACTATATTCACTTGCGCGAGCATCGAGCAGCGCCTGGAAGATCTGCGCACCGATAAGTCGGTAAACGACTCCATCGAGTACAGTCTCAAGATCTGGCTCATATGCAGCTTCGCGCACTTCATCGCTCACATCGGTTGGCGTAAAGCCGGCCGGTAGAATGCGCTGCGTGCGAACTGTTTGCGTTAGGCTGCTGACGAATTCCGTATACACAATATCGACAGCGTCAATCTCACCTGAGATAAACAATTCTTTTGCCGTATCAAGAATCGCGTAAAGCTCGTGTCCAGCCGGATGATCCGGTAGATCTTCATAGACACCAATGACATTTGTATCTTTTAGTCGTGATACGAACTGGGTTGCCTTACGGCCAACAGCGATCGTCATATTCGTTACGTCAGCCGTATCGTCAGCTGCCATTTCTCTAATATATTGCTTTACAACATTACTGTTGTACGCACCGGCAAGCCCTTTGTCAGATGCAACCACAATCAAGAGACGAGTCTTTACCACACGAGTCGTAAAGAGCGGATGCTGCTTTGTTACGCCCTGACTCGCAAGGTACGTAAGCAGTTCGCTAGCTGCGAGTGCGTACGGCGCAGAAGCCTTTGTCGACTCCTGTGCACGACGCATCTTGCTTGCCGCAACCATTTGCATCGCCTTTGTAATCTGCTTGGTATTTTTTACCGAGCGGATACGCGACTTCAATGCTTGGGTTGATGCCATAGACTATTAGCCCTCAAATCCCTTTGCAACAGATAGTGCAACTTTTTCAATCAACGCATCTTGGTCCTCGGTTGGTTTGCCGCCCTTATTGAGTTCACGCATGTCGTCTTTATGATCAGCCCATAGGCGTGTCATAAGCGCCGTCTGTGCGTCCTTAATCTTATCAACCGTAACGGTATCAAACATGCCACGAGTCACCGCTGCAATAGAAACATACTGCTCCCAGATGCTCATTGGCTGGTACTGAGGCTGCTTCAAGAGCTCAGTCAGACGCTGACCGCGGTCGATTTGCGACTTAGTCGCTTCGTCAAGATCACTACCGAACTGCGCAAAGCTCGCAAGCTCGCGGAACTGGCTAAGGCCAAGCTTCAAGTGACTACCGACAGACTTAACTGCCTTTGTCTGAGCCGCACCACCAACACGAGAAACAGATAGACCAGCAGAGATCGCCGGACGAACACCTTGGTAGAACAAATCCGTTTCAAGGAAGATCTGACCGTCTGTAATCGAAATAACGTTGGTTGGGATATAGGCTGAGATATCACCCGCCTGTGTTTCAATAATCGGAAGGGCAGTCAATGAACCAGCACCAAGGTCGTCACTCAATTTCGCCGATCGCTCAAGAAGACGTGAGTGAAGATAGAAGACGTCACCCGGATAGGCTTCGCGTCCCGGTGGACGACGAAGAAGGAGGGACATCTGACGGTAGGCAACGGCGTGCTTCGTCAGGTCATCATAAATCATCAACGCGTGCTGAGAGTTGTCACGGAAATACTCACCCATAGCCGTAGCTGCGTACGGAGCAAGGTAGAGAAGTGATGCCGGATCGGCTGGGCTTGTTGCCACAACGATCGTTTGATCCATAACTCCTTCTTCCTTAAGGCGTTCAACAAGTCGAGCAACCTTTGAAAGCTTCTGGCCAATCGCAACGTAGACGTTAACAACACCAGACTTTTGCTTTGCCTGGTTGATCATCGTATCAATCGCAAGTGATGTCTTACCAGTTTGACGATCACCAATAATCAACTCACGCTGACCACGACCGATAGGGAACATAGCGTCAATTGACACAATACCCGTCATCAGTGGTTCATGAACCGACTTACGACCCATTACGCCGATAGCTTCGCGCTCAACAAGGCCAGTTTGCTTTGTTTTAATTGGTGCGCCACCATCAAGCGGACGACCAAGTGGATCTACTACGCGACCAAGTAGTTCCGGACCGACTGGAACACTAAGGACTTCACCCTTAAGCGTTACTTTAGCGCCAGCACGAACAAGGGCGTCAGTACCAAGTAGTACTGCACCGATCTCGTCTTCCATTAGGTTAAGGGCAAATGCCTCAACAACGCCATTATCTGTTTCAATTTGCAAAACCTCGCTATAGCCAGCGTCACGGAGACCGTGAATCCACGCCACACCGTCACCAACACGGACGACAATACCGACTTTTTCAAGCCCTTCGGTCGTCTCTAACTTGGCGATGGCGTCGCGGAGGTTTTTCGAAAGTTCTGTTACCGATACTTCGCTCATGTTATTCCTTATCAATTCTTATACTTTACTAGCTTTTAATGTTGCGATTTTACGCTGTAGCGTGCGATCAAGCTCTTCGCCTGGAAGGCTGACTTTAATACCGCCAAGCACTTCAGGTTCAATCCGAGTTCGTAGCTGAACAGATGCGTTAGCATACTGCGTTGTTACGAAACTCTTTACTTGCTTAAGCGTCTCAGCTGTCAGCTCGCGGGCAGTAACGACATCAGCAATGGCGATACCGCGAAGAAGCAGGGCGTCCTCGATGTCGCGGACGATCAGCTCAAGCTCATTCGTGCGCCGCTTTTCAATAAGGTAGGCGGCAAGCTCCTGAATGACAGTCGCTTTATTACCGCTCATCAATTGATCAGCGCAGTAACTCGCAAGCTTACGACGACTCAGACGCACCGCCATATTAGCGAGCGTCCTTGACGGCAGCCTGGATTACTTTACTATCGACAGATGCCGATACGGCACTACCGAGAACTTTTTCAGTAGCAAGAGCAACCAACTCAAGTGTCTCGTTATGAAGTGTCTTTTGTGCCGCAATCACATCCTTCTCGATCTGCTCTTTTGCACTCGCAGCAATAGCTTCAGCTTTCTGCTTAGCTTTAGCTTCAGCCGCTTCTATAGCAGCTACAGCCTCTTCCTTTGCAGTCTGCACGATATCTTTTGCCTGAGTTCGCGCTTCTTTAAGGAGCTTCTCGACGTCCTTTTCAGCACGCGCAGCCTTCTTTTCAGCCTCATGTGCAGCTTTTGTACCAGCTTCGATCTGATCCTGCCGCTCATCTATAATCCGAACGAATACCGGGTAGACAAACTTCCCAAGTATTACAACGAGAATCAAGAAAGCAACAATCTGCAGAACAAGCAGCTTCCAGTCGATACCGAGTGACGTCATAATGTCAGTCTTCGCTGGCTCAGCTGCCGCGGTGGCAAGTGCTTTAAATGATGTTAGATAATCCATGTAGGTTGATTATCCTTAGGCTTTAGCGATAAATGCAACGATAATACCGATGATCGCAAGGGCGTCAGCAAAAACGATAGCAGTAATCATAAGAGTACGAATATCAGCAAGTTTTTCTGGGTTACGGCCGAGTGCGTTAAGTGCCGCAGCACCAATCAAACCGATACCAAGTGCTGCACCAAGTGCTGGCAATGCGTATGTAAGGCCGAATGCTAGTTGTTCCATTATGTGTTATCTCCTTTTAATTATTACCTAAATTATACTGACTTAACTCAGATCATTCCAGTTGAGCAGCCGTTTTGGTCGTGTCAACAGATGAATGATCGTGAGTTTTCTTGTGCGGCTCATCATGGCCATGGGTCTGGATAGCGAGGGAAGTAAAGATAAGGGTCAGGACGAAGAAGACGTATGCTTGGATAAAGCCGATAAAGAGCTCGAAGCCCATAAATACAGGCAAGGCGACACTTGCGAAGTAACTCGTCAGAACGCCAATCACCATAAGAAGCACTTCACCTGCAAATGCGTTACCAAACAAACGGAAGCTAAGAGCGACAAGGCGTGAGAACTCACCAATAAACTCGAGGATGCCTTCGAACGCACCGATTGGATCCTTAATAGGATTGCGGAGGTAGCGACCAATATTGCCAAATGCACCATGCTTCTTTATGGCATATACCTGCGAGGCAACGACGGTAATAATCGCGAGAGCAAACGTAAAGTTAAGATCAGCCGGTAGGCCACGGAAAAGCGGGATGCCATTCCATTCAATCGCACCAACACCAGGCAAAACGCTTACCCAGTACGTTACGAGAACGACGAAGAACATCGTCATTGCAAGAGGGAAGATCTTACGAGCGGTCTTTTTATCACCGATAATTTCTTCGGCCTGCTTCAAAAAGCCTTCGAATGTCCACTGCATCAAGCCAACAAAACGATTATATTTTCCGCGCTTAAGTTTACCTGCAGCGTAAAAAAGGAGCGCAAGCGCAACAAGTGAGCCAATAACACCAAGGATCATACTGTTAGTGATAGGGAATGAACCAATATGGAAAACAGCCTCGGGAGCAAGGCTAATATGAAGATCAAGTGCTGCAAAAGTATTGGTCATGTTTTATTTATTCACTTTCTTTAATTGACGCACGACAAGTAGTCCTGCAATTGTTGCCCCTAGAGCGATACCAGCAATCATCAGCCACGGTTTCGTACCGAAGGCTTTGTCGCCGTAGACGCCGGCAACCGTTAGACCGATAGTCGGAATAAACATTCGCCATGTCGTATCGGCAATAGTACCCAGCAATAAAACAACCGTCGATTTTGTCGGCGGTACTGGCTGTTCACCACGGTTATTTTGTGATGTGCTCATGTACTTATATACTGTAACAGTGAACCAAGGATTTGTAAACGATGCCTCGTAAAAATAGCACGCCAAAACACGTGCCGTTTCGGTTTGCCAGCAACTGCCAAACCAAGCGCCGTTTCCCAACCGAACGAGAGGCTCAATCCGCCGCCGACCATCAGATGCTCACGCGGGATCCACTTGAATTAACTGTCTATAAATGCGAACTTTGTGGCGGCTGGCATCTTACTCGCCGTCAGCGTTAGAAACTTGTAAGCGGCAATACATTCGTATAGCGATTTGCCTTTGGCACTGAACTATTTGTTGTCGTACCATCACCAAGTTGGCCATCGGAATTATTACCAACTGTATAAATTTTACTATTCGTCGTTAAGATAATCGTCGTACCAAATCCAGACTTAACCTGCTTAGCACTTGTCGTGACACCATCAAATATCTGCATTGCGACAGGCGTAATGCGGCCAGTCGTGGTGCCGTCACCAAGTTGGCCATAGCTATTACTACCAGCTCCGTATACCTTGCCATTGTCACCAATGACATAGGTATTACTCGAAAGTGAACCTAGCCCGCCGTATGAGGTGACGTAAACGTCAACCGCCTTTACTCCTACGGGAAGGATGAACTTCGCCGGCATAGGCTGCGCCACGGACGATTGGCCGATACCGAGCTGCCCCTGGTCGTTCATACCAGCACACCAAACTTCGCCAGTATCGGTACGCGCACAGGCGAACCACTGGTCGGTCGACACCTGGACGATCTTTCCAGCCGCTGGAGGAATTGAATAGGGCAGTAACGTTGCACTATCAGGTAGTGACCATTTTTGTGCAGCCGTGGCATTACAGGCAAAAAGCTGTACGGTGACGCCGTTTCCACCAGCATTCTCAAGACACTTAGCCGACTGCCAGTTGTAAATATACCAATTAATATCCAGGCCAAACTTCTGTGCACCGGTTCCATTACAGGTCCATAGGCGTATCGATACGCCATCACCATTGGCATTATCCAGACACTTATTGGCATGGTTAACGTTCTGGATACTGTAGTCCGCGTTCCAGGCCCACTGCTGTGCGGCCGACCCGTTACAGGTATAGAGTTGGATACTCAGCCCATCAAAGCCATTGTTATCGAGACACTTGCCACTATTGGTGTTAATAATCTGCATACGATTATTACCTATCTGGCCATAAAAATTAGCTCCCGCACTTTTCATCACACCCGAATCATCGACAATGTATGCCGTCTCACCGTCATAAGCTACCTCAACCGCCTTAGGCTGTCCGGAATCACCATAGGTACCCATCTTGACGGGCACCGAGCTGTCTACCTTCGTACCGTTACCGAGCTGGCCGCGGTCGTTAGTGCCCCAGCCATATACACGTCCACCCTCCATGCGTAGGTAAATCGTCGAGCGATCAAGTGACATATTCGTGGTCGGAATAGTATTTGGGTCTGCAGGATTTGGCGTAGGTAATGCGACCACTCCTGGAGAGGTGCGGTTAGTACAGCCCGCAATAGTATAGTTAGTGCCGAGCACGCCACCACCACAGAAGCCAGCAGCGT
>RCUK01001366.1_pt1 | contig 15825 bp, 12 predicted proteins | sample 2166381 | NCBI WGS metagenome assembly RCUK01 (sample SAMN09932809, study PRJNA488358) | compost metagenome | isolation source: compost soil in an enriched community | place: Germany: Experimental Botanical Garden | reverse complement strand
AACCCAACCGCCTCAACGCGCGCAACCCATCAAGCAGCGCCAAATTTCTAGGCAACCTAGGCCAGAAAACGACGGGCCCCACACCCCATCATTGCTACACCGCCGTTCTTTTGATCTTCAGCCACAACTTAACGTCTGTTTGATGGGTTGCGCGCGTTGAGGCGTTGGGGTTCTTGCCCTGGCTCTCTCGCGCTTCACCCATCCTACGCCTTCAAATCCTCATTTCGCAGGACGGGTGGTACCCCATGCCCATCATCGAATCCCGCATCAATCCGCGGTCGCAAGATTTCACCGACAATGCGCGTGCCATGCAGGCGCAGCTGGATGATCTGAATCAGAAGCTGGCGCAGACCGCGCTGGGCGGCAGTGAAGCCGCGCGCGCCAAGCATGTGGCGCGCGGCAAGCTGCTGCCTCGCGACCGCGTTGAAAACCTGATCGATCCGGGCACCCCGTTCCTGGAGCTGTCGCCCATGGCGGCGCACGATATGTACGACGGCGACGCGCCGGGCGCCGGCGTCATCACCGGCATCGGCCGCGTGTCCGGCACCGAATGCGTCATCGTCTGCAACGACGCCACCGTCAAGGGCGGCACGTACTACCCGATGACGGTCAAGAAGCATTTGCGCGCGCAAGAGATCGCCGCGCAAAACCATCTGCCCTGCGTCTACCTGGTGGATTCGGGCGGCGCCAACCTGCCGCAGCAAGACGAAGTGTTCCCCGACCGCGAACACTTCGGCCGCATCTTCTACAACCAGGCGCAGATGTCCGCGCAAGGCATTTCGCAGATCGCCGTGGTGATGGGTTCGTGCACCGCGGGCGGCGCGTATGTGCCGGCCATGAGCGATGAATCCATCATCGTGAAGAACCAGGGCACCATCTTCCTGGGCGGCCCGCCGCTGGTGAAGGCCGCCACGGGCGAAGAAGTCAGCGCCGAAGACCTGGGCGGCGGCGACGTGCACACGCGCCTGTCCGGCGTGGTGGACCACCTGGCCGCCAACGACATGCACGCGCTGCAACTGGCGCGCAACGCCGTGGCGCGGCTGAACCGCAAGAAGCCCCAGCCGCTGGCCACGATACCGGTGCGCGAACCGCGCTACGACCCCAGCGAACTGAACGGCATCATCCCCGCCGACACGCGCAAGCCCTATGACGTGCGCGAAGTCATCGCGCGCATCGTGGACGGCTCCGAGTTCGACGAATTCAAGGCGCGCTTCGGCCCCACGCTGATCACCGGCTTCGCGCACATCCACGGCATGCCCGTGGGCATCGTGGCGAACAACGGCATCCTGTTTTCCGAGTCCGCGCAGAAGGGCGCGCACTTCATCGAACTGTGCGCGCAGCGCAAGATCCCGCTGGTGTTCCTGCAGAACATCACGGGCTTCATGGTGGGCCGCAAGTACGAAAACGAAGGCATCGCGCGCCACGGCGCGAAGATGGTGACCGCCGTGGCCACCGCCGCGGTGCCGAAGTTCACCGTGCTGATCGGCGGCTCGTTCGGCGCCGGCAACTACGGCATGTGCGGCCGCGCTTACTCGCCGCGCATGCTGTTCATGTGGCCCAACGCCCGCATCTCGGTCATGGGCGGCGAACAGGCGGCCAGCGTGCTGGCCACCGTCAAGCGCGACGGCATCGAAGCGCGCGGCGGCCAATGGTCCGCCGACGAAGAGAACGCCTTCAAGGCGCCGATCCGCGAACAGTACGAACGCGAAGGCCATCCTTACTACGCCACCGCGCGGCTGTGGGACGACGGCATCATCGCGCCGGCCGACACCCGCCGCGTGCTGGGGCTGGCGCTGTCGGCCGCGTTGAACGCGCCCATCGAGGACACGCGCTTCGGCGTCTTCCGCATGTAGGGTTTCGCGCCCGCAGCACCGCAGTTCAAGAAGAATGACAGCCAGGATGACATCCATGTTCGATACTCTGCTGATTGCCAACCGCGGCGAAATCGCCTGCCGCGTCGCCGCCACCGCCCGCCGCATGGGCATCCGCACCGTTGCCGTGTACTCGGACGCGGACGCCAACGCGCGCCACGTGGCCGCCTGCGATCAAGCCGTGTACATCGGCGGATCGGAGCCGCGCGCCAGCTACCTGCGCGCCGACGCCATCCTGCAAGCCGCGCTGGATACCGGCGCTGGCGCCATCCACCCCGGCTACGGTTTCCTGTCGGAAAACGAAGCCTTTGCCGAAGCCGCTGAAAAGGCCGGCATTGCCTTCGTGGGCCCGCCGGCCTCCGCCATTGCCGCCATGGGCAGCAAGTCGGCCGCCAAGTCGCTGATGGATAAAGCCGGCGTGCCGCTGGTGCCCGGCTACCACGGCGACAACCAGGACCCGCAATTCCTCAAGACACAGGCCGACGGCATCGGCTATCCCGTGCTGATCAAGGCCAGCGCCGGCGGCGGCGGCAAGGGCATGCGCGTCGTGGAATCGTCCGGCGCCTTCCTGGATGCGCTGGCCTCCTGCCAGCGCGAGGCCGCTTCCAGCTTCGGCGATGACCGCGTGCTGATCGAACGCTATCTGCAAAAGCCGCGCCACATCGAAATCCAGGTGTTCGCCGACACCCATGGCAACTGCGTCTACCTGTTCGAACGCGACTGCTCGGTGCAGCGCCGCCACCAGAAAGTCATCGAAGAGGCGCCCGCCCCCGGCATGACCGAGGAACGCCGCCGCGCCATGGGCGAAGCGGCAGTCGCCGCCGCGCGCGCCGTGGGCTATGTGGGCGCGGGCACGGTCGAATTCATCTCCGAACCCGACGGCCGCTTCTACTTCATGGAAATGAACACGCGCCTGCAGGTCGAGCATCCGGTGACCGAGATGATCACCGGCCACGATCTGGTGGAATGGCAGCTGCGCGTGGCCGCCGGCCAGCCGCTGCCGGCGCGCCAGGAAGACCTGCGCATCAACGGCCACGCCATCGAGGCACGCATCTACGCCGAGAACCCCGAAAAGGGCTTCCTGCCGTCCATCGGCACGCTGGCCTACCTGGGCCTGCCCCCGCATACCGCGTTCGCCAACGGCGAGATCCGCGTCGACGGCGGGGTGCGCATGGGCGACACCATTACCCCGTTCTACGACCCCATGATCGCCAAGCTGATCGTGCATGGCGCCGACCGCGACCAGGCCCGCGCCCGCATGCTGCAGGCGCTGGCCCAGACGCAGGCCGTGGGCGTGCAGACCAACGTCGCCTTCCTGTCGCGCCTGATGAAGGACAGCGCCTTTGCCGCCGCCGATCTGGACACCGGACTCATCGAGCGCCAGCGCGCCACGCTGTTGCCCGAACCCGAGGCTGCCAGCGCATCGACGCTGGCCCTGGCCTCCGCGGCGGTGCTGGTGCGCCAGGGCCTGGCCCAGCCGGGCCAGCAGGCGGCGGGCAAGGGTCCGGGCGACCCCTGGGACGCGCGCGACGGATGGCGGCTGGGCAACCAGTACCAGCGCCACCTGCAATGGGTCGATAACGGCGAGACCCGCCGCGTCGCGGTGGCCCGGCAGAGTGGGGCCTGGACCCTGGACACGGGCGCCGGTCCGCAGGCCTTCCTGTGGCGCTCGCACGCCAGCGCCAACCCGAACCTGGCCTATGGCCTGCGCATCACCCTGGAAGGCCATGAAAGCGCCGGCACGGTGGTCCTGCACGCCGACCGCGCCTACGTGTTCGGTGAAGGCGGCGTGCACGTCCTGGACCTCTACGACGCGCTGACGCACTCCCAGGACACGCAGGGCGACCACGGCGCGGGCCTGGCCGCGCCCATGCCCGGCAAGATCATCTCGATTTCGGTCAAGGCCGGCGACACGGTGGAAAAGGGCCAGCCGCTACTCGTCATGGAAGCCATGAAGATGGAACACACGATTTCGGCGACCGCGGATGGCAAGGTGGCGGAAGTGTTCTATGGGGTAGGCGACCAGGTGACCGAGGGCGCGGAGCTGGTGGCGATCGAGTAACACCTCGCGGGCTAGGGCCGGGAGGGGCGTTCGGGCTGCGGCTGCGGACTGCGACTCTGGGCTCCGCCTCCCGGCTGCGGCTCCGGCTCCGGCTCCGGGCTCCGGAATCCGAACTCCGGCCGCCCTGGCGGAAGCGGGCGCCGTGTCCCGAGGCACCGGCCCGGTTTAGCTGGCCGTCAGCCCCCGACGCCTAGAATCGGGCTCTCGCCCGCAGCCCCGCATCCCCTCCATGCCCGCCCCCGACTCCCCCAGTCCGCTTTCCCGCCCCCCATTCCTGCACTTCCTGTTCGCGCGCGTCAGCGCGTCGCTGGCGTTCCAGATCGTCTCGGTGGCGGTGGGCTGGCAGATCTATGCGCTGTCGGGCAGCGCCATGGACCTGGGGCTGATCGGCCTGGCGCAGTTCCTGCCCATGGCGGCGCTGACCCTGGTCGTGGGCCACGTGGCCGACCGCTACGACCGCCGCAAGATCGTCGCCATCTGCATGGCGCTGGAAACGCTGGCCACGCTGGTGCTGGCGATCGCCGCATTGCACGGCGTGGGCGGCAAGACGCTGATCTACGCCACCATCATCATCATGAGTTCGGCGCGCGCCTTCGAAGCGCCCACCTTGTCCACCCTGATCCCCGCCGTTGTGCCGCGCGAGTGGCTGCCGCGCGCCACGGCGCTGGCCTCGTCGGGCGGGCAGATCGCGCAGATTGCCGGCCCCGCGCTGGGCGGCATCGGCTACAGCCTGGGCGCCGGATGGATCTATTGCGTGGCGGCGGCGTTGTACCTGACGGCGTTTGCGTCGATCGCCACGCTGGTCATCGAACGCGCCCCGCCGCGCAAGGAACCCACGACCTGGCGCACGCTGTTCGCCGGCATCACCTTCATTTTTCAACGCCGCCTGCTGCTGGGCACCTTGTCGCTGGACCTGTTTGCCGTGCTGCTGGGCGGCGCGACGGCCTTGCTGCCGATCTTCGCCAAAGACATCCTGAATGCCGGCCCCTGGGCGCTGGGCGCCTTGCGCGCGGCTCCCGCTTGCGGCGCGGCGTTGATGTCGCTGACCTTGGCCCGGCTCAGCCTGGGCGAGCATGTGGGACGGCTGCTGTTCGGTTCCTTGATCCTGTTCGGGCTGGCGACGACGGTGTTCGGCTTGTCTACGTCGATCCCTGTGTCCGTGGCCGCGCTGGTCGTGCTGGGCGCGGCGGATTCGGTCAGCGTCGTGGTGCGGTCGTCATTGGTGCAATTGAATACGCCCGACCATATGCTGGGCCGCGTCAGCGCGGTGAATACGCTGTTTGTCGGGGCGTCGAATCAGCTGGGTGAATTCGAATCGGGCTTGACGGCCGAGCTGTTCGGCGCCGTGCCCGCGGTGGTGATCGGCGGCATGGGCACGATTGCAGTCGCAGGTTTGTGGATGCGGTGGTTTCCAGAATTAAGGAAGCTGAGGACGCTGCAGGGGCACGAGTCGGCGCCGACGCAAAGACAGGGGGCAGAGGCAGAAAGGGCCAGGGAGTAGACTGGCCACCTCTTTTCCTTTTCGAGTTGAACATCCATGTTTGTCAAAGCCTTGCGTGTCGGCCTGGGTCAATTGATCGTTCTTGGCGACGCGCTGACCCGTCCGCGCCCGCAACAACGTTCAGCACAAGGCCAGGCCACGGTCAACGCGGAAGCCGCCGCGCTGTCGCTCTATCAATTCCACGCCTGCCCGTTTTGCGTGAAGACGCGGCGCGCCATGCATCGCTTGAACGTGCCGGTGACGCTGCACGACGCCAAGAACGACCCCCAGGCCCGTGAACAACTGCTGGCCGGCGGCGGCAAGGTCAAGGTGCCTTGCCTGCGCATTGAAGAGTCCGGCGGCACACGCTGGATGTATGAATCCAGCGAGATCATTGCGTACCTGGACAAGCGCTTCGCGGGCGTGGCCTGAGGCGGCGTGTGAGCGGTGGGGATTGAGGTGGAGGTTGCTTGGGAGGGGCGGCGGTTGCGGTCGCGTGTGAGCGGCGGTGGTTGCGGTTGCTTGGGAGGGGCGGGGTTGATGGGTTACGCGCGCTGGGCACAGTGTTCTGGCAACGAATTTGCCGCGCTTCACCCATCCTACGAATGACGGCGTTGCCTGTTGACCCAGGGTCCCGGCAGCGCCCGGATTATTGCGGCTGTGCCCCGTAGGATGGGTGTAGCGCGCGCGACCCGGCGCAAATAGCGCTACCGCATGCCGCGCGAAACCCATCTGCCTTTCGCATGCACCCCAAGGCGCAGGCTCTCGTGCGCGCCATGTTCGAGGCCGGCAAGCCCGTGGCGGTCATCTGCCACGGCGCGTGGCTGCTGGTGTCCTCGGGCGTGGTGCGCGGCCGCACCATGACCAGTTGGCCATCGCTGCAGGACGACCTGCGCAACGCTGGGGCCAACTGGGTGGATCAGGAGGTCGTGGTCGACGGCGCGCTGGTGTCCAGCCGCAAGCCCGACGACATTCCGGCGTTCAGCACCGCATTCATCGAAGTCTTGCAGGCGTCCAAGCGCTGACGCGCGGGATTGACCAGCGTTCGGCTAGCTTGATCGGGGCGTTGGCTTGGCCCGGGTTCGGCTGGTTTGATCGGGGCGCGGCTAGCGCAGATCGCCCACGTTAAGCGTGCGCGCGTTGCAGGCCTGCACCAGCTCGGGGTCGTGACTGGCGAACAGCACGACGCGGTCGCGCGCCCAGGTCGTGAAAACCTCGGCCAACACCCCGCGCGCCTGGGCGTCCAGGCCGCTGCTGGGGCCATCCGCAATGACGACGGCCGGCGCGCCCAGCGCGGCGGCGGTCAGGTACACCTTGCGCCGCGTGCCCGTGGACATCTGTTCAAAGCGCTTGTCCAGATGCGGCTCCAGCCCCAGGCGGAATGCCAGGTCCAGGACGCTATCGTCCAGGCTCACGTTTTTATCGGCCGCGGCGTTCAGCAGGAATTCACGCCCGGTCTGCGTGGGAAACGCCATGCAGTTATCCGGTACATAGGCCAAGCGGGCACGGGCTTGTTGCGGCGCGTTGGCCAGTGAATGCCCGTCGATCCATACATCACCGCCATCCGGCGCGATCACGCCCGCGATGATGCCCAGCAAACTGGATTTGCCGGTGCTGTCTTCTTCGCACAGCGCCATGCATCCAGGCGGGAACGTGTGAGTCAGCCCCTGGAATACAAGGTGGTCGCCGTAGCGCTTGCTGAGATTGTCGATGCGTAGCATGGCGCAAAGTTTAATCGAAGCGCCGGCTTCCATGACATGGTCCGCCAGTTCAAACCCGCGCCACTTCCACCCATAGCCGCGTCATGACAACGTGCTTGACCAGGTCAAAGAGATGCGCGGGCGCGCTCGCCGGCACCAGGACACGCCGAATCAGGGCCTGCAAGTCAACGCGCAGGCACGCTTGCGACGCCCCCTGCCGCGTCGATAGGGTGCGCAGGCGGACGCGGCTTTGCGTCGGCATATCGATCTTCAGCTCGGCGTGCTCGGGCGCCAAGACTGCATCATGCAAGGCATCCAGCGTGGTGCAGACGTACACCGCGCCAGGGTCGTTGGACTCGCCTTCAATGCGGCGCAGCCACTCCTGCGTGCCGACCCACGTGGTGCCTGCCCCTTGTGCCGGCACGTCCAGGCGCAGGTGGCTGAATTCAAGCAATTCGATGAATTCAACAAAGGCCAGTTCACGTACCACCGTCAACGCCCCCCTTGGCTCACCGCCGCGTGGACCGCGTGCCCATTGCTTCACGACACCCTCCCGTCAATCGAAAAGGGGGCTCACGAATGGCCCCCCCCGTTCAGTCCTGCCTGCGTTTGCGCGATCAGGCCTGAGCTTGCGCCTGCTCCAGCGCGCGCACCTTCTTCCTGTTGCGCACCGTCGAGAACACCAGCCAGATGGCCAGCGCGGCAATGGCGTAGATGAAGCCCGCGCTGATCGGCCGGTCAATGAACACGTTCATGCTGCCCCGCGACAGCAACAGCGCGCGGCGGAAGTTCTCTTCAACCATCGGCCCCAGCACAAAACCCAACAGCAGCGGAGCAGGAGAAAAGCGCAGCTTCAGGAACAGGTAGCCCACCAGGCCAAGCGCCAGCACCATGCCCACATCGAACAGGTTGTTGTTGGTGCTGTACACGCCCACGCAAACAAAGAACAGTGCCGACGGGAACAGGTACTTGTAGGGCACTTTCAAGAGCCTGGCCCACATGCCGATCAAGGGCAGGTTCATCACCACCAGCATGATGTTGCCGATCCAGAAGCTGGCGATCAGCCCCCAGAACAAATCCGCGTGCTCGGTCACCATCTGCGGGCCGGGCTGGATGCCGTGGATGATCAGCGCGCCCAGCATCAAGGCCATGACGGAGTCACCGGGAATGCCCAGGCTCATCGTGGGGATGAAGCTTGTCTGCGCGGCGGAATTGTTTGCCGCTTCGGGCCCAGCCACGCCTTCGATGGCGCCATTGCCAAAGCGCTTGGGCGTCTTCGACACGCGCTTCTCAACCGCATACGACATGAACGAAGCAATGGTCGCGCCCGTTCCCGGCAAGATGCCCAGCACGGCGCCGATGGCGCTGCCGCGTGCGATCGGCATGGCCGATTGCTTGATGTCGCCCGGTTCCGGCCGTACCGACATCTTGGGGCCGGCGCCCACGGTCGTGGCCTTGCCGATGCGGTTGACGTTGGCAAAGAAGTCCGCCAACCCGAACAGGCCCATCGCCAGCGCCACCAAGGGCACGCCATCGCTGAGCTCTATCACACCGAAGGCATAGCGAATGGTGCCGGTGTTGACATCGGTGCCCACCACGCCCAGCAGCAGGCCCAGGAACACCATGGCGATGCCCTTGATGGCCGAACCCTTGGCCAAGGTGGCCCCGGCGAACAGGCCCAGCATCATCATGGAGAAGTACTCGGCCGGGCCGAACTGAAACGCCACTTCAACCAGCAAGGGCGAGAACAGGATCATGATGATGATGCCCACGCTGGCGCCGATGAATGAAGCCATCACCAGCATGAACAATGCGGACCCGGACTTGCCCTGCCGTGCCAGCGGATTGCCGTCCAGGCAGGTCACCGCATGGGAAGGCGTGCCCGGCAGGTTGAGCAGAATGCAGGTAATGCCGCCGCCGTACTGGGCGCCGTAGTAAATGCCGGCCAGCATCATCAAGGCCGCCACCGGCGTCATCGCGTAGGTGAGCGGAAGCAGGATGGAAATGGCGGCCAGCACGCCCATGCCCGGCAGCACGCCGATCATGTTGCCCATGAATACGCCGAACAGCGACCACAGCAGGTTGTCCCACTGCAGCGCCACGGAAAAGCCGTGCAATACGTTATCGAACAGATCCATGGCCTACCCCCAGCGCAGCATCGGGAACTGCAATTGCAGCGCCCACGAGAACACAACCGCGCCGAACACCGTCATCGCAATGGCGAGAATGGCGGCGGATTTGATGGAATTCGACGTATCGCCCAGCGCCGACACGAACACCAGCGCAAAGGTCGCGGGCAGGAATCCCACGAAGCTGCCCAGGATGATGAAGAGCGCGATGCCCGCTGCAATGCACGCCATGCCACGGAGACGATCGCGACGCGACGGTTGCGGCAGATGCTCTTCGACAAGTTCCTCCTGGACCTCGTCGGGATCCGGGCTAAGCGGAATCAGAATGCCCAGCACCACCAGAAAACAACCCACCATCAGGGGGAAGTAGCCTGGCCCCATCCGGGCCATCTCTCCAATGTTGTATGACGCGGCTTCAAGAATGGTGAGCGCGCCGCAGAGTGCTATGAACGCACCTCCCCACAGATCGCGCTTTCTAGAGAATATGGTGCTGCCCACGGCTTGCTCCCCGGTTTGTTGTTGACTTGCTCCGGGCATGCAACCGTGCATGCCGGAGGAGCGGGCACTTTAAGGAGAGGGGCTTGCAAACTGCTTTCACGCCGTGCCGGCGACTATGCGGGATAACCATGGTGGGGCCATGAAGGCGGCAGTCCGAGTGAACAAGCGTGAACAACGGTTCAATGTCGATGTTCACAAAAGTGAACATCGCCGCGCCACATTGCGCCTGTCGCGCGCGTGTGGCGAACCTGGCACGGATTTTTCCCAAGCGTCGCGCACTTGCCAAATATTGCAAATCCGAAGCAGGTAGAACGCGAGGCATAATTTCGTTTTCGAGGTCCAGAAGCGCCGCCATGCTCCGCTTGTCTCTTACCGCGAGAATTCCGCTTGCGGTTGCTTTGCTATTTCTTGTGATCTCCACCGCGCTCATTTCCCTGGCGCTGCATGGCGTATCCAGGCAGTTCGACCGGCAGATCACCAACCTGGGCCAGGTCTATCTGGACGGGCTTTCCGCCGCGATTCTTCCCGCCGTGCGCGCCCACGACGCCGGGCAAATGGTGGATGTGCTGAATCGGGCGCTGGACACCCATCTGGGCGTCGTTGATCGCACGCTTGCCGTGGTGGGCACGGATCAGCGTCTGCTGGCGCACGTTGCGCGCTATCCCGAGGTTGAACCCGTTCCGCTCGCGTTGCTGGCGGAAACGTCCGGCACGCTGATCAGCACGCGCTCGGAAGGCGTGTGGACGTGGCGCCTGTTGGACACCACCCAGCCCCAGCTTGGCACCTTGGTGGCCAACCTCGACGTCAGCGACTTCCATCGGCAACGCCAGGAACTGGCCCTTGAGCTTGGCCTGGTCGGACTGGCCGTCAGCCTGCTAGGCGCCGTGCTGTGCTTCGGGATGGCCCGACGCCTTCAACGCCCGATCATCTCGCTGACCGAAGCACTGCGCGCGGGGCCGGAAGAGCGCCTGCGCACGATGAAGGTTGAGACCACGGACCCGGAACTCCGGGAACTGCTCTCGGCCTACAACTGGATGGTCGAAGGCGCCCTGCAACGCGAGGCGCTTGCCGAACGCAACGCGCGCATCGAACGCGAAGCGGTGCTGGGCCGCATGTCGGCGGCGCTCGCGCACGAGGTGCGCAACCCATTGGGCGGCCTACGCACCGCCGTGCAGACCTTGCGGCAGTTCGGTGAACGCCGTGAGGTCCGAACCGAGTCGCTGGATTTCATCGAACGTGGGGTGCAGGCGCTGCAAGCCGTTGTCGATGCAAGCCTACGCACGTTTCGCCCTGGCAACGCCTGGTTGCGCCAGGAAGATATCGCTGACATCCGCCTGATGGTGGATGCTCAAGCCGGCAAGGCAGGCGTGCGCGTGCAACTCGATAGCGAGGGCATGCTCGACGACCAGCCCCTGGCGCTGCCTGCCGGCGCTGTCCGCCAGGTTCTGCTGAACCTGGTCTTGAACGCGATCCAGGCGTCGCCGCCCGGTGAATGGGTGCGGATCTTTGCGCGGGCCCAGCGCGATGCACTGACGCTGCACGTTGCGGACAGCGGCTACGGTTTGCCGATCGCGGCGCGGCGCGCGCTGGCGGGCCATCCGTCCGAAGGCGACGGCATGGGCTTGCGCATCGTCGCGGACCTGATCACCACCCTGAACGGCCGCCTGCGCGTAACGCGCTTTGGAAGCGGCACGCGCATCTCGGTGCGCCTGCCCTTCGCCACAGAGGAACCCTTATCGTGAACGATATCCAGGTGCTGCTCATCGAAGATGATGACTTGCTGGGCGCGGCGCTCTTGCAGCGCTTGCGGCTGGAAGGCATCTCGGCGCAATGGCTGCAAAGCTGCGCGCAGGCCGTCGAGCTGTTCCGCCGAACGCGCATGCGGCCCGCGTTCCTGCTTGCCGATATCCGGCTTCCGGATGGATCTGGAGAAGACCTGTACCGCCGCCTGATTCCTCACCTGGCGCACACCACCGTGGTCTTTGCCACCGCCTATGGGGACATTGCCCAGGCGGTGCGCCTGGTCTCCGCGGGCGCTAATGATTACCTGACCAAGCCCTATGACACCGACGCGCTGGTTGCGCGCATCCGGTCCGTCATCGCCGCCCAGCCCGCAGGCGGCAGCGCTGCCGTCCAGGACAATCCGTTTGCACTTGATGCCGCCACACAAGATGTCGCGCAAGCGCTGGAACGGTTTGCGGCCAGCGCGTTGCCGGTGCTCTTTGAAGGGGAAACCGGAACGGGCAAAGACCGTGCCGCACGCTACGTCCACGCGCGCTCGGCGTTTTCATCCGGCCCCTTCGTCGCGGTCAATTGCGCCACGCTGGCCACCGACCTGGTCGAGAGCCTGCTGTTCGGCCATGCGAAGGGCGCCTTCAGCGGCGCCGGCGCGGCGCGGGATGGTCTGTTTTCCCAAGCGGCGGGCGGCACCCTGTATCTGGATGAAGTGGCCGAGCTACCGCCCAGAGCGCAAGCCGCGCTGTTGCGCGTGCTGGAAAATGGAGAGTATCGGCCCTTGGGTGAGTCTTCCAGCCGCCAGACGAATTGCCGGATACTTGCCAGCACCTGCGCGGACCTGGAAGCGGCGATGACGCAGGGAACGTTTCGCGCCGACCTCTTCTATCGGCTTGCCGTGGCAAGGATTGCGACCACTCCGCTCAGAAACCGGCCGGCGGCGATCGACGTGCTGGCCAGCGCCTTATTGGATGAACAACACACGACGGGCGTCACGTTTTCGTCGGATGCCATGCAGGCGATGCATGACTATGCCTGGCCCGGCAATATCCGGGAAATGAAGAACCGGATCGCGCGCGCCCTCGTCATGATGGACGGCACCACGCTAGATGCCGGCGACCTGTTTCCTGAACGGCGGCTCACGGAAAAGCCGGATCTGGCCGCAACGCGCCTGGACGCCGAACAGCGCGCCATCCAGCAAGCCATTTCCGAATCCGGCGGCCATATGGGATTGGCGGCCAAGCGGCTAGGGATTTCACGAACGACACTGTGGAAAAAGCTGCGTGCCGGCCGTCAGGATGCCGCGGAGTCCGAGCCATTATGAATGGCGCTGGGATGCATCGGCGGCAGACGCAAACGCCGGGCGTGAGCCAGCGTTATTCGTCCTTATCCACGTCGGCGCTTTTGCCATCCAAAGGAATTTCAATCCGGCATGCAATACCGTCCGGATTGAAGTCCACGCGCGTCTTGCCGCGCAACACCACATCCAGGGTCTGCTCGAGCCGTTCACGGCCCTGATTCATCTGATCAGGCGACGTTGGCGAGCCACGTTCGGCCCAGTCCAGCAGCAGGTAGTCGGTGGCGTCTCGGCGTTCGATGCGCCATTCGACATCGAGCGCGCCTCGCACCCGCTCAAGCGCCGATAGACGGCTATCGAAGCGCTTGAAGGCGTCGCCATCACCCAGGGTGGACTGCGCCACGTTTTGCACGATCGCGAACAGACTGCGCGTGCGGCGTTGCAGGTCGGCGATCAGCAGGCGGTGGCGCCGCTCGACCTTGATGATGTCGGTAATGTCGATAAACGTGACGACGACACCATCCACGCTGCTATCGGCGCAACTGTGCGGCACCATGCGCAGCAGGTAGTGCTTTCCATCCAGCGGGCTGGCGATGCGGCGTTCAACGGGGCGATAGTCGGTATAGACGTGTTCGATATCGTTCGCAAACGCCGGCAGGTCGAAGCGGCTGGCCAAATCGGTAATGGGCCGGCCGCAGTCGCTGGGCAGAATGTTGAACACATCGACAATTGCCGGAGTAAAGCTGCGGATGATCAGGTTGCGATCGAGAAACAGCGTGGCGATGGCCGCCTTGTCGAACAGAACGTTCAGGTCATTGTTGCAGCGGTCCAGCTCGTCGACCTTGCCGTGAAGTTCGTCGTTGACGGTATGCAGCTCTTCATTAAGCGAAACCAGTTCTTCCTTGGAGGCTTCCAGCTCTTCGTTCACAGACAGCAGCTCTTCGTTGGACGAACTCAATTCCTCCAGCGCGGCCTCGTATTCCTCAGCCATGGACTGCAAGCGTTCACGCGCTTGCAGCAGTTCGATTTCCACATGGCGGGCCGCGCCGTCTTGCGGTGCTTGTGCGGGGGAATGGGCGCCCCCCTCGCTATCCATGCCGCGCTGAAAGAACAGGACCAGATATCGCGTTTCAGTGTCCCGCTGCCAGCACAAGGGCTCGACCTCAAGCGATACCCGCTGCAAGCGTCCTTCGTCGTCCTCAAACGCCACGCCTTCCCGTCGCACGCTCTTTCCGGTTTCTGCCGCCTCGTGTAGCAAGGCGCGCAAATCCGGCCGCAGGCCCTTGCGGGCCAGCGTCAACACTTGATGGCTGGGTATGCCCATCTCGGCCTGCAAGAACTTGCCGGTGCCGTTCGAGTAATACAGCACGTCGCCATTTGCATTGATCACGACATGCGCGGGCGCATGCCGGGTCAGCACCTGGCGTTCGATCGCCGCGTGCAGCGTCGCGCCGACTGCCTCGCCGGGGCGGTGCGTGGAACTGGGCAGGCTGGCGGCCTGCAAGGGCCACGATGAGAACGCCAGGCGAGGCGCAGCCGTTTGCCCGGTACGCCGTTGAAAGATCCGGTGCTTGCGTTCAATGGTCTTGAACAGGCTTCCGACCTCGCCCGCGTCGTCGGAGGCGCCAAGCAACAGAAAGCCATTGGGTTGCAACGAATAATGGAACGTCGGGATGACCTGCTGTTGGACCTGGCGATCAGAACAGATAAGCAGATTACGGCACGAGATCAGATCGATTCGGGCAAAGGGCGGGTCACGCACCACGCTGTGGGGCGCAAAGATGCACATGTCGCGCAGTTGCTTGTTGACGACATAACCGTCGCCATCCGCAAGAAAGTGACGGTCACGCCGTTCTCGCGACATACCTTCCAGCGACTGGCCCGGGTATCTTGCCGCGCGCGCGGCAAGCAGCGCCCAGTCGTCCACGTCGGTGGCGAACAAGCGCACGCGAGGCGGCACCGCCATGGTGTCCATGTGTTCGCGCAAAAGAATGGCCAGCGAATAGGCTTCTTCGCCCGTGGCGCAGCCGGGCACCCATACGCGCACGGTATCCGCTGCCCCCCGGCCTTGCAGCAGTTCCGGAATAACCAGCCGGGTCAGCACGTCGAACGCCTCGGCGTCCTTGAAGAAGTTCGTGATGCCGACCGACAAATCGCGAAACAGCGCAATGGCCTCCTGGGACCCTTGATTCAGATGGTCGATGTAGGCATCGACGGTGCCGAGTTGTTTGATCTGCATGCGGCGCCGCACACGGCGCATGAAGTCCTGATCGTTGTAGCCGCTGGAATCGTGGCCGATACCGTCGCGCAACAATTCACGGATCTTCGCGCCCGATGCGCCCAGGCCGTCCGGGTCACCACCCTGCTGCATGTCGGGGGCCGCCTCGCCCGGCAGCGATAAACCCACGCCAAGCTCGACCAGCTTTTTCCCCATTTCGCTGGCGGGCAGCGCAAAATCGATCCACCCACTGGCGATGGCGCTGGCCGGCATTTCAGAATTGGCCGGGCCGTCTTCGTCCGCTGCCTGCGCCATGGTTAACCCGCCATACTCTTTGATGGCCTTGATGCCGAGCGTGCCGTCTGAATTCCCCCCAGACAAAACCACGCCCGCCGCATAATCCCTGCAGTCCTGCGCCAAGGCGGACAAGAACAAATCGACAGGGCGGCGAACCGACAGATTCGCCGGGCGCTTAATCACGCGCAGGCGCCGCTGGCCGATAGACATGAGGGCATCGCGCGGCAGCAGATATACACAATTAGGTTCTAACTGCTGGTTATCGACGCCGATCATGACCGCCAGCGAGGTATGGCCGGTGATGGCGTCAAGCAGATGATGTTCGTGGCTGGCGCTTAAATGGGAAACCACGACGAAGGCCATGCCGGGGTTCTCGGGCATGCCACGGAAAAAAGCTTCCAATGCCTGAATTCCGCCAGCGGATGCGCCGAGACCCACGATGGGAAATTCCGTTCGGAGCATCATGTCCCTCTGGCCAAGCCGGCCTGGCAAACAGCATATTGGGCGTTACATGCAAGGCAAGGGATACGCATCTACCC
>RCUK01001362.1_pt1 | contig 15861 bp, 8 predicted proteins | sample 2166381 | NCBI WGS metagenome assembly RCUK01 (sample SAMN09932809, study PRJNA488358) | compost metagenome | isolation source: compost soil in an enriched community | place: Germany: Experimental Botanical Garden | reverse complement strand
GTAGCGGCCGGCGCCGGTTCCGGCGGCGCCTCCCAGCCTCCCCCCAGCGCCTTGTACAGCGCGATCAGGCGGGTGTAGGACTGGGCTTCGGCAACAGCCACGGCGTCCTGGGCGCGCAAAAGCGTACGCTGCGCGTCCAGCACGGTCAAATAAGGCGTGCTTCCTTCGCGGTAGCGCAGCCTGGCCAGCTCGGCCGCGCGCCCGCTGTGCGCGGCGGCCTGGGCCAGGTTGCCCAGGCGCTGCTGCGTCTGGCCAAACTCCGTCAGCGCCGACTCCAGTTCCTCCACCGCGCGCAGCACCGTCTGTTCGTAGCGCGCCACCTCGCCCTCCGAACGCGCAATGGCGCCGCGCTTGCGGGCCAGCGCCGTCGGCAGGTGGAAGGCCGGCCAGTTCACGCCCGCCGCCACGCCGAAACCCCGGCTGGCCGCGCTGCCGAAATCGGCCCCGCGCAGCGCGACAAAGCCCAGAAAGCCGCCCAGGTCGATCCGGGGATACAGCTCGGCCGTGGCCACGCCCACGTCCGCGTTGGCCGCAGCCATGTTCCGTTCGGCGGCCAGCACGTCCGGACGGCGGGACAGCAAGGCGCCCGCATCGCCGATCGGCAGGCGGGCCGTCAAGGGAGCCAGCGGCTTGCCCGCGTCCAGCTCGCCCAGTTCGACGGGCCTCAAGCCGGCCAGCACCGCGATGCGGTACTGCGCCAGCCGCCTGGCCGTCACTTGCACCGGCACGCTCGCCAATACGGTTTCCAGCTCGGCCCGCGCGCTGGCCAGATCGCCTTCGTCGCCGCGCCCCGCCGCCACCATCGCCTCGGTCACGCGCAGGCTGTCGCGCTGGCTGTCCAGGTTGGCGCGCGCCACGGCCAGGCGCTGTTCCGCGCCACGCAGCTCGAAGTAGTTGCGGGCCACTTCGGCCGCCACCACGATGCGCGTCTGGGCAAGATCGGCGGCCTGCGCCTCGCTGCGGGCGGCTGCGCCTTCGGCCGACCGGCGCAGCCTGCCGAACAGGTCCAGCTCCCAGCTTGCGTCAAAGCCGGCCCGGTAGCTTTCGGCCAGGTTGCGCTGCCCCGCGACGCCGGGATTGGCCTGCGACAGGCTGCGCTCATAGCGGCCGTCCAGGGTCACCGCCGGCAACTGGTCCAGTTCTTTCTCATCGAGCACCGCGCGGGATTCGGCAAGCCGGGCCTGGGCAATGCGGATGTCGTGATTGCGGGCCAGCGCCAGGCCGATCAGCCGGTCGAGCTGCGGATCCTGCAACTGCTTCCACCAGTCGCGCTGTAGCTGGTCCGTGGAGAACAGCGCCTGCTCGGGGCTGGCCAGGACGACAGGCGCCGGCCGGGGCTTGCGGTAATCGGGCCCGACCGCGCAGCCGGCGGCGGCCAGCGCGGCCAGCAGCGCCAGGGCGCCGCGGCGCAGCCGTGTGTAGAGATGAAACCTATTCATGGTCGATTCCTCAAGGCTGGGCGGACACGGCGGCGGCTTGCGCATCGCCGGCCTCGGCCCGCGCCAGTTCGCGGGCGCGCGGCGTGTCGTTGGCCGCCCGGTGATCCCGCGCGAACACGGTGTAGACGGTGGGCAGCACGAACAGCGTGAAGAGCGTGCCCACCAGCAGGCCCACCACGATGACCAGCCCCAGGCTGTAGCGGCTGTGGGCGCCCGCGCCGCTGGCGAACAGCAGCGGGATCAGCCCCATCACCATGGCGGCCGTGGTCATCAGGATGGGACGCAGGCGAATGCGCGCGGCCTGTTCCATGGCGGCACGCCGGTCCAATCCGTGGCTGACCTGCATCTCGTTGGCGAACTCCACCATCAGGATGCCGTGCTTGCTGATCAGGCCGATCAGCGTCACCAGGCCGATCTGTGTGTAGATGTTGACGGTAGCCATGCCCAGCGCCAGCGGGATCAGGGCGCCGCAGATGGACATGGGCACGCTCACCAGGATGATGAACGGGTCGCGCAGGCTTTCGTACTGCGCGGCCAGCACCAGGTAGATCACGATGATGGCGAAGATGAAGGTGATCATCAGCGCCGAGCCCTCCTGGCTGAACTGGCGCGCATCCGATTGCCAGTCGTAGCTGAAGCCGGCGGGCAGGGTCTGCGCCTGCCTGGCCAGGAATTGCACGGCGTCGCCCATGGTGACGCCCGGCATGGGGATCGCCTGGAACGTGGCGGCGTTCAACTGATTGAACTGGGTCAGCTTGTTGGGTTCGACGCCCATCGACACCGTCACCAGGTTGGACAGCGGAACCTGCGCCCCGCTGGCGCTCTTGACGTGGTACTGCGCCAGCGCCTCGGGCGAGATGCGCTGTTCGCGCAGGCTTTGCGGAATGACGTCGTAGGAGCGCCCGTCCATGCCGAAGCGGTTGACGTAGTTCTCGCCCACCAGCACCGCCAGCGTGTCGCCGATCGCCTTCATGGTGACGCCCAGGCTGTTGGCCTTGGCGCGGTCCACCTTCAGCTGCACGACGGGATTGTTGTAGTCCAGGTCGCTGTCCACCACCATGAACAGGCCGCTTTCGCGCGCCGCTTTTTTCACGCCTTCCATGGCCTCGTAGACCACGGCGTAATCCGACGCGCTCATCAGGACCATCTGCACCGGCAGCCCACCGGTGGACCCCGGCAGGGACGGCAATTGAAAGGCGAAGATGTTGCTGCCTTCGATCTGGTTGGCCATGGACTGCATGTCGGCCTGGATCTCGTCGGCGGAACGCTTGCGGTCCTGCCAATCCACAAAGTCCACGCCGCCGATGCTGTTGGACACGCCTTCGGATCCGTTGATCAGCCAGCGTCCCTTTTGCTCGGGCAGGGTCTTCATGACGTCGTCCCACTTCTGGCCGAACTTTTCGACGTAATCGATGTTGGCCTGCTGCGGCGACTTGATCGCCGTCAGCACGGTGGACTGGTCTTCCACCGGCGCCAGCTCCCGCTGAGCGGCGTTGTACAGGAACGGCAGGCTGATCAGCACGGCCACCGCGATCAGACCGGTCACCCAGCGATGATGCAGCGACACGTCCAGCACGCGGCCGTAGGCATCGCCCAGGCGCCCGAAGAAGTGTTCCGCCCGGCGCGCCATCCAGCCCTCGGACACGCGGCTGTTCAACAGGTACGAGCTCATCACCGGCGACAGGGTCAGCGCGATCACGCCCGACACGACCACCGCGCCCGCCAGCGTGAACGCGAATTCCTTGAAGAGCGATCCCGTCAGCCCCCCCATCAGGCCGATCGGCGCATAGACCGCCGCCAGCGTGATGGTCATGGCGATCACCGGCCCGGCCACTTCGCGGGCGCCGATCAGGGCGGCGCGCACGGGCGACTTGCCCTCCTCGATGTGGCGGTGCACGTTTTCCACGACGACGATGGCGTCGTCCACCACCAGCCCGATGGCCAGCACCATGGCCAGCAGGGTCAGCAGGTTCACGCTGAAGCCGAACAACGCCATGATGGCCGCGCCGCCCAGCATGGACAGCGGGATGGTCACCACGGGGACCAGCACGGCGCGCAGCGATCCCAGGCACAGGAATATCACCGCCACCACGATGGCGATGGCCTCCAGCAGCGTGCGGGTCACGCCGTCGATCGACGCGCTGATGAAGCGCGCCAGCTCGAACGGCACCTGCACGCTGGTGCCGGGAGGCAGGTTCTGCTTGATGCCGGGCAGCAGTTCATTCAGGCGCTTCACGATGACCAGGGGATTGCCCACCGGCGTGGCGTTCAGGCCGAAGTACACCGCCGGCTCGCCGTCCATCAGGCCGCTGGAATCCGCGGAAGCCGCCCCCAGCTCCACCGTGGCCACATCGCCCAGCCGGACGATGGCATCGCCATCGCGCTTGACGACCAGGTCGCGGAATTCCGCCACGTTGACCAGGTCCGTGTTGATCTGGATGTTGGAGACCACGTACAGGCCCTTGGCCTGCCCGGGCGCGGCCTGCACGTTGTTCTCGCGCAGCGCGTCGGCCAGTTCGCCGGCGGAAATGCCTCGGGCCGCCATGCGGTTCGGGTCGAGCCAGACCCGCATCGCAAGCTTCTGCCCGCCGTACAGCTCCACGCTGGCCACGCCGTCGATGGACGAGAGCTGCGGCTGCACCACGCGCGACAGGTAGTCGGTCAGCGCCGCGAGCGACATATTCGTGCTGGAAAAGCCCATGTAGGCGACCGCTGTCGCCTCGCCCGCCGACTTGACGAGCACCGGGTCGTAGACGTCCTGCGGCAGGCGGTACTTGACCTCGTTGACCTTGGCCATCACCTCGGTCATGGCCTTGTTGGAGTCGGCGTTCAGCTTCATCCGCACCGTGATCACGCTACGGCCCTGGGTGGACGACGAGGACAGATAGTCGATGCCCTCCACCGATGCCACGGACTGCGCGATGGGTTGCGTCACGAAGCCCTGCATCAGATCGGGCGAGGCGCCGGGATACTGGGTGGTGATGGTGATGGTGGTGCTTTCGGTCAGCGGGTACTGCCGCACGGGCAGCCCGCTCAGCGCCTTGATGCCCAGCAAGAGGATCAGCGTGCTGACCACCAGGGCCAGCACCGGCCGGCGCACGAAGAGATCGGTGAATTTCATGTCAGCCTCCGCCGCTTACCGGGCCTGCGCCACGGCTTGCGGCGGTTCGCCCAGCGCCACGGTGTCGCCGGGAAGGATCTCGACCGCCGCGCCGTTATGCAGGCGCAATTGGCCCGAGGTCACGACCCGGTCGCCGGCCTGCAAGCCTTCGGTCACCACCACCCGGCCGCGCAGGCGTTCGGCGGTCTTCACATAGGCTTGCCTGACGGTCAGGCCCTGGGCTTGCTCGCCCTGCTTCGGCTCGGCCACCACGTATACCGAATCGCCATAGGCGCTGTAGCTGACGGCCGTCTCCGGCACTGTGATCACGCCGGGACGGTCCGGCAGGCCGATCCGTCCTTGCGCGTACATTCCCGCGGCCAGGGCGCCGTCGGGGTTGGCAAGCAGCGCTTGCACGCGCACGGTGCGGGTACCGGGATCCACCTGCGGCTCCACCGTGGCGACCATGCCCTCGAACTCGCGCCCGGCATGGGCGTCGACGGTGATTGTCACCGGCTGGCCCGTGCGCAACGCGCCCAGCGCCCGCTCCGGCAGCGTGATGTTGGCGTACATGGAAGAACCGTCGGTCAGGGAGACCAGCGGGTCTCCCGCCCGGGCGAACTGGCCCAGGTTCACCCGGCGCACGCCCAGCACGCCATCGAATGGCGCCTTGACGCGCTTTTGCTCGATCAGCGCCTGCACGCGCCTGATGTCGGCGTCCGCCTGGTCGTGATCGGCCTGGGCCTGGTCAAGCTGTTCGCGCGTGGCCGCCTGCAGCGGCACGAGGCGGCGGGTCCGCTCCAGCAGGGCCCGCGCATTGCGCGCCTGCGCCTGAAGGCGGGCAAGTTCGCCCTGCTCGGGCGCGTCGTTCAGCAGCACCAGCAACTGGCCGGCCTTTACCTGTTCGCCCGGCGTAAACAGAATCTGGGCGACCCGGCCGTCCACCTCCGCCGCCACCAGCACCTGGCGCGTCGCCTCCAGCGAGCCGATGCCGCTCAGGGCCGCCGGAAAATCGGCCTGGACTGCCGCCGCCACCGCCACCTTGGCCGGCGCCATCGCCCATCCGCCCTTTTGCTCGGCGCCGCCGTACTTCCAATAAAGGCCCGCGCCTGCCAGCACCGCCACCAGCGCCACGGCGCCCGCCGTCCACGGCCCAGATCTCGCCTTCATGATTCGCTCTCTTTAAACAAGGATATTCTTGGATAATCCATGATTCCAGCTTTTTCGTCAAAGCGGCTTACGCAATGTCCGGGATAGGAAAGGGCTATGGGCAAAAGAAAAAGCCGCCAGGCGATCCTGGCGGCTTCCGGGGTGTGACGCGCGAACGGCTAGGTCCGCACCATGTGCAGATAGTGGCGGTGCCTTTCGTACTGGTCCAGGATGTCGCCGATCACGGCGTCCCGGCTCCAGCCCATGATGTCGTAGTCCTGCCCGCCCTCGCGCAGATGGACCTCGGCACGGAAGTATTTGCGCTCATCCTCGTCGGCGGCCTCTTCGGGCGTCAGGCTGGGCCGCACAAAGGCCAAAGGTTGCACGGCATAGGAAAAATCCAGGTGCTCGCCATGGGACACCTCCAGGATCGCGCCGCCGTCTTCTTCGTCTTCGCGCACCTCGACGGCATAGCCCTGCTTGCGCAGTTCCTCCGCGACGTCGTCGAACGCCGGCCGCACCACGTCTGAGATGAAGCGCAGCACATGGGCGCGCCGCGGCATCATGACCATGTTGCGCAGCCGCCTTTCCCAGGATTGCCCGCCGCGCGCGGGCCGCGACAAGGTCAGCGATTGATAGCGGATGCCGCGCTTGGTCGCGTCCAGCTTGAGCGCCTTGAACAGCCCCCACAAGGACAGCAGCAGAATGATCGAGAACGGCAGCGCGCTGGCGATAGTGGCGGTTTGCAAAGCGGTCAGGCCGTCGGCCAGCAGCAACGCGATGGCGACCGCGCCCATCGACAGCGACCAGAAGATGCGCTGCCACACCGGCGTGCGGTCCGCTCCGCCCGAGGCCAGCAGGTCCACCACCAGCGCCCCCGAGTCGGCGGACGTGACGAAGAAGACCGCCACCATCGCAATGGCGAAGATGGAAATCACGTTGCTCCAGGGCAGGAGCTCAAGAAAGGCGAACAGCGCCAGCGAACTGTCGGCATCCACGGATTGCGCCAGGCTTTGCACGCCGCCGACCAGGATGAAGTGGATGGCCGTGTCGCCGAACACCGTCATCCAGAACAGGGTGAAGCCCGCCGGTACCAGCAGCACGCCGCAGACAAATTCGCGGATGGTGCGGCCGCGCGAAATGCGCGCGATGAACAGTCCGACGAACGGCGACCAGGCTATCCACCAGCCCCAGTAGAAGAGCGTCCAGCCACCGAGCCAGTCGGTGGGTTCGTAGGCGTACAGGTTGAAGGTCTTGCCGACGATGTCGGACAGATAGGCGCCGGTATTCTGAACGAAAGTCTGGAGCAGAAACACCGTGGGCCCCATGATCAGCACGAACAGCAGCAGGATGACGGCCAGCACCATGTTGGCCTCCGACAGGATGCGGATGCCCTTGTCCAGCCCGCTTGCCACCGACAGCGTCGCCAGGCCGCAGGTGATGATGATCAGGACGATCTGTGCCGTCACCCCCACGGGGATGCCGAACAGGTGGTTCAGGCCGCTGTTCATCTGGGCCACGCCCAGGCCCAGCGACGTCGCCACGCCCAGCACCGTCCCGATGATGGCGAAGATGTCGACGGCGTGGCCGATAGGTCCGTGGATGCGGTTGCCGATCAGCGGATACAGCGCCGAGCGCAAGGTCAGCGGCAGGCCGTGGCGAAAGCTGAAGAAGGCCAGCGTCAGCGCCACCGCCGCGTAGATCGCCCACGCGTGCAAGCCCCAGTGGAAGAAGGTGATCTTCATGGACTCGCGGGCCGCCGCGGCCGTGCCGCCCTCGCCCACCGGCGGAGACATGAAGTGCATGACGGGTTCGGCCACGCCGAAGAACATCAGGCCGATTCCCATGCCCGCCGAGAACAGCATGGCGAACCAGGTGAAGTTGCGGTAATCGGGCTCGCTGTGGTCGGGGCCCAGCTTGATGTCGCCGTAGCGGCTGATCGCAAGATACGCGACCGACAGCAGGATGATGGCGACCACCAGGATGTAGAACCAGCTCACGTTGCCGAGGATCCAGGCCTGCACGGATTCGAACAGGTCCTGGGCCGCCTGGGGCGCGATGATCGCAAAACCCACCAGCATCAGAATGAACACGGCCGAGGTGAAGAAAACGGGCCGGTTGATGGTCGTGCGCGGACGGGATTCTGAAGTCATGCTGCCGCTCCTTACGCCCAAGGGTCGCGAAGTACGGCGCTGGCCCCCTCAGCCCGGCCGGAGCGCTGCCGGTATTACTATCACGGGCTTGGGCCGGTTGACAATCGAAACCGCGGTTCGGCCGCGCAGCCCTCGCCCGACGCCTGGAGACATTCATGATCGATCACCTGGATCATCTGGTCCTGACCTGCACCGACCCCGACGCCACGGTGGACTTCTACACCCGCATCCTCGGCATGCGGCTGGAGACCTTTGGAGAAGGCCGGCAGGCGTTGCGTTTTGGCAACCAGAAGATCAACCTGCATGTGCGCGGCCGGGAATTCGAACCCAAGGCCCACCTGCCCGTGCCCGGCGCGCTGGATTTGTGCTTCATCGCCGACCGGCCGCTGGACGAGGTGATTGTCCGGCTGAAAGCGGCAGGCGCGCGGATCATCGAAGGACCGGTGCCGCGCACCGGCGCCACCGGGAAGATCCGCTCGGTGTATCTGCGCGACCCCGACCTGAACCTGATCGAGATATCGGAATTGCTGGGCTGAAGCCCCGCGGCCCTATTCCGCTTTGGGATCGCCGAAGACCACGCGGCGGAAAAATCCCGCCAGCACCGCTTCGGTCATTTCTGGGGTGACGGCCTGGGGGTCGAACGCATAGCTGAACTGCATGCCGTCCGACAGGGCCAGCAGGCCCAGCGCGAGCTGTTCGGCCGGCAGCGGCAACGGCGTGCCCACATGCGCCGAAAACTGGCGGATGTATTCAGTGGTGGCCTCGCGCAGCTCGCGCAGACAGGCCGTGAAACCCACCCGGAAGTCCGGATCGCGGGCAGCCTGCAGCTTGGCTTCCATCCAGAGCAGGAAGCAGTCATTTTCGCGGTAATGCGTGCTGTAGTACTCGAGCACACGCGCTTCCATCTGCGAACGGGTCTCGCCGTCTTCGAAGATGGCCCGCATGTCGGCCATGACACTTTCATGGTCGCGCTTGAGCAGTTGCAGGAACAGTTCGGACTTGCTGCTGAAATTCGAGTAGAACGCGCCGCGCGTGTAGCCCGCCTGCTCAGCGATGTCTTCGACGCTGGCGGCGACAAAGCCCTTGGACAGGAAGATCGATTGCGCGGCGTCGAGCAGACGCTGGCGCGTCTGATCTCGGCTCTGCTCGCGGGTAAGGCGGACTTTTGACATGGCGCGAGTTTAGCATTGGCCCGCGTTTCGGATTCATCATTGAATCCAGATACATACCTGTATTAGAATCCACACCGTAGCGAGCCCGGCTCGTCCTTCCTTACGCCCTTTTCCGCGCCGCGAGGTGTTTCGTGAACTGTCCTGGCCCTTGCGCGCGCACCGCCGCCCGCAACGCCGCTGCCTCCGCAGCGCCGACCCTGTCAATTGCCGCCGCCCGCCGCTGGACGCGCCTGCTGGCCCTGCCCGCCGTCCTGGCACTGGCCGCCGCCGGCTGCGGCCGCAAGGAGGCGCCGCCGCCGGCCCCGCGCCCGGTGGTCGCCATGCCAGCCCAGGCCGACGAGCGCCTGCCCGCCTGGACCCTGCCCGGCGAAGTCCAGGCGCGCTACAGCACGCCGCTGTCGTTCCGGGTTGGCGGCAAAATCGTGGAGCGCAAGGTCCGGCTGGGCGACACCGTCGCGGCGGGCCAGACCGTGGCCAGGCTGGATCCGTCCGATGCCACCAAGAACGCCGCCGCCGCCCGCGCGCAGTTGTCGGCGGCCCAGCATCAGCTTGAATACGCACGCCAGCAACTGGACCGGGACCGCGCCCAGGCGCGCGAAAACCTGATCGCCGCCACGCAACTGGAACAGACCCGCAATGCCTACGCCTCGGCGCTGGCCCAGCGCGACCAGGCCGCCCAGCAGGCCGCGCTATCGGCCGATCAGTTGAAATACACCACGCTGCAGGCCGAGCACGCCGGCGTCATCACCGCCGAGCAGGCCGATACCGGACAGAACGTCGAGGCGGCCACTCCCGTCTACCAACTGGCCTGGTCGGGCGACGTCGATGCACTGTGCGACGTACCCGAAAGCGTTCTGGCCGGCCTGGAGATCGGCCAGCGCGCCACCGTCACGCTGGGCCCCCTGCCCGGCCAGACCTTCGCCGCCGTGCTGCGCGAGATCGCGCCGGCCGCCGATCCGCAAAGCCGCACCTACCGCGCCAAGCTCACGCTGGAGTCGCCCACGCCCGAGGTCCGCCTGGGCATGACGGCCAATATCAGCTTCGACAACCGCTCCGCCAATGGCCGCGCGACCTACACCGTGCCGGCCACCGCCCTGTTCCATGACGGCCGCGATCCGGCCATCTGGGTCGTGAAGCCGCAGGAAGACACGCTGGAGCTGCGCCGCGTGCAGGTGCTGCGCTACGACGCGCGCACCGTGACCCTGTCCCACGGGATCGAGGCCGGCGAACGCGTCGTGTGGCAAGGCGTGCACACGGTGTCCGCCGGCGAGAAGGTCCGCGCGGTCCCGCCGCTGCACCCCGAGGACTTTGCGTCATGAGCGCGCCCGGCAAGGACGCCGCGGCCGACGCCCACCGCCACGAGGAAGGCAGGTTCAACTTGTCCGCCTGGGCCTTGCGCCATCAGCCGCTGGTGATCTTCATCATCACGCTGGTCACGCTGTTCGGCGTGCTGTCGTATTCCCGGCTGGCGCAGTCCGAGGACCCGCCGTTCACCTTCCGCGTCATGGTCATCCAGACCCTATGGCCTGGCGCCACCGCCCAGCAGGTGCAGGAACAGGTCACCGACCGCATCGCCAAGAAGCTCCAGGAAACGTCCAACACGGATTTCCTGCGCAGCTATTCGCGCCCGGGCGAATCGCTGATCTTCTACACGATGAAGGACTCGGCGCCCGCCAGCACCGTGGCGGACCAGTGGTATCAGGTGCGCAAGAAGGTCGGCGACATCCAGGCGACGCTGCCCCAGGGCGTGCAGGGCCCGTTCTTCAACGACGAGTTCGGCGACGTCTATACCAACATCTATACCCTGCAGGGCGACGGCTTCTCGCCGGCGCAGCTGCACGACTACGCTGACAAGCTGCGCACTGTGCTGCTGCGCGTTCCCGGCGTGGCCAAGGTGGATTACTTCGGGGACCAGCCCGAGCACATCTACATCGAGATCACGAATACCCAGCTCACCCGGTTGGGCGTGTCGCCGCAGCAGATCGCCCAGGCGATCAACACCCAGAACGCCGTGGAGGCCGCGGGCACGCTGACCACCGCGGACGACCGCATCTTCGTTCGGCCCACCGGCCAGTTTCCCAACAGCCGCGCGCTGGCGGACACGCTGATCCGGGTCAACGGCAAGTCCGTCCGGCTGGGCGACATCGCCACGATCCACCGCGGCTACGACGATCCGCCCTCCCAGCAGATGCGCCTCTCCGGCGGCCCGGTGCTGGGCATCGGCATCACCATGCAGCCCGGCCAGGACGTGGTGCGCCTGGGCAAATCGCTGGACGCCAAATTCGGGGAATTGAAGACGCAACTGCCGGCCGGGCTGACGCTGACGGAAGTCTCCAGCATGCCGCAGGCGGTGTCGCACTCGGTCGACGACTTCCTGCGCTCGGTCGCGGAAGCGGTGGCCATCGTGCTGATCGTGAGCCTGGTGTCGCTGGGCTTGCGCACCGGCATGGTGGTGGTGATCTCGATCCCTGTGGTGCTGGCGATCACCGCGCTGTTCATGGACATGTTCGGCATCGGGCTGCACAAGGTGTCGCTGGGCACGCTGGTGCTGGCGCTGGGACTGCTGGTGGACGACGCGATCATCGCCGTCGAGATGATGTCCGTGAAGCTGGAACAGGGCTGGAGCCGGGCGCGGGCGGCGGCCTTCGCGTACACCAGCACCGCCTTCCCCATGCTGACCGGCACGCTGGTCACGGTGGCGGGCTTTTTGCCCATCGCGCTGGCCAAGTCCAGCACGGGCGAATACACCCGCTCCATCTTCCAGGTGTCCGCCATCGCGCTGATCACCTCCTGGTTTGCCGCCGTGGTGCTGATTCCGCTGCTGGGTTACCGCCTGCTGCCCGAGCGCAAGCGCGAAGCCCATCTGCCCGACGACCATGAGCACGACATCTACAACACCCGCTTCTACCAGCGCCTGCGCGGCTGGGTGGCGTGGTGCGTGGACCGCCGCTATGTGGTGCTGGCGGGAACCGTGCTGGTGTTCGCCGTGTCGATGGCCGGATTCAAATTCGTGCCTCAGCAGTTCTTCCCCAGCTCGGACCGCACCGAACTGCTGGTCGACGTGCGCCTTCAGGAAGGCGCGTCGTTCGCCGCCACGCTGCGCCAGGTGGAACGCCTGGAAAAGGCGCTGGAAGGCCGGCCCGAGATCGACCACTCCGTCAGCTTCGTCGGCACCGGCGCGCCGCGCTTCTATCTGCCGCTGGACCAGCAGCTCGCCACCCCCAATTTCGCCCAACTGGTCATCACCACCCACTCGGTGGAAGACCGCGAAAAGCTGGCGCAGTGGCTCGAGCCGATGCTGCGCAGCGACTTCCCCGCCATCCGCAGCCGCCTGTCGCGGCTGGAGAACGGGCCCCCCGTCGGCTACCAGGTGCAGTTCCGCGTCAGCGGCGACAAGATCCCGGACGTGCGCGCGGTGGCCGAAAAGGTCGCGGCCGAGGTCCGCGCCGACAAGCGCTCGGCCAACGTGCAGTTCGACTGGGACGAACCGTCCGAACGTTCGGTGCGCTTCGAGATCGACCAGCAGAAGGCGCGTGAGCTGGGCATCAGTTCCAGCGACATCTCGAACTTCCTGGCGATGACGCTGTCGGGCTACACCGTGACGCAATACCGCGAGCGCGACAAGCTGATCAACGTCAGCCTGCGCGCCCCGCGCGAAGAGCGGATCGACCCTGCCCGCCTGGCCACGCTGGCCATGCCCACGTCCAACGGACCGGTGCCGCTGGGCAGCCTGGGTCAGGTGCGCTACGGCCTGGAGTACGGCGTCATCTGGGAGCGCGACCGCCAGCCCACCATCACCGTCCAGGCCGACGTGACCGGCGGCGCGCAAGGCATCGACGTCACGCACGCGATCGACAAGCGGCTCGATGCCCTGCGCGCGGAGCTGCCCGTCGGCTACCGGATCGAGGTCGGCGGCCCGGTCGAGGAAAGCGGCAAGGGACAGTCGTCCATCAATGCGCAGATGCCGCTGATGGCGGTCGCCGTGCTGACGCTGCTGATGGTGCAGCTACAGAGTTTCGCCCGCGTGCTGATGGTGGTGCTGACCGCGCCGCTGGGGCTGATCGGGGTGGTGGCCGCGCTGCTGCTGTTCGGCAAGCCGTTCGGCTTCGTCGCCATGCTGGGAGTGATCGCCATGTTCGGCATCATCATGCGCAACTCGGTCATCCTGGTGGATCAGATCGAACAGGACATCGGCGCGGGCCACAAGCGCGTGGATGCGATCGTCGGCGCCACGGTGCGGCGCTTCCGTCCCATCACGCTGACGGCCGCCGCCGCCGTGCTGGCGCTGATCCCGCTGTTGCGCAGCAATTTCTTCGGCCCGATGGCCACCGCCCTCATGGGCGGCATCACCAGCGCCACGGTGCTGACGCTGTTCTTCCTGCCCGCGCTGTATGCCGCCTGGTTCCGCGTGCGCCATGACGAGCGCGACGAACCGGAAGGCGTGCCGCCCGGCGCCAATGCGGGCGACACGGTGGAACGAGGAGCCTGACGATGCGGATGCATTCTTATCTCACACCCTGGCATCGCGCGCCCTGGCGGCTGGCGGCCCTGCCGCTGGTCCTGGCATTGGGCGCCTGCGCCTTCGCGCCGGACAGCGGGCCGCCCGCGGTGGCGCAGCCCGCGCAGTACGGCGTGGAACCGGCGCCCGCCACGGGCGCCTCCGGCAACGGCGTGGCGCAGCGCTTTGAACGCGGCGCGCAGCCGGTGCCGGCGTGGTGGAAGCGCTACGGATCGGACGCGCTGAACGCCTTGGTAGAAGAAGGCCTGGCCAACAGCCCCGATCTGGCCGCGGCGGAACGCCGCCTGGCCGGCGCGCGCGAGCAACTGCGCGGACAGGTGAATTCGTCGCTGCTGCCATCGGTGGACGCGGGCGCGAGCGCCACGCGCAACCGGGCGCTGACCATGCCCAACCTGCCCCAGCCCACCGCGCTCTACAACGTCTTCACCGGCCAGATCCAGGCGACCTACGACCTGGACCTGTTCGGCGCCGCGCGCTTCGCCAACGCGTCGCTGGCGGCGCAGGTCGAGCAGCAGGCTTTCCAGCTTGAATCCGCGCGGCGCTCGCTGGCAGGCAATATCGTCACCGGCGCCATCACGTCGGCCTCCTTGGCTGAACGCGTGGCGCTGACGGAAAAACAGGTGGTGCTGCTGCGGCAGGTTGCGCGCGACACGCAGCGGCGGTACGAACTGGGGTCGGCCTCGCAGAACGATGCGCTGGACGCCGACCAGGACGCCGCCACGCTGGAGGCTTCGCTGCCCGGCTTACGCGCGCGATGGCACGCGACGCGGCACGCGCTGGCGGTGCTGCTGGGCCGCAATCCCGATCAGGCGCCGCCCGACCTGGCCTTCGCCAGCCTGGCCGTGCCGGCCCAGGTGCCGGTGGTGGTGCCTTCCGAACTGCTGGCCGCGCGCCCGGATATCCAGGTGGCCGAGGCCGTCGTGCAGGCGGCTGCCGCCGACGTGGGCCTGGCGACCGCCCAGTTGTTCCCCAGCCTGTCGCTGTCGGCGTCCATGGGCAAGGGCGGCTTCGGCTGGGCGGACGCGCTGTCCGGCGCCGGATCCATCTGGGCCATCGGCGCATCGCTGACGCAGCCCATCTTCCATGGCGGCGCGCTGCTGGCCGAACGCAGCGCGGCCAAGGAGCGCTACGAGGCTTCGGTGCTGCAATACAAGCAGACCGTGCTGACCGCCTTCCGAGACGTGGCGGACACGTTGTCGCGCCTGGATGCCGGCGGACAGGCTCTGGCCTCGGCCGAAGCGTCGCGGCGGGCGGCGGAGCTGTCCTACCGCAATACGGCCAGCCGCGTGCGGCTGGGCGCGCTGGCGCCGTACACCGAGTACGCCTCCGAGCAGCACTACGTCGCGGCCCGGCTGCGCGAACTGGAATACGCCAACGACAGGCTGACGGAAACGGCGGCGTTGTTCCAGGCGATGGGATCGCCGGTGGACGCCGTGCAAACGGCGCAGCGGCCGCAGTGAGCGGGGCGCCGCCCCGCGCGGCCCGCTAGCCGGTATCAGCCTTTCTTGAACAAGCGCTTGGCGACGCCGACGACGCCCAGCACCACGGCGCCCGCCACGATGCCGAACAAGGCGTTGAGCACGGTGGATGTCAGCGCCTGCACCGCGCCGCCCCCGCCCACCGCGGCGGCGGCGTGCTCAATGACGGCATGCACCGGCGGAATACCGTGGGTCAGGATGGCGCCGCCCACCATGAACATGGCGGCGGTGCCCACTACCGACAAGGTCTTCATCAGATAGGGCGCCGCGCCCACGATGCGCTTGCCCAGCCAGGCGATGGCCTGCGAGGATTTTTGGCTCAGGTACAGGCCCAGGTCGTCCAGCTTGACGATGCCCGCCACCAGGCCATAGACGCCAACCGTCATGGCGATGGCGATGATCGACAGCACCGACACCTGGCGGGTGAAGTCCGCGCCAGCAACGGCGCCGAGGCTGATGACGATGATTTCCGCGGACAGGATGAAGTCGGTGCGTACCGCGCCTTTGATCTTGGCGCGCTCGAACGCCACCATGTCGACCGCCTGGTTCTGCAGGGCCGCGGCCCGCGCCGCGTGATGGCCTTCGGCGGATGCTCCGTGCGGCAGATACTTGTGCGCCAGCTTCTCGACGCCCTCGTAGCAGAGGAATGCGCCGCCCAGCATCAGCAATGGCGTCACGGCCCAAGGCGCAAACGCGCTGATCAAGAGCGCCGCGGGCACCAGGATCAGCTTATTGATGAACGAGCCCTTGGCCACGGCCCATACCACCGGCAGTTCGCGATCTACCGGCACCCCGCTGACCTGCTGGGCGTTCAGCGCCAGATCGTCGCCCAGCACGCCCGCCGTCTTCTT
>RCUK01001359.1_pt1 | contig 15874 bp, 8 predicted proteins | sample 2166381 | NCBI WGS metagenome assembly RCUK01 (sample SAMN09932809, study PRJNA488358) | compost metagenome | isolation source: compost soil in an enriched community | place: Germany: Experimental Botanical Garden | reverse complement strand
TCATGGGCGTCACTGAACCTGAACGGTGAGGCTCTGGTGCGTCCAGGGCCCGAGGGAGATGACGAGGGGATAGGTGCTGGCGGCCAGGCCGGCAGGAACCCGGAGGGTGAATTCGGTGCCGGTCGGGCTTGCGGTGAGCACCGAGCACGTGGCGCCTCCGAGCGTGACTTTGATGCTTCCGGTAGAGGTGCCGAGCCCGATGCCCCAGACCTTGAGGACCGAAGGGGCGGTGGCGCTCGCGGTGGCGGGTTTGACGCTCGTCGCGGCGAAGCCGTCCTGGCCCATTGCAATCCCCGGGAAGGTGTCGGGAAGGGGGACCTCCGGGCTTGCGGTCGCGCCGGGCACTCGGGGGAAGAGCGCCGCGATCGGATCGGCGTCCAAGCTGAGGGAGCGATCGACCAGGCTCCAGGCGCGATGGTACTCGAGGGTATCGATCCGCTCATGAGGCTCGAGCGAGACCCAGGCGTTCGGCGGGACGAAGGTTTCCGTGCTGGTGAGCCCCTCCGCGGAGGTCGCGCTTTGCCCCAGCGCAAGGCTGCTCATGAGGTCGAGGTTCTTGGTGGAGTCGAAAGCTTTGAAGCTCGAGAGCACCGCGAGGGCGGTCGTCCCTCGGGTGATGTTGATGCTGCCTCCCGTCAGCGAGAGCCAGCGGCCTTTCTGGAACGAGATGAGCGTGCGGACGCGTGCCGAGGGGCTTCCGGGGCGGTTCTGTTTGCCGCCGACGCTCAAGCCCTTGACCGCTTCGAGGAAGTAGGGCCCGACGCTGGGTTTGAAGGTCTTCTCGAACGTCAGGATGAAGCGGCCTTGGTCCGTCGTGACGGTGGTGGCGAGCGTATGTCCAGAGGCGGGTTCGATCAAAGAGACCGTCGAGCCCGCCCCGACCTCTTCCAGGGTCGCCGCGATCTGGCGGGGAGAACCGAAGCTTTCGACGAGGCCCGAAAGCATGGTCGTTTCAGGATTACTCAGGGGATCGCCCACGGAGCACCCGAGCAAGAGGCCGGCGGCCAGGACGGGGATGAGCGGATGGCTGCGCATGGCATGACCTCCTCAGGACATGGCTTCAAGGACGGTGATAACGGCAGTCTACCCGTCTGAAAGGCGCCTGGAGCGAATTTGTCAGGATTTGTCGGTGACGGAGGGCCTGCATTTTCGGGGGCGACGAGAACGCCTTCCGTTGAAGCGTCGCATCGACAGGGTTATGAGGCTTTTGTGAGTAAGGCGATGATGTAGAGGATCTGCTGTCACCTTGGGTACAAGCATGCACATGCTCTCGTATCCCAGGGGGGCGCCCACCGCGGCCCAGAAGGGAAAGTAGACAAGCCATGGGAATCACTTCCACCATGCAGGCTGTCTCACGGCAGCACCGCATCATGCTCATCACCGTGCTAATGCTCCTTCTGACGGCCTGTCCCCGGCCGCTGGTTCCCCCGACTGGGCTGGGGGGGCACAGCATCTCCAGGCGGACGCGGAGAGCGGCGTGACGGGCCACGTGGACTTCGGGAGGCGCGCCACGCAGGCGACGATCAAGGATGACGTCGCCCCCGGCGCCACCGTCTCCTTGATCGAGGTGGCGACCGGCAACACCGTGACCACCACCCGCACGGACGCCGACGGCAAGTTCGTGCTCAAGTACACCAATGGCTTCAAACCGCTGAACAACGCCATCTACTACTTCGAGGCGGTGAAGGGCCTGTCTGGCGGCACCGGGCAGCCGAACGCGGTCGGAGCGGACGCCGTGCGGGTTCGTACCATCGCGAGCTACCGCCGGGGAGGATGGGTGACCCTGTCGAGCCGGAGCGTCTCCTCGCTCATCTCGATCACCCCCATGACCACCGCCCTTTCGATCGTGGTCAGCCTGCGCTCCACCACCAACCGCCCGCTCGACGTGAATACCCTCTTCGGGACCATCCGCTTGGGAGTCGGGTCGGACGGCTTCAACGACGCCGTCGACCTTCCCGATCCCGCCCTGGTCGCCATGGTCCAGAGCACCTACAACCTCGTCCTGGACTCCTTCAACAAGGACCGAGACCCGCTGCGCTGGGTCCTCCTCAACGCGGCGGACGCCTCGCATAACTCGGTGATCCTGCCGGACGTCCCCTTCTCCATCGTCAGTCTGAGTCCTGCCGAGCAGGAAGCCGGTGGCGAGATCCAGTTGATCGGAAGCAACTTCGCCTCCGTCGTCGCGGATAACGAGGTCGCCTTCCAGACCAACAACAACGCGATCGTCTCCGCCGCGGTCCTCGCGGTCAGCTCCGACCTGGCCCGCCTCACGGTCAAGGTTCCGTTGACGGCCGTCAACGGCCCCGTGACGCTCACCATCGGGAAGGGCGATAAGCGCAAGACCCTGCTGGGCCCCAACTTCCGCGTGGCGACGCGTGACGGCCATAGCGTGGTCGACGCCTCCGGCAACGTCTACGTGGCCAACCGGGACCTCGGAACCGTGGCGGTCATCGGCCCCAACGCGACCACGGGCAAGACCGAGATCCGGGCCCTGATCGCGAACCTCGACAAGCCGGGAGCGCTCACCTTCGCTCCCGGCGACTACTCGACCCTTTACGTCGCCCTGGGCGGCGCCACCCGCAAGGTCATGAAGTACACCCTCTCGCCCCCGCCCATCACCGGGGTGGACTACTCCGCGGCGGGCGGCGTGGCCAATCCCTCGGGCATCGCTTTTCGGGTCGCGACCGGCGCGCTCTACCTCACGGACGCGGCCGCCAACAAGCTCTACGTCGTCGCCGCGGCGGGCGGGCCGGCGACCGCGGTGGATCTGGTCGGTGCCCCGCTCGATCAACCTCGGGGCCTCTCGTTCGGTCCTGACGGCAAGCTTTACGTGGCGAACTCCGGGTCGGGCAACGTGCTCGCGATCGACCTGACCTCCGCTGCCGCCGGCAGCGCGTCCATCTACCAGTCGGGCCTGAGCTCGCCGTGGGGATTGGCTTTCGACAACAAGGGCTCCTTCTACGTCAGCAATAACAAGGGCAACTCCATCTTCACGGTCCCCGTCACCTCGGAGCCGGGCGCCTTGCCGCTCATCTACGGAGCCCTTACCTCCTTCGCGAGCATCCCCAATCCCGGGGGCCTCGATGCCGACTCCTCGGGCTACCTTTACGTGGCCGACAACGTCAGCAACGGCGTCTACCGCGTCAACCCGGCCGCCGAGTCCCGCCAGATCGGCTTCGGCATCAGCTACCCCGTCGCCACCTGGGCGGATGCCGAGGGAGTCTTCACGCTCACCCAGGATGGCCGCTTGCTGCAGATCGACACCCAGAACGCGCTCTCCGTCTATGCCGAAGGCCTCACGGCCGCAGCCGGCCTCGTGCGCGACAAGCGCGGCAACTTCTACACGTATAACACCGCCCTCAAGGCGCTGATTCTCGTTCGGCCGGACGGCTCGAGCATGCTGATCATGCCGGCGCTCGATGCCTACTACCCCGAAATGTCGATATCCAACGCGCGCGATCGCCTCTACTTCCGCCGCCGCAACTCCGACATCTCCGCCATGGGTCAGGTCGACGCCTACGATCTCAACCTCGACGCCGGCCCTCCGTACATGCCCCACTTCAACGTCGGGCCCGATCTCGCCGCCGCGCCGAACCAGGTCTACAAGTCCCCCATGCGCCGCGTGGTCGCCATCGCAGCCGATCGCACGGCCGCCGGCCCGCACCGCGGCAAGTACTACGTGCTTCACGACAGTACCAACTCCGAGCAGGCCATCCTGCGCGTCACCCGGGTGGACGACAATACCTACGACGCCGTTCGGATCGTCAACAACGCCGGCAACACTCTCAAGGACCCCTCCGACATCGCCATCGATTCCGAGGGCAAGATCTGGGTGGCCGATCGCCTCGGAACCTCCGGAGCCGGCGGCTTGATCATCTATGACGCCAACGGCGCCTACCTCGACGAGATCGCCGTCGCGCGTCCCGTTCGCCTCGCCTACAACGGAACGCACGTCGTCGTGAGTTGCTACGACTCGGGCGAGGTCCGCTTCTACAACGCCAACAAGACCCTGGCGCAGACCCTGTCGGGCATCCCTGCCCCCGTCGGCGTGGCCTTCTCCAGCACCGCCCCCCACGTGAACGCCATGTTCGTCAATTCCCACTCGACCGGAAAGGTCTACAAGTTCGACAACTACGCGGCCCTGGGCAACGCCAGCGTCGCGGCCTCCTTGGCCGCGAACGCCTACTACGACACGGGCAACAACAACGATATCGAGATGGTGGGCAATGCCCTGATCTTCACCAGCGGCACCCAGGCGCGTCGCCTCGAGTCCGATCGCCGCACGCGCAACGACTCCTGGATGACCCAGTACTCCAGCTATCTGCGCTTCAGCGTCGATCACAACGGCTCGCGCATCTTCGTCACGGACTACTCCTGGTCCCACCTCGCCCATAACGGGGCCCATAGCGCCGCCTTCTCGGGGCTTCGCGCCTTGTCTCCCACGGGCATCGGCGCCGCAGTCGTGCTCGGCAACTCCATGGTCTCGCACTCCCACAGCGGCTACGGTCACAATGCCTTCGTCGTCGACTCCGAGGGCGACGGGATCTCCCAGCGCAGCCGGAACGGCCTGGGCTACCTCGGGGCGGCCACGGGCAACGGAACGGACTCGGCGTTCTTCGCCACGACCACGGGCGGCACCATCTACAAGTGGAAGAAGGATGCCGTCACCGGCAAGGGCGTCGCCAGCACGCTCGTCAGCGGCGGCTACTCGGGAGCCGATTTCATCCGCGGCCTCAGCTACTACGACGGCTACGTCTACCAACCCATCCGCGAGAAGCATGTGATCCGGAAGATCAACGCCGAGAACGGCGCCGACCGGGCCGAACTCAAGGTGGGCGTCGTCGCCCCCGAGCTCTAGAGGAGAACGCCGATGATCCGCCTGATGCTCTCCTTTTTGCTCGCCTTCATCCTGACGAGCTGCCGCTTGCCCTCCCTGCTCCCGACCTCCATGACGCCCGGCGAGGGCACCGGCACCGCCTCGTCCCGGCCCGCCGTCACCCTCAAGGGCCGCATCGAAAGGCCGAGCTCCGTCATGGCCACGCCAACCGATATCGCCAACGGTGCCACCATCGCCGTGATCGACGCGGAGTCCGGCCTGACGCTCAGTACCGGCCTCTCGGATGCCCAGGGTAACTTCGTCCTCAGTTTCGGCGACGGCGTGACCCTGGTGAACGGCCGCGCCTACTACCTCGACGTCATGAAAGGCATCCGTCTCGACGCCAATCAACCCGACGCCCCCTTCAACCAAGCCGGCGCGGATACTCTGAGGCTGCGTAACATCCTCTTCTATGAGCAGCCCACCATGGGGACGGGCGCCTGGAAGAGCCTGATGAACGGCACCGCCGGCAACGAGATCAACGTGGGCAACCGCTCCACGACGCTAAGTATCGCGCTCGCGCTCAAGCGGCAAGCCGGCGAAACCGTCGTCCTTTCCGACTTCGCCGGCTCCCTCGAGGCGGATATCGAGAACGATCCCGCCTGGACCATGGGAGGCTTGACCCAGGCTGTCTACACCACCCTGAAGGGAATCGTGCTGGAGGCCATCGCCAACGATCGCGATCCCCTTCAGTACGTGGTCTACGACGCGGGCCGCAAGACCTTCCTGAACCCTTGGATCGGCTTCTCGATCGCCTCCGTCACGCCCACCGAGGGCCCCATCAACCAGGTAATCACCATCACGGGGGAGGGCTTTGACCTCGGCGACCCGACGGTCGCGATCAACGGCCGTGAGGCCCAGGTCCTCACCCGGACCCCCCAGATCATCACGGCCAAGGTCCTGCCGGGAACCCGGACCGGCCCCGTCTCCGTCAAGATCGGGACCACCTTGCAGGCCGGCAACACCTTCAAGGTCAACTTCCACGACGGCCATAGCGCCCTCTACGACCGGACCGTGCTCGGGCAGCCCGTCCGCATGCTTTACGTGGCCAATCCCACGTGGAACACCATCGTCGAGGTCGCTCCGGACGGCGCCATCACCAAGGTCTGGGACGATACCAGCATCCCCGAACTGAAGAACCCTCGCCAAGTCGCCGTCTGGAACGGCAAGCTCTACGTCTCGTGTGACCCCGCCGGGACGGTCGATGACAAGATCCTCCAGCTCGACCCCGCGAATCCCGCCGCCAAGGTCGTCTACAGCACGGCGGTTCAGCATCCCTATGGTCTGGCCTTCGATCTCGATGGCTTCCTCCACGTCTCGAGCTACCAGTCGGCCGGATCGGTCGTCAAGCTCAACGCGGCGGGCGCCGTCGTCGCCCAGTACAACGGCTTGGCGTCTCCTCGCGGCCTCGCCTTCGACTATCTCGGCAATCTCTTCGTCGCCGAGGAGGGCGGGAGGGTCGTCAAGCTCAAGGCTCCCGCCATGGCTGCCGAGACCTGGGGCCTGCTGCCCTCCCCTCTGGGCCTGGCCGTGGATTCGGCGGGTGACCTCTTCGTCGCCAGCAACACCAATGACGTCATCTACCGCATCAACAGCGTACGCGCCATGTCGGTCTTCGCCATGCTCTCCAAGCCCGGTGGCCTGACCATCGACGAGCGCGGCTACCTCTACGTCTCGGATACCGGCCAGAACCTGGTGCGCCGGATCTCGCCTTCGGGGGACTCCAAGATCTACGCCTATGGCATCAGCAACCCGCGCGGGCTGGCCGTCGATCCCGACGACGGCACCCTCTTCGTCTCGCTCAACGCTTCCAACGCCATCCTGAAGGTGGAGAATGGGGTCCTCAAGCCCTTCGTCACGGGGATCGCCAACCCCATGAGCATCACCTTCCGCGGCAAGGGCCTCTTGATCGCCCATCCGGAGACCCATACCATCTCCTACGCGGAGCGCAACGGCAAGATCTGTACCCTGGCGACGGGCCTGGAGTACCCCGGCGGAGCCGATCAGGCGGCCGATGCCTCCGGTAATTTGACCGGACCGCTCTACGCCGCGCGCTTCGGAGACATGGAGAGCTCCTATGCGGCCCGACTGCCGCGCTACGACTCCTACGACATCTCCAACGGGGCTCACAACGGAGTCGACGTGATTGGCGGCGCCTCGCCCGGCCTCCGGCGCTGGCTCTACCGCCAGCAACTCAATTACATCGCCGTCGATGCCGCCAAGAACATCTACGCCATTCATTCCGGCGATCGCACCTTGACCAAGATCGCCGTCGCGCCCGGTGGCGGCAATTCCTCCCGCAAGATCACCCGGATCGCCGGCCCCCGCTCTTCCCATACCTTCGGGGGCAATCCCGGCTGGGTCGCGCTGGATGCCGCCTCCAACGTCTACGTCGTGGTTCCCAGCGAGAACACGATCTACCGCTTCAAGCCCTCCGGCGCCACGTACACCATGGACAAGATCACGGGCTTCAGCGGCCCCTGGGGCATCGCCTTCTCGGATACCGCACCCCAGGCCATGTTCGTTTCCAATACCACGGACGGCAAGATCCGCCGGGTCCTCGACGCCGCCAACGACCCGGCGGCCCAGCCGACCGCGACCTTCGAGATCCCCGCCAGCACCGGCGTCCGGGGCCTCGCGTACATGGCCTCGGGCGTCGCGGGCACGGGAACCCTCTACATGGCCAACGGAACCAGCATCATGAAGGCCGACCTCGCCGGCAACACCTACAAGGCCGCCACCTACGACAGCTATTTCGCAGGGCTGCCGAGGTCTTGCTCCTACCTCTTCGCCAAGTCCCTGACCGGCGAGGTCTTCGCATGGGCGGACTCGGTCTTCTCGTACGTGGTGCCGCCAGAGCTACCCCTGGTGCCGTACGTCTTCAAGGACTATTCCGGCTGGGGCCGCTACCGCGGCTTCACCTTCGACCCCTCGTTCAACACCTCCACCAACCGCGATACCGGCTACTACGCGATCGAGGACCAGGCGACCGGATTGTCGACCTTCCGCGCGCAGACGACGACCCGCGAGGTCCAACTCAAACCCGATCCCGATCCGCTAAAGGCGGGCGTCCTCTACGTCGCCTCTCCGGATAGCGATGGCAGCGGCGGCATCCTGCGGATCGATCTCGATACCCACGAGGAGCTGATGATCCCCTTGCGAACCTTCTCGATTGGCTTGCATGGCACCGACCTTTACGCGGGAGTCGCCGACAACTTCATCTACCACGTCGATGCGGCCGGAAAGCATACCTCGAAGTGGAACCTCTCGACCCTCCCGTACGGGCTCGACATCCGCGGCAGCACGGTCTGGGCGGTGGGGGCGAACTCGCTGATCTTCGAGCGCCCCATCGGAGCGGGCGTGTCCCGGGATCACAAGTTCGGCATGATGGGACCGGTGTTCTGATGACCGCGATGCGCAAGCCTGGGCGATTGAGTTTGGGACTGCTGGCCTTGAGCCTCCTGATCGGCTGCGCGGCGGACGAGGACGGCTTGATCGGTTCGGGGCGCCGGAGCACGACGTCGACTCCCGAGGCCACGGCCACGTCAAGCGCCGATCCGAACGGGGGCTCGGCGACCCCGACCCCGAAGCCGACCCTGAAGCCGACCCCGAAACCCACCCCGACGCCTTGGCCCAGCCCGACGCCCACTCCCACGCCGACGCTGGCTCCCCTGCCGGATCCGGTGACGGGCCCCTCCACCGGAGAGATCGACCCGCCGCCCGACTCCACCGAGTCGATCGGGGTCGATTAGCCCCCCTTTCCCCTGAGCTCCGTCACGAAGAGAGGTTCGCATGAAATCCTTGTTTCCGGTTTTTGGTTTGATCCTGGCGGCCTCCCTGGCCTTCGGGGCGGGATGCGCGGAGGATGGCGACCTCTTCGGCGTGGGAGGCGGTAAGAAAGGGTCCTCCGAGCCCAAGGCGACCCCGACCCCGACGGCCACCCCGTCGGGTACCGGGGGATCGATCATCAACGACTGAGGCGGGCCGAACGCCGGCGGAGAAAGGCGCGTCGCCCCGGAGCATGCTCCGGGGCGACGAAAACGCTTTCCGTTGAAGGCGAGCGCCTACTTGGCGGTGCGCGCCTTTTCCTTGATGCGGGTGGCCTTGCCGGTCAGCCCACGCAGGTAGTAGAGCTTCGCGCGGCGGACGACGCCGCGGCGGAGCACTTCGATCCGGTCCAGGCGGGGCGAATGCAGCAGGAAGGTGCGCTCGACGCCGATGCCCTGGAAGACGCGGCGGACCGTGAAGGTCGCGTTGATGCCCGAGCCGCGACGCTTGATCACGACGCCCTCGTAGCCCTGGATCCGCTCTTTGCCGCCTTCGACGATCTTCACGAAGACCTTGACGGTATCGCCGGGGTTGATGGCCGGCAGGTTCTCTTTGAGTTGGCCCTTCTCGATGCCATCGATGACATCACGGGCGATCAGACGGGTGCTCATTCCCTCATTCTCCCTACTGGTTGGATTCTTGGATCTCCGGCGCTTGCCGGCTTTAAGTGCAAATAAAGGCAGCGATCACGCATGGTATCACAAACGACCGCTGCCCGCAAGACTGGAGTTTAGGCGATGGTTAAGCCCGGGTTAAGTCCCGAGTCGGTAACCGAAGCCTCGGACCGTCTGGATGTACTTCGGGTTGGAGGGATCCTCCTCCACCTTTTCGCGCAGCCAGCGGATGTGGACGTCCACGGTCTTGGTGTCGCCGTAGAAGTCGAGGCCCCAGACCTGTTCGAGCAGCTCCTCGCGCGAGAAGACGCGACCAGGGGCGCCCATCAGCATCGCCAGGATCTTGAACTCCTTGGGCGAGAGCTCGACTTCGCGCTCGTCCACCATCACGCGGTGCTCCGAGAGGTTCAGCATGATGTTGCCGTGCTGGTAGACCTTCGCCTTCTGATCGGTCTCGCTCGGCTTGGAACGACGCAGGAGGGCCTTGATGCGGGCTACCAGCTCACGAAGGCTGAACGGCTTGATCAGGTAGTCGTCGGCGCCGACTTCCAGGCCGATGACCCGGTCGATCTCCTCGCCCTTCGCCGTCAGCATGATGATGGGAATATCGTTCTGCTCCCGGCGCAGCAGACGGCAGACTTCAAGGCCGGAAAGCTTCGGAAGCATCAGGTCCAGCACGATCAGGTTGGGCTTCGCCAGCTGAACCTGCTGCAAGGCCTCCTGACCGTCATGCGCCTTGACGACTTCGTAGCCTTCCTGTGCCAGCGCGAACTCGATCGACTCAACGATCATTTCTTCGTCGTCGACGAGCAGAATCTTCTCGGCCATGGGGACTCCTTCTACAAACGGTAGTTCAAAAGGGGCAAACACCCGTCCGAGTTATTTTACCCCGACTTCGGCAACTTCTTAACCTTGATTGTACTCGCGATCCCGTATTCTTAAAATGCTTAGCGTTATGTTAGTCTGAATTCCGCCCGCTCATGGCCGTCCCGCGACCGCGGGAATCCAGTGGACGCCCGCCTTTCCGGGGGAATGACTCCCGCGTCAGCGGCGCTAGAAGCGAAGTTGCGCCTTCAGCAAGATCGGCACGTTCACCTCGACGCCGTTGTACTCCAGCTTGTAGAACGGCGCCGGCTGACCCAAGCCGGGCAAGCCGTTGTCCAGGCCCGCCTGCAAGGACCAGATCGAGTTCAAGCGGTAGTTGAGGCCCACCTGGTAGTAATCCCGGTAGTCGCTCGACCCCTGCTGGTTCCCGCGGAAGGTGTAGCGGGCGTTAAGCGAGAGCGGGCCCAGCGGGCGCGTCTGCCCGTACAAGGACAGGTTCGGCAGCAGTTGCGAATCCACGTCTTGGGCTTGTGCGCCGCCAGCCACCAGGTCCATGCGGAGCTCGTCGACGAAGCGCTTGCTGCCCGTCTCGACCAGCCAGTCGTCGATCGCCGTGTTCACGAACTGGCCCACCCCGCTCGAGATGAACTCGGTCACCTCCCGGCGCAGGATCTCTCCCGTCTGGGGACCGTCCGAACCGCCCCGGAACGTGCTCGTGATCAGGCTTTCCTTGCCCAGGACCTGGAGGATCCGGTCCTGCGACAGCGGCGGGTTGCTCTCGAAGGTGATTTCCATGTTCTTGAGCGTGCCCGTCACATGGGCGGTCACGTTCAGGTAGTCCGCCTCGGACTTGCCCTTGATGGCGAAGAAGTCCTCGCCGTTGTAGTCCCAGACGCGCGCCACGGCCGAGACGTCCAGCCGCGCGTTGGGGAGCTTGCTCTTGGCGGTCGAAGCGTCGCCCAAAGGAGCCAGGATGTCCATGAAGTCGTCGTTCTCGGCCGCGAGGCCCGCGCCCAGGAATTCCACGCGTCCCACGGGATCCGAGACGATCCGGAAGTCGGTGTTGACCGTGGTGAACGAGCCGCTGCGCACCAGGATCACGCCCTTGGGCTGCGGATCGTCGAGCATGCCGTTCACGATCAGGTTGCCGACCACGGTGACGTCCATCTTCATCGTCGCGCGATCCGTCAGGGCAGAGCCCATGGAGACCTGGACGCCGGTGCCCAATTGGACCGTCAGGTCCTTCAAGGTCACCGGGATCATCTCCCCGGAGCTCGCCGTCGCGTTGGCTTCCTCGTTGTTCGACAGCTGGACCGTGCCGCGGCTCAGGGCGATGATGCCGCTGATGACCGGGTGTTCCGGCTTGCCGGTCACCTCCAGGGTCGCCCCGGTCATGCCCTGGTACAGCTTGTTCTTCAGCTTGAGCTCGACCTGGCTCACGGAGATCTGGAAGCGCATGTCCTGGGGCTTGAATTCCTTGGTCATCGCGAGGTTGCCCGAGGCGATGATCTTGCCGCCGCCGTACTGGGCGGTGGCGCGCTGCACGACCACTCCCTTGGAGCTGATGCTCGCCGAGGCCACGACGTTGGTAAGAGGGCCTTCCAGCGCCTTGATGCCGATCGTGCCGCCCTGAAGGTCCACGCCTCCCGTCAGCTTCGGTTCTTCGAGCGTCCCGCGCAGCGCCAGCTTCACGGAGCCGGGACCCCCGAGCCATTCCACCTCGCCCTTGGTGAAGATCGAGATCAGGCCCAGGCTTTCGCCGTCGAGATCCATGTCCATGCTGATTGCGTCGTTGCCGGGCGTGGCCGGTAGCGGCAAGCTTCCCGTGATATGGGCGGCCCGTCCGTCCTTGGTGATCTCCGACGACTGGATGGAGAGACGCCCCCCGGTGTAAAGCGCCTTGGCGCGCGCCTGGTCGTAGGCGAACTCGTTGAGGAGGCCCTGGTTGACCTCGGCTTGGATCGTGACGTACGGATCGGAGATCGCGCCCTGTGCGCGCAGCGACACGCCCGCGCGCCCTCCCAGCGAGAGATCCTGGGCTTGCAGCCACGGGTTGATCCAGGCGAGGTCCAGGCGATCGCCATACACCACCAGTTCCTGGCCCGGACCCATGATGCCCTTGGCGTAAATCGAGCTGCCGTCATCCGAGGAGATCGAGAGGTAGGGCACCGTGAGGCGATCGCCCTTCAGCGACAGCGAGACCTGGGCGGTCTCCAGCCGGTGCCCGTAGGCCTTGCCGTGGCGCAGATGCGCGCGAAGCCGCATGTCGGGGTCGCTCAAGGGCCCCGAGATCTCGTAGTCCATCGACAGCCGCCCTTCAAGGGCCTGCCAGAAGGGACGCTGCGAGGCCAGGAAGAGCTCGTTCGACGGCAGCGGCTCCTTCTTCGCCGCCTTCCAGTGGTCCAGCAAGGGGGCGAGCGAGCCCTGAGGCGTCCCGGTCATGAGCGGCAGATCCTCCCGGCCCGGAAGGTCCCCCGCCGGGGTCGCCGGTCCCAGCGTCTCGTTGACCATGCGGCGCCCGATCCAGGTACTCCGCAGCAATTGCTGCCAGTGGACGGCCTCCATGATCTGGCGCAGGTTGGCGTCGATGGTCGTGACGGTCAGGTTCGCCACCGGATCCAATGCCTGGCCCTTGCGCCCCGAGAAGTCGATATCCCCCTTCACGACGATCTCGGCGTCGTCTCCTTGGCTGCCCAGCTCCGGCTTGGCGCGCAGCTCCGGCAGGGTGAGGCGGTCATGGCCGAAGTAGATCGCGCCCCAGACCCGCTCGAGCTCGCCGAAGCGCTCGGCGTCAATCTGCTTGGCATCCAGGTCCCCTCGGGCCTTCAGGGCCTGATCCTGGCTTTCCAGGTGGGCCGTGAGGCTCAAGACCCCGCGCACCATGCCCATCTGGTCTACCAGGGCGCGTTGCAGCGGTTCGATCTCGCCGGCTTCGACGTCCTTCACGGCCAGATCGAGGCTGAAGTCGGGGATCGTTTCCTTCCCCTTGGGCAGCATCAGGTGCCCGGAGCCCGTCACCTCGCCGCCGGCGGTCTTGCCTTCCACGAGGGGGAGATCCAGCCGCTTGCCGGCGAAGCTCCAACGGATGAGTGCCTCTTCGATCCGCTGGCCATCGATGACGACCTGCGCTCCTTGCAGTTTGCCCGAGACCCGGATCGACTCGGGAACCATGGCGTTGCCGCCGATCACGCCTTCGGCCGCGACGACGCCCCCCATGGGAACCTCGACGCCCAAGGCCTCAAGCCGATCGAGCGGGAATTCCGCCAGCTGGAAGCGGCCCGTGACGCTTCCGCCTTCGTTCCCCTTCGCCGTGGCCGTGAGGCGGCCTCCGGCCAACCGCACGACGGCCTCCGGCACCTCCCAGGTCTTGCCCGAAAGATGGAACGCCGCCGAGACCGCCTCGACGTTCTGGGAGGCGTAGCCGCCGTCGAGCACTTCAGCGCGGCCCCGTACGTCGAGGTTCGTGGCCGGCCCGGAAACCGTGACGGAGCCCGATGCTGCCCCCTTCAATGGGAGGGGCTGCTCCAAGTAGGGAGCCGTCAGGGCCGCCAGGTTCACGCCGCTCCAGGAGGCGGTCGTCTCGATCTGCAAGTCTCCCTCGGGGGTTCCCGGTTTGCCCTTGCCGAAGCGCAGCGTGGTCCCGCCGTTTACCTGGCCGCCATGGACGGTGCCGGCCCATTGCGGAACCGTGACCACCATGTCCTGGTAGCGGAGCTGGCCCGTGAACGCGCGTAGCTCCTGCTTGACGATCCGGGCCTCGGGCACGACGAGGTCCGCCGTCACCACCGGATCGACGGCGTAGCCGCTCACCTGGGCTTGGACCTCGCCTTTGCCGGAAAGCTCGTACTGCTCGAGGTCTTTGACCAGGGGCTCCAGGGATTTCAGGTTCACGTCCCGTGCGGTATAGGCCATGTCCAGGGTCGGGCCCGTCCGCTTGGAGTTGGGCACCCAGGGCTTGTCGATTCCCAGCACCTTGCCGCCGCCGGTGACCAGGTTGCCCTCGAGGCGGGCCTGGACTCCTTCGAGCGTGACCTCCTTGAGGTCGAAGCGGGCCTGAGCCGAGATGTCCTTGAGGGGCCGCAAGAGGTTTCGCACCTCCAGCTCGCCGCCCTGCACCCGGACCGCCCCGTTCAGGGCGAAGGTCTCGAACCGAGCGGGATCGTCCCATTTGACGTCGACTTGCGCCTGCGCCTCACCGCGCGTGGCCCACCAGTCCTGGGATGGAGCCAGGTAGGTGGCCCAGCGGGGAACGTCGATGCGGGAGAGTTCGGCGTTGACGGCCCCTGAGCCGCCCTTGAGGCGGTAATGGCCCTTCACCTGAAGCGGAGAGTCTAGCTCCTTGCCGTTTCCGCTGAACGTCAGGACGGAGTCGACGAGATCCGCGCGCGCCGAAATCCCCTTCAAGCTGGCCTCGAAGGGGGCTTTGCGCTGGTAGAGATCCTTCCACTGGATCGTGCCGCCGTGGGCGACGATCTGGATCGGCGGAAGCTTGGGCGGTTCCCAGGGTTCGCCGGTGGCCGGCGGGAACTTGGGCTGGTAGGAGATCGCGCCCTTCGCGTCCCGCGCGAGGGTGACCCGCGCCCCGTAGACGTCCACGCGGACCGGCTTGTCGCTGAGCTTGAGGATCTCGGGAATCGAGTAGGAGGCGCGCACTTCGGGGGCGTAGGCGATCACCGGCGCATCCGGATCGTCGGAGCCGTAGACGCGGACGTCGCGAAGGCTCAGGCCGCCCCAGAGGGGGCCCGAGACCCGCCCCACCTTGATGGGGACTCCGATGGCCTGGGAGGCGGCCTTCTCGACTTCGCGCAGGCCGTCGGCCATCAGGCGATTTCGATTCTGGTAGGTCCAGACTCCCAACGCCAGCAAAACCGCCACGAACAGGGACGTGACGATCAGGAGGATCTGGTTGAGTCGGTTGAAAATGGTCAAGGAAACCGCTCGCTACCCTTCACAAAAGCCGCAGGCGCTGCTCGATGCGCAGGATCCATTATACAAGCCCAGGACCGCTCTTAAACGCCGTATCGCCGCTCACAAGAGATGGAGCTCTTTTCTTAACGACGGGGCAATCCCCTCGAACGTTCCCCTTCACGAAGGTTCACATGACCCTTGCCTTGTAGATTCGAAGCGGCTTCAGGGCTGGTTGTGATGTGATTAACCTATTCTCGCTCGCAAAACATAAGTTCACCGCTAACCCCCTTTAGAGGCCGGAAAGAGGGGGTAAACGATGCACGGACGGAATGGCCCGATCGTTCCGTGAAGCAACTCAACGCCAGTCGTCTCGCGCTTTTTACCGCGGCGGGCGACGCGATGAAAGGAATTCCGACGTTTGATTAAGAAGCTAGAGACAGCCCTGTCTTGGAAGTCCCTCGCCAAACCGACGTTGGCCGCTTCGGTCGCTTTGGTCATGCTGGCCGGCTGCGGCCAGGGAGCCGTCACCGCCCCGGGCTTGGGCAATACCGCGGCCGTGCCCCAGCTCAATGCCTCGGAGCCGACCGTGAGCGGTTCCGGCATCAAGGTCTACGTCAACGACGTCATGCACGCGGCCAACTCCTACGTGCTCGCCACCAATCGCAACCACGTGGCCAACAACTTCCCCAACGGCGCCGCCAAGCTTGCAAAGCTCAAGGAGCTTCGTCCCCGCTGGGGGCAGGGCCGCTACATGTACCGGATCGGCCATGGTCCGACCGACGGCCGGCATGACTACACCTACATGACCGGCTACCACTTCGAG
>RCUK01001356.1_pt1 | contig 15912 bp, 12 predicted proteins | sample 2166381 | NCBI WGS metagenome assembly RCUK01 (sample SAMN09932809, study PRJNA488358) | compost metagenome | isolation source: compost soil in an enriched community | place: Germany: Experimental Botanical Garden | reverse complement strand
CTAGTATTTGGCAACAAGTCTTTGCCGAAAAGGGCATCGACAATAAGATTGTTGAGCTTGGTAGTGCTGAAAATGGTGACAAGCTCGGTATGCAGGGTGGTCGTATCTTCTTTTACGACGATGGCGAAAACTGGTGGAGTCGCGGTGGCGGACTTGATAAAACGCCAATCGGCGACCCGTGTGGTCCTGACAGTGAAGTATTCTACGACTTCGGCCCGCAAAATCATGCCGCAGGCTATGGCCTAGCTCACCCAGCGAGCGATAGCGGTCAGTTTATGGAGATTGGTAACCAGGTCTTCATGCAGTATCGCCGTCTTGACGATGGCAGCTTTGAGCCTCTTGCGCGCAAGAACGTTGACTTTGGTGGTGGCCTTGAGCGTATCGCTGCAGCGCAGATTGATAGTCCTGATGTTTTCCGTATTAGCCTCCTATGGCCGATTATCGAGAAGCTACAGAGCCTCAGCGGCAAGAACTACGAGAGCCATACTGAAAGTATGCGCGTGATTGCTGATCACCTCCGCGCAGCAACCTTCCTTGCGGTTGACGGCGTCGTGCCAGCCAATAAAGAGCAGGGCTACGTTATGCGCCGCTTGCTACGTCGCGCGATTCGCTTCGCGTTCGATCTTGGTATTGAGCAGAACTTCTTTGAAGAAATCGTCCCAGTCATTGCCGACCTCTACCATGAAGATTATCCTGAAGTTGCCGCAAACCGTGACACCGTCATCGCCGTGCTTGCAAAGGAAGAAAAAGTCTTCCGTCAGACACTGCGCAAGGGGCTGAAGCAACTTGAAAAATTCTCAGCAGACGGACTCACTGGTACGGAATTATTTACCCTCTACGATACATTTGGCTTCCCTGTCGAACTCTCAACTGAAGAGGCCTACAAGCAGGAAATTACACTGTCGGCTAACTGGCGACAGGAATTTGATGACAAGATGGCAGAGCAGCGCGCTCGTAGCCAGACAGCGGCAAAGGGTACCTTTAAGGGTGGCCTTGGTGGTCAAACACTACAGCATAAAAAGTATCATACGGCGACACACCTAATGTACGCCGCATTGAAGCAAGTGGTCGGTGACCACGTTACGCAACACGGTAGCAATATTACCGAAGAGCGACTTCGCTTTGACTTTAATAACGACGTAAAGGTGACACGCGAGCAGCTCGATGAAGTTGAACGCCTCGTTAATGAATGGATCTCATGGGATCTTCCTGTTTCGTTCCAGGAATACCCGACTGACCAGGCGTTCGACATGGGTGCGATTGGTGCATTTGGAGATAAGTACGGCGAAACCGTGAAAGTCTACAAAATGGGCGATGAACCACGTCGAGTGAGCTTCGAAATTTGTGGCGGCCCCCACGTTGATCATACGGCGCAGCTCGCCGAGGACAACAAGGTGTTTAAGATCACTAAAGAAGAGGCAAGTTCAGCTGGCATTCGCCGCGTTAAAGCAATTCTCGTCTAGATAACGCCGCCGTTTTTGTCAGCATAAGCGCCTTTGGTATATAATGAATATACATTATGGTTTTTGATAAATTTCTCACGGCACGTAAAAATACACAAGATACTGATTACATCGTCGCACTCGATATTGGGACGGAGTTTGTTAAGGCGTTGATCGCTAAGCTGTCAGATGATGAGCTCGAGATCGTTGGTGCCGGACGCGCTCGACAGGACGTCAGTGACATGCACACTGGAGCGATTGCTGACATTGCCGGTGTGGTTCGCAATTGTGAAGCAGCGCTCTCAGAGGCTGAAGACCAGGCTGGTCTACAGGCCAAGCGCGTGGTTATCGGTATTGCCGGCGAGCTTGTTAAGGGTGTAACCAACACAATCCGCTACCGTCGTCCGCAGCCAGATCGTCCACTTGATGTGGCTGAGATGGAATTTATTATCGAGAAAGTTCAAGAGCGTGCTCAGGTAAAAGCACAGAAGCAAATCGCCCTTGAGACTGGAAACGAAGATGTCGAAGTAAAACTTGTTAACTCGGCACTTGTTAGTATCCATATTGATGGGTACAAAATCAGTAACCCGATTGGCTTCCAAGGTAAAGATGTGGCCGTACAGATCTATACTGCATTTGCACCAATGGTGCATATCGGCGCACTTGAGCGCGTAGCTGATGAGCTGGCACTTGAACTTGTAGCCGTGGCAGCTGAGCCGTTTGCGGTTAGCCGTTCGGTACTAGGCACTGACGCAAGTAGTAACTTTACGGCGATCCTTGCTGACGTTGGTGGTGGTACGACTGATATTGCCGTAGTAAACGACGGTGGCGTTGAGGGTACGAAGATGTTTGGCATCGGTGGCCGAAGCTTTACGCGTACAATCGCCAGCGAAATGGATCTTAATTATAACGACGCTGAGAAGCTGAAGGTAAATATCGACAGCGAGAAGATTAAGCCGAGCGTCGCCAAGCAGGCGAATGCGGCGATCGACAAGACGCTTGATGTCTGGCTATCTGGCGTTGAGCTAGCACTGAGTGAGTTTGATTCCGTTGACCACTTACCTAACCGCATCTTACTGTGTGGTGGTGGTGCAAGCCTTGACCGTCTGGTTGACGCGCTATCGACTCAGGACTGGTACAAAGATCTGCCGTTTACGAAAAAGCCAACAGTCCATCACATCAGTCCTGATGAGGTGATTGGTATCAAGGACGTTTCAGGTAAAGTAAACGACCATACCTTTATTACCGCCATGGGATTGCTCCGAGTGGGCTATGATACAATAATAGGCAGTAGCGAAAGCGATAGCATTAAAGAAAAACTAAACAGAATCCTTCGAATTTAATTATGAATAAAGATGTTATTTACATTGATGTCGAGGACGATATCACCGCCATTATTGGCAAGGTAAAAAACGCCCAACAAAAAATTGTTGCTCTTGTGCCACCAAAGCGCGTTGGTGTTCTTCAAAGTGCGGTTAACCTTCGTTTGATCGGCCGAACGGCTGACACGAATAATAAGCGGCTTGTGCTTATTACGAGCAACCAAGCGCTGATTGCTCTTGCAGCTGCGGCGAAGATTCCCGTTGCTCGCAACTTACAAAGCAAGCCAGAGCTAGCCGAGATTACCGCGCTTGATATTGACGATGGCGAGGACGTTATCGATGGCTCGAGTCTACCTGTTGGTGACTTGGCGCGTACGGCTGATAATCAGCCGTCTTCAAAAGATGCAGCACTCGATAAGGCTGTTGGTGATATTAATAAGCAAGAAGCATTTACAAAACGCGCCGTGCCAAGTGCGGCTGTACTTGCAGCGCGACCGAACGTGAAGAAATCGAATCAAAAAGTACCAAACTTTAATTCCTTCCGTAAGAAATTCTTCCTCATTATTGCGGGCGGCGTCCTGCTACTTGCCTTTTTGATATGGGCGATTTGGTTTGCTCCACGTGCGACAGTGGTAATCACAGCGCAGACGACGGCAACGACAGTAAGTGAAAAGGTCACGCTTGATCCAGCAGCGGAGACGGACTTTGCCGCTAACCGTGTTCATGCTCTCGTTCAGCAACAAAAGAAACAACTCAGTGTTGATTTCGATGCGACTGGTACGAAAGACGTAGGCGAAAAAGCTACTGGTACAATGAAGATTACACGTTCTGGTGTATCTGATTCTTCATCGACCATCCCAGCGGGTACAGGCTTTAGCAGCGGTGGATACACCTTTATGACAACCGAAGCAGTGACAATACCACCTTCAGCTATCCAAGGCACAAGCCTCGTGGCAGGTTCTGCAACGGCTGGCGTTCGAGCAGCTGACATTGGGGAAGAATATAACCTCTCTGCACGCGCCTACCAATCATCAATCGCTGGCTATAGTGGACAGGGAAGCAATATGACCGGCGGAACAAAGCGGCAAGTAAAGGTCGTGACGGCGAGTGATATTCAGGCGGCAGCAACGAAACTTGCTGAGCAAAAAGACGAGACTGTCAAAGACCAGTTGCGACAGGCCTTTAGCCAGGACGTGACAGTGATTGATCAGAGCTATACTGCGTCTCAGGCTGCACCAGCCTCAGTGCCTGCAGTTGACCAAGAAGCGACCGGCAAGGCTAAACTAACGAGTGAAGTGACGTATACATTGCTTGGTATTACAAAAGCAGATCTCAATACGTACCTTGATGCTGGACTCAAGAAGCAACTCGACAGCAAGGGCGATCAGCGTGTCTATGAGAACGGCAGCGATAAAGTAACCTTCGCGCAGTTTAATGTATCAGATGCTGGCTCAACCGTACTACTGAGCGGGACTGGCAAGATTGGTCCAAATATCGAGGATGCAGCGGTTAAGGAGCAATCTAAAGGTAAACGCTACGGTGATGTGCAGTCACAGATTGAATCAATTCAAGGCGTACGCGATGTTGATGTAAAGTTCTGGCCATTCTGGGTGACAGTCGTTCCAAACGATGTTAATAAAGTGAACGTTGAATTCAAGCTCAATGAGTCATAAGCGTTCGTTCCTCTGTCTCGATGTTGGTGAAAAGCGTATCGGTACAGCTGTTGGAGACGATAGCATACGACTAGCCGTGCCATTTGAGACGATTGAAGTGGACGGCAGTGAAGTAAAAGAAATAGCGCGTCTCGCGGTAACTGAATCGGCAGACGCAATTATTGTGGGCTACCCGCGCAACCAGTCGGGTGAGACAACTGCTCAGACGGCGTACGTTGAAGACTTTGCACGTCAGCTGACCGATATTGCCGAGGTGATCTTTCAGGATGAATCACTAACAAGTGTGATTGCTGAAGAGCGACTCAAAAGCTATAAGAAACCCTATTCAAAAGGTGATATTGATGCCCAAGCGGCGGCAATTATCCTACAAGATTATTTGGAGCAGCTCGCATGAATGACATTTTGCCACCAAACCGACAGCGACCACAGGCTCCTCAGGGGCCTCAAGATCCGCGCCCTCTGCAGCGGCCAGCTCCGGCGCCGGTAACAATAGCCCCTCAGGTAGATCAGCCATCTCAGCCTCTGCAGCCTGTGGGCACGCCCGAGCCAACTCAACCGCAGCCACTGGCGATTGCTCCGAAACGCTCAATGTCGCTCGGCAAGCGAATAGCTCTTATTATTACAGGTCTTCTCGTACTATTCGCTCTTGTTGGTATTGCTGCGTTTGCCTGGTACCAGCATGAACTTTCTCCTGTATCGAGTGACGAGAATGTCAGTCGTGTACGTGTAACTATTGAGAGCGGTACGACACCCGATGAGATTGGATCACTGCTTGCTAGCGAAAAGGTAATTAGAAATACGACGGCATTTGAAGTGTATACCCGTTTAAGCGGTACACGTAATAAACTACAAGCGGGAACATTCAGCCTATCTCCGCATGAATCAACAGCTGCAATTGTCGATCATCTTGTCGCTGGTAAGACAGATCAATTCTCAATTACCTTCCTCCCTGGCGCAACCGTAACGGAGAATAAGAAAGTATTCTTAGCTGCTGGCTATGAGCAATCTGAGATTGAGTCAGCATTCGCTCAGCAATATACTGAGCAGGATTCGCCGCTGTTTCGCGATAAGCCCGCCTCGGCTGACCTAGAGGGGTATATCTACGGAGAAACCTATACGTTCTCTGCCGGCAGTACGGTTAAGCAGATCTTGCAGCGTACGTTTGATGAATTCTACGCTGCTATTAGTGCAGATGGTATTATCCCCGGTATCGAATCACAGGGACTGAATCTTTATCAAGGGATTATTATGGCTTCAATCATTCAGAGAGAGGTGCCGAACGCAGTTGACCAAAAGCAAGTTGCGCAGATATTTTTGAAACGCTACCGCGAAGGTATGGAGCTTGGCTCTGACATCACTGCGTATTACGGTGCAGATAAACTAGGTGTGCCGCGTACTGTGGCTGTCGATTCACCATATAATACTCGCATTAAAGTAGGACTTCCTCCGGGGCCGATTGCAACGCCAGGCTTGACGGCGCTACAGGCAGTTGCCATGCCAACCGAAGGTGATTATGTCTACTTCTTGAGTGGCGATGATGACGTTACTTACTATGCTCGCACTAATGAAGAGCATGAGAAGAATATTGTCGATCACTGTACTGTAAAGTGTGCAATGGAGTAGTATTTGACAAAATAAACATTTTATAAAATAAATTGACTTATTTTACAACAATTGATACACTTATATAAGCACATTTATGACTTCAGCTACTAAATGTCAGTCAACGACTGCATGCGCGAGTGGGAAGTGTGAATCATAAATGAGCCTACCAATAAATGTCGCACGGGTACCGAAAAGAACTTTTTACCTAATACTAATTAAATAATCGGTCGACACGTACCCCGTTCTATTTGCGAGAAGAAAGACAGAGTAAGGTAGACGCCCTTGTAGTAATACGAGCGGCAGGAGAACGATAATTCGTAATCATCAGAATGCAGTGAGTTCGTCTCACTCATCAACAGTTGCACTAAAGCAGCAGGTGTTTGCCCAACACCGTAAAGGCCGTAAGGCCAAGGGTATGCCAAAGTCGAGCACAGTTGCTGCCTACACCGGCGTATTTCTTTTAGTTATCTCATTGGTTGCCGTTGGCTACCGTCCGCCACAGTCGTATGACGAGTTGGCGAACGCTACCGGTGTATCTAGTGCAGTAACACCCCCTCCTGTCGTATCATCAAGCGCCCCATCTGTAGATGAGATGGTCGCTGTAAACCTCGCTGCTAATCTTGCAGAGACAACTGATATGCCAGTTGCCCCAATTCTTGCCAACCTGTCTGTCACGATGACCCAGAAAGATGATCTTTCACAATCTGACGACACACTTCTTAGCAAGGCACAAATCGTTCAGCCTACCTCATCAAGCCGTGGTATGAAAACCTATGTTACAAAAGCATCTGACACAGTTGATCTTGTCGCTGCGCAGTATGGTCTTCGTAACGAAACGATTAAGTGGGCAAACAACCTCACATCAGATCTACTCGAGCCTAATAAGTCACTTATTATCCCATCGACTGACGGTGTTGTTTATACCGTAAAGGATGGCGATACGCTTGAGTCAATCGCTGAGAAGTATAAATCAGATACAGCACGTATCATCCTCTTTAACGACCTTGAGCTATCTAACATCAGTACGGGTCTTCAGATTATCGTTCCTGATGGACAGCTTCCTGAGACAGAACGCCCTGGATACGTTGCACCACGTCAGGTGACAACATCACAGAGCTTCAATTACGGCTATTCATACGCATCATACACAGGAAACGGTAGTTTCATGTACGTAAACAGCGCAGGTACATCTGGTGGTAATAAGAATTACTATGGACAGTGTACATGGTACGCATGGGAGCGTCGCCAGGCTATCGGTCGTCCGCTTCCAGGCATGGTGCTTGGTAACGCCTACTCATGGGCCTCAACGCTCGGTTCTGCGGGCTACCTCGTAAACCATACGCCAGCTGTCGGTGCTGTCTTGCAGACATCAAGCGGTGGTGGTGGTTACGGACACGTTGCTATCGTCGAGAGTATTAGCGCTAACGGTGATGTAACTGTTTCGGAAATGAACTTCATAGGCAATAACGTCGTAAGTTCACGTACGATTCCAGCCGGTTCTGCTGCCTCATTTAACTACGTTCACTAGGGTCAATCTGGCCGTTTATCAATCGCCTCTGTTAAAACAGGGGCGATTTTGCTATACTAAAGAGAATTATGTTCGTCGACACAGCAAAAGTATTCATTCAAGCCGGTAAAGGCGGTAACGGAAACGTTTCGTTCCGTCATGAGATATACATCGATAAAGGTGGTCCAGATGGTGGCGATGGCGGTAAAGGCGGCGATGTTGTCTTCGAGGCATCGGAGAATGTTAACACGCTGATCGACTTTCGTTTTAAGCCAGAGCTAAAAGCTGCTCCTGGTAAGAATGGTTCTAAGCAGAATATGCGCGGTAGGTCTGGTGCTGATTTTGTCGTAAAAGTCCCGATGGGTACGATTGTTAAGCGTAATGGTGAAGTCATTGCAGATCTAACCGAAAACGGACAGCGCGAGATTATTGCCAAGGGCGGTGATGGTGGATTCGGTAACGCGCACTTTAAGTCGTCAGTTCGTCAGACGCCACGTATCGCTGAGCTTGGTGAGCCGGGTGATACCTTCGAAGGTGAGCTTGAGCTTAAGCTTCTCGCCGACGTTGGACTCGTTGGATTCCCAAATGCCGGTAAGTCAACCTTCCTCAGTGTCGTAAGTAATGCTCGTCCTGAGATTGCAGATTATGCCTTTACGACCCTAACCCCAAATCTTGGCGTTGCAGATATCGACAGTAGTAGCTTGCTGATTGCCGATATTCCGGGCCTCATCGAAGGCGCAAGTGAAGGCAAGGGTCTTGGCGACGCATTCCTTCGCCATGTAGAGCGTACAGCAGTACTACTGCATCTAATCGATATCTATACAGACGATATTGCAACGGCTTATACGACAATCCGTACGGAGCTTGAACGCTATAGCCCGGAGCTTACGACTCGACCTGAAGTTATTGCACTGACAAAGTCAGAAGGTATGGACGAAGAAATTATTGATATGCAACGCGATGCTGTTAAGCAGGTTGCTGGCGAAAACGCAGAAGTCTTTATCGTGTCTTCGAGTGCCCACCAGGGTCTGACTGAAGTACTGCGCGCGCTTCGAGATAAGGTGCAAGCTGTACGAACAGAGGCGCTTGAAAGTGCTCAGTACGAAGAGCTTGATGCTGAGGATATTGAAACGATCTCACTGGGCGAAAACCAGATCGCTGAAGCATGGTCAGTTGAAAAAGATGCTGAAACTGGCGAGTTTATTGTTCGCGGCGACAAGATTGAAAAGTTTGCACGCCGTACGAACTTCGATGGATTTGAGAACGTCAATCGCCTTCGCGATATTATGAACAAGATGGGTATTAACCACGAGCTATCTCGAGCTGGCGCAGTGGGCGATAGTGTTATCCGTATCGGCGATAGCGAATTTACGCTTCTCGAACAGCAAGACGACTAGTCGCTTAATGCTACGCCGTCAGTCACGGCTATAAAGCAATAACTGTTATACTAGGTATAATGCCTAAGACATTCTTTTTCTACGACCTTGAAACATCCGGCTTGAGCGCTCGCGATGCGCGTATTATGCAATTTGCTGGTATTCGCACAGATATGGACCTAAATCCGATTGGAGAGCCCTACAATGCGCTCGTACGGCTTAATGACGATACTTTGCCAAGCCCTGAGGCGCTAATGGTAACAGGGATCACGCCGCAAGAAACGGTTGCAGATGGGTATAGTGAAGCGGAGTTTGCCAAACTGCTAATCGATGAGGTGTTTACACCAGATACGATCGCAACCGGCTTTAATAGTGTTAGCTTTGATGATGAGTTTGTTCGTCATTTGCTGTGGCGTAATTTTTACGACCCTTACGAGTGGAGCTGGAAAGACGGTCGGTCGCGCTGGGACTTGCTGGACGTCGTTCGTATGACCCGCGCTCTTCGTCCAGACGGCATCGTCTGGCCAGTGGTTGATGGCAAGGCAACCAATCGCCTCGAGCTGCTTACGAAAGAAAATGGCATCGATCACTTTAAAGCGCACGATGCGCTGAGTGATGTCGAGGCATTGATTGCCGTGACAAAGCTTATTAAAGAAAAACAGCCGCAGCTCTACGAGTATCTTCTAAAGCTTCGCGACAAGTCGGAAGTAAAGAAGCTCGTTAACCTGGATGATAAAAAGCCGTTCGTCTATACGAATGGCCGCTATGATGCCGAACACGACAAGACGACTGTGGCATTCCCGCTTACTGCAGGAAAGAATGGCAGCGTGGTCGTCTATGACCTACGCTACGATCCAGCTCAGGTAGTGAACTTGAGTCCTGATGAGCTAAAGAAGAAGTTCTACGCATCATGGGAAGAGCGTCAGACAGATGGCTTTATAAAACTTCCAATTAATGAGCTGCAGTATAACCGCGTGCCGGCAGTTGCCCCTCTTGGCGTCCTTGAGCAGGCCGATGGCTGGAATCGTATTCACATAGATCAAGCAACGATCGAAAAGCATAAGTCGGCACTACTGGCCGCTCCTCATTTTGCCGAAAATATCCGTAGTTTATTTGAGAACCGAGCGGAGTTTGCTAAATCTGCCGATGTCGAGGCGCAGCTCTATGACGGCTTCGTGGGTGATCGTGATCGCCTGTATATCGAATCGGTTCGAAATGCGAGTGAACGCGAGTTAGCTGATTTCCATCCATCCTTTAGTGATGAGCGACTTGAGCCACTGCTACTTCATTACAAAGCACGAAATTTTGCAAAGACCCTTAGCCAAGACGAAGCTCGTACTTGGGAAGCATGGCGCAGTGCTCGTATCACTAAGCAATTACCGAGCTTTATGAAATCTCTACAGGCGATCGCAGCTACAGAACAGGATGATGCTAAACAATTCATTCTTCAGGAACTGCAACTTTGGGCAGAGAGTATCCTACCTATTGATATGTCCGATCAAGATAGTAGCGACGAAGTTTAGATTTGGCCAAAACGGCGACGTGGCATGCGTGCCTTGTGAGCAAGGTGTGTCTTGATGAGGCGACGGATTGCGACGCTGTGCCGTGTTTTTATCGCAATAAATCGTACGACAATAAGAGCTGTAGTGATGCTTACGAGGGCCAGCATAGTAGAGGCAGGAACACTGTAGCTTGTGCCTGGAATCTGGCCCATAAGTACAAACATAGCCAGCGCACTAAATACGCCAGATTCCGCTAAAATAACGGTACAAAGAATGATGCTACTGGTGATAATAATAGATTTTTTCATAGATAAGTTCTCAACTGTTAGTACTATAGTAACCTCGGTGACAATATGCAACGATAAGCGTCATAGATTGACAGAATAGAAGTCCGCGGGCATAATTGCACTGTCTAACACACGGTTAGACCTTTCGAGAAATGAGAACTCACGATGAAGTGTGTACGTACCTTGCTTGTCGTTACCGTTCTTGTTGCGTTGGTTGGGTGCACGACTGCTCCGGCTGTCCAGGACACCTCTTCGGCCCAGACGCAGACTAAGAATGTATCAGTTGCTTCTGTTGCTCAGAACTACTCGATGATCAGGTACGCTGATGAGCGTATCATTGTTTTCATCTTGGTCGATGAGCCCAATTTCACGCTGATCGGAGATCAGATTGAAGCCGATTGGACGAAAAAGCCAAATGGCTTGCCGCTGACTCGGGACGAGGCTGTGCGGGTGCTTGGAGACGACAAGACGACGGGTGTGGACGCAAAATTACGTCCAACAGAGAAAGGTAGCGAATTTTATTGGGTGACAACATCCGATAGAGTAAAAGCGTTACTCCGTGAGTTCTAATCTGGCCCACGTGGCAACTCGAGAGCAGCCCCCGACCCACCTTGCGTCTGCAGGGAGGGCCGGGGCTCTTTCATTGTCTGGGTGGTGGAAAGTGACCATGAAAACATGGTATAATTAGGCGTTATGCCAGAGTTTATTCGTGTTACCGGTGCTCGTGAGCACAATCTAAAAAATGTTAGCGTTGATATCCCGCGCGATAAGTTAGTCGTGATCACGGGACTATCTGGAAGCGGTAAGTCATCGCTTGCATTTGACACTATCTACGCTGAAGGGCAGCGCCGCTACGTTGAAAGTCTCAGTAGCTATGCGCGTCAGTTCCTGGGCATTATGGACAAGCCCGATGTTGAATCAATCGATGGGCTGAGCCCGGCCATCTCGATCGATCAAAAATCTACTAGCCGCAACCCGCGTTCAACCGTTGCGACTGTTACTGAAATTTATGACTATATGCGTCTCTTGTTCGCGCGTATTGGCGTGCCTCACTGTCCGGTGTGTGGCAAAGAAGTTTCTCGTCGTACACCACAAGCAATTATCGATGAGATTATGAAGATTGACGAGGGGACTCGCTTGATGATCTTGGCGCCGATCGTCAAAGATAAAAAAGGCGAGTTTGCACATATTCCTGAACAATATCGCCGATTAGGATTTGCGCGTGCACGTGTCGACGGAGTCGTGTATTCACTTGATGAGTTCCCGACACTGCAAAAGAGCTATAAGCACAATATTGAGATCGTCGTTGACCGCATTGTCATGAGTGCGGATGTACTTGGTCGTGTAACCCAGTCAATTGAACAGTCGCTCGAGATTGCCGATGGCGTGGTTGAACTTCTAGACGCTGAGTCAAACGACATTACGATATTTAGCCAGCGCTACGCCTGTATTGATCATCCAAATGAAGATATTCCCGAATTGGAACCGCGTCTATTCAGCTTTAACGCGCCTCAAGGTGCATGTCCGGTGTGTACCGGGCTCGGTAGCCGACTCGAAGTCGATCCTGGGTTGGTGTTTAACCCTAACCTGACGATCACCGAAGGGGCAATTCGCCCGTATAACCGCGTCAATAGCGATGCCTGGTATATGAAGCGACTGGTTGCTGTGGGTGAAGCGCACGGCTTTAGTACGAATGTGCCTGTCGGCGAGCTGAGTAAAGAAGATCTAGACAAGGTACTTTATGGTACTGGTACACAGAAATACACCGTAAACCTTGGTAGTGGCCGTACGTATGAGTCGGTCTATGAAGGCGTAATCCCGAATCTTGAGCGTCGTCACAAAGAAACAGACAGTGAGTTTATGCGCAAAGACATCGAGCGCTTTATGCGTGAGCGCCAATGTCATACATGTAAAGGTGCTCGCCTGAAGCCAGTAGTACTGGCAGTAACCGTCCATGGTCTGAGTATTATGGATATTTGTAATCTTGGTGTCGATGATGCTCTCGACTTGTTCGAGAACACATTAAAGCTGACTGAGCAGGAGCTATTCATTGCTCGCCAGATCATGAAAGAGATTACGGCTCGTCTCGGTTTCATGAGCAATGTCGGACTGAATTATCTTGAGCTCGCACGTGCGGCCAATACTCTTTCGGGCGGCGAGGCTCAGCGTATCCGACTTGCGACACAGATTGGATCTGGTCTGCAAGGCGTCTTGTACGTTCTTGATGAGCCATCGATCGGCCTTCACCAGCGCGATAACGATCGTCTTATCGGCACCCTTAAGCGCCTGCGCGATCTTGGTAACACGGTGCTTGTCGTTGAGCATGACGAGGATACAATCCGTCACGCTGACTACCTGCTCGACATTGGTCCTGGTGCAGGTGTTGCCGGTGGTAATGTCGTGGCGGCGGGTACCCCAGAAGAAGTAGCTAAAAATAAAGACAGTATTACTGGTCGCTACTTGGCTGGCACCGAACAGATCGATGTGCCTAAAAAGCGTCGTCCTGTCGTGAAGGATCGTCATTTGGTGATCCGTGGTGCTACGGAAAACAACCTAAAGAATATTGATGTGTCATTCCCGCTAGGCGTAATTACGGTTGTGAGCGGCGTGAGTGGTAGCGGTAAGTCAACGCTCGTAAACGACATTCTTGCCAAAGAGCTATCGGCACGTCTACATCGTTCTCACGTTGTCCCAGGTGCGCATGAGAATATTGAAGGTATCAAGCATCTAGATAAGGCGATTGTTATCGACCAGTCGGCGATCGGACGAACGCCGCGCTCAAACCCTGCAACTTATACGGGCGTCTTTACTCCAATTCGTGAGCTTTTCGCAGGTACGCCAGAAGCGAATATTCGTGGCTATAAGGCTGGACGATTTAGCTTTAACGTTAAGGGTGGCCGCTGCGAGAATTGTCAGGGTGACGGCGTCATTAAGATTGAGATGCACTTCTTGCCTGATGTCTATGTGACCTGTGACGAGTGTCATGGAAAGCGATATAACCGCGAGGCGCTTGAGATTAAGTATAAAGATTCGACAATTAGCGACGTACTCGAAATGACTGTTGAGCAGGCAGCGATATTCTTCGAAAACGTTCCATCGATTGCTCGCAAGCTAACGACACTGGTTGAAGTCGGTCTTGGCTATATTCGTCTTGGTCAGCCAGCCACAACTTTTAGTGGCGGTGAAGCGCAGCGTATTAAGCTTGCGACTGAGCTGTCTCGCCGCGCAACAGGTAAAACGCTCTATATTCTTGATGAACCAACAACAGGCCTTCATAGTGCGGACGTTAAACGTCTACTCGGTATTCTCCAGAAGCTTGTTGAAGGCGGTAATAGTATGGTGATTATCGAACACAACCTCGATGTTATTAAGTCAGCCGATCATGTCATCGACATGGGACCAGAAGGTGGTATGGGCGGTGGTGTAGTAGTTGCTCAGGGAACACCGGAAGAGATTACCAAAGTCCCAGCATCGTTTACAGGCAAGTACTTAAAGCCACTCTTGAAGTAAGCAATCTATAGCAGCCAGACTCTATAAAAAAAATACGCGGCCATATTGGTCGCGTATTTTTATGAGCCGGTAGTTCTACTTTTTAAACAGGACGGCTAGTTGCTTCTTTGTGCCGCTCCATAGTGCGGTACGCTGGTCTTTGTCTTTGAGGATATGGATAATTGGTGGCATTATCGAAATAAGAATAATGATCGCAACGGCTGGGAGAATAACCTGATCGATATCGAGACCGAGACGATTCGTAAAGACGTCACCAAGGAAGTAGCCGAGGTAGGTAAGGCCAGCTGCCCAGAGAAGTCCGCCGATGATGTTGTAGCTAACGAAAGTCTTGTAGTGCATATTTGCAGTACCGGCGACTATCGGAGCAAAGGTGCGAACGACAGGAATAAAGCGCGCCATGATAATTGTTTTACTGCCGTACTTCTCGTAGAACGCTTCGGCCTTTTCAAGGTGATCTTTCTTAAAGAGGCGAGAATTTTTACGATCAAACAGCTTTCGTCCAACACGACGGCCGAAAGTGTAGCCGACATTGTCGCCAAGGACAGCTGCGAGAAATAGAATAAAGACGAGCAGGTGGATATTGATTGGCATGACGCCGATCTGCACCAAGAAACCCGCCGTAAAGAGCAGGCTATCGCCGGGTAGGAAGAAGCCGATAAGGAGACCACTTTCGGCGAAGACAATAGCGGCAACGCCAATTGGCCCAGCCCATTTAATAAGTTCTTGAAGGTCGAATCCGGGCAGCGCGCTGACGAAGGTAAGGTTGTGTGCAATTAGTTCTAACATACTCATCTCATTCTAGCACGAACGGGCATAGTGCTATAATAGGAGATGTACTACAAATGACTGAGATCAGATTAAGGAGTAGAACATGAACGATATTACATTAACATTAGATGAACGTAGTATAAGCGGCAAAAAGGTTGCGACGCTACGAAACCAAGACATTGTACCAAGTGTTGTCTACGGCGGCCATGCCGAGCCAGTAGTGACACAGTCGTCACTCGTAGAGACGACAAAGGTTGCGCGGAGTGCTGGTAAGCACACGCCAGTTCATCTTATAATTAATGGCAAGAAGAAGCTCGCTATTATCAAATCAATTGATATGCACCCAGTGAAGCATCTCGTACGACATGTTGCGTTCCATACTATCAAGCAGAACGAGAAGATCGTGACTGAAGTGCCAATCCGTCTGGTTGGCGAAGGTGAAAGTGCGGCTGAAAAAGCTGGACTTGTCGTCCTTCAGGCTATTGAGCACGTTGAAGTTCGTGCGATTGCGGCAAACCTTCCGGATGTACTAGAGATTTCAATTCTCGACCTTACCGACGCCGATGACAAGCTGACGATTGCCGACTTAACGCTGCCTAGCGGTGTTGAATTTGCCGATCATGAACAAGATATGGATCTTGTGATTGCTAACGTCTACGAACCAAGCGCACTGCAGGCAGCGAATGATGCAGCTGGTGGTGACGCTGAGATTGACGATGTGGCTGATATCGAAGCTGATAACGGTAGCGATACGCGCCAAGATACGCAGGCTGAAGAATCTCGCCCAGGCGGTAAAGATCAAAAAGAGCCAAAGCAATCTAACGTTGACGCCAATAAGTAAATTATATGAATAAAAAAATAGCTGCCACTCGGCAGCTATTTTTTTATTCTTCGATAAATCCACCAGATTGGTGATTCCA
>RCUK01001355.1_pt1 | contig 15928 bp, 13 predicted proteins | sample 2166381 | NCBI WGS metagenome assembly RCUK01 (sample SAMN09932809, study PRJNA488358) | compost metagenome | isolation source: compost soil in an enriched community | place: Germany: Experimental Botanical Garden | reverse complement strand
AACCGCCGACACGGGGATTTTCAATCCCCTGCTCTACCGACTGAGCTATCTGGGCAAATGGTGCCGGCTACCGGAATCGAACTGGTGACCTACTGATTACAAGTCAGTTGCTCTACCTACTGAGCTAAGCCGGCACACTTAAATCGTTGTGCATGAACAAAATTTTCTTTCATGGCACCAAAATATTGGTGCCCAGAGACGGAATCGAACCGCCGACACGGGGATTTTCAATCCCCTGCTCTACCGACTGAGCTATCTGGGCGTGGGCGCTATTAAACGGATTTTAAGGCGGGTGGTCAACGGGAAATTTCACTTTTCGTCTCGTTCGTCTCTTTTTTGCGCAGCATCACTCATTTTTATCACTTCTGTGGGGGAAGCCGCTCCCCGGCGGCCCCAGAGCCGGGATTCCTCGCCCCTGAGCAGGCGGGTGATGTTCTCGTGATGGCGAACCAGAATGAGGCAGGAGAGCAGGGAGACCGGCAGGGTATATTCCGGTTTGAGCAGGTAGGTAAAGAGCGGGGTCAGCAGCACTGTAATGATGGAAGCCAGCGACGAGTAGCCGCTCACCAGCAGCACCAGCAGCCAGGTGGCGATCGCGGCGCCCCCCATGGCAAAGCCGATGGGCAGCATGGTGCCGAGCGCAGTGGCGACTCCCTTGCCCCCCCGGAAGTGGAAGAAGATGGGGTACATGTGACCCAGACAGGCAGCGACGCCGATGAACCCCAGGTAGACGGGCTTGATCTGCAGATACCAGGCGAGGTAGACGGGAGCCATGCCCTTGAGCACGTCGAGCAACAGGACGATGAGCGCCGCCATCCGGCCACCGAGGCGCAGCACATTGGTCGCCCCCGGGTTGTGGGAACCATGGTCGCGGGGATCCGGCAGACCCGTGAGGCGGGAAACCAGCACGGCGCTGGACAGCGAGCCGCCCAGATAGGCCAGAATAATCATCAAAATCGTCAGGGCCGTCATCTTGGTCGTTTTTACCACGATATGAATGGGGTATGATGCGGGCCACATTCTCTGGTCTGGGCTTGCCCGAAAGCCTGTCGCCCAAACCGGCCGCCAGCGGCAATCGGCTTGCCAGGCCTGCATCCCTGCGCTGTTTTCACAGCCCATCAAGAGTAAAGAAGAAGTACTGTCATGGACAAGGTGTTTATTCGCGGACTCGAGGTTTTGACCACCATAGGGGTATATGAGTGGGAGAAAGGCATTCGCCAGAAGCTCTGTTTCGATCTCGAGATGGGATTCGACAACCGACCCGCCGCCGCAACCGACGATATCAATCTGGCACTGGACTACGCCACCCTCTCCCGCAAGATCTGTGATCACGCCCAGAGCAAGGTCGTCGAGCTGGTCGAAACCATGGCCGAGCAGGTGGCCGCCCTGGTGCTGGCCGACGAGCGGGTGCAGTGGGTCAAGGTCACCCTGACCAAGCCGGGTGCCGTGCCCAATGCCGCCGGCGTCGGGGTCGAGATCCTGCGCCACCGGACCCCGGCCGCGAGCGCCTGCTGATGACCCGCATCTATATCAGCCTGGGATCGAACCAGATAACAGGGAGCGCTGCATGACCCCTATCTACATCAGCCTGGGTTCCAATATCGAGCGGGAGCACCACATCCGGGCCGGCCTCGATGCCCTGCATGCCGAGTTTGGCGAGTTGCAGGTTTCCCGGGTATTCGAGAGCGAGGCGGTAGGCTTCAACGGCCGCCCCTTCTATAACCTGGTAGTCGGCGCCGACACCGACTTGCCCCTCGCAACCCTGTGCCAGCGGCTGCGGGCCATGGAGTTCGCCCACGGCCGCGAGCCGGATGCCAAGAAGTTTGCCCCCCGCACCCTGGATCTCGATCTGCTGCTCTATGGCGACCTGGTCTGCGACGAGCCTCTGGTACTGCCCCGTGGCGAGATCCTCACCAACGCCTTCGTGCTCTGGCCGCTGGCGGAGCTGGCCCCCGGCCTGCGCCATCCCACCGATGGCCGCCCCCTGGGCGAGCTGTGGCAAGGCTATGACAAGGCCTCCCAGCGCCTCGACCCCATCCCCTTCCACTGGACGCCGAGCGGCATCCTGGCCGATATCCAGGCCTGATCCACGCCAGCATGGGCGCCCGGGCGGTTTCCTCCGGCCGGGCGCCCTCGCCCTCCCTCACTAGCTCCGCCTCAGGTCAGGGGCGACGCCAGACTATTTCGCTACATGACAGTGGGATGACAGAACCCATCGAATCCCAAACGCGAAATCGGCGGAATAAGATGCTAAAGCCACCTTCAGAATATATCTTCAGCGCCGATACGCTAGCCATCTCCTTTGCCCCTTGAGGTCGTCGTGAACGTCAAACAGAAACTTGTGTTATCCGCCATCCTGGTGGCCGGGATCCAGGCCGTCGTCATGGGGGTCATGTTTTACTTCTCCGGGCAGGAGTCGCGCAGCAACGCCGAGATGCTGCAGGCCAAGCAGGTGGAGGCCGACCTCGTCGCCCTCACCCTGCAGGAGAGAGAGTTTCTGTTGAGCCGGGACCCCGCCGCCGCCACCGCCTTCACCACCCAGAGTGACCAGGCCAGCCGCCTGCTCGCCGAGATGGCAAGAGACCATGGGGGCACGCAGCAGGCCGACATTCTGGGCTTTGCCAGCCAGCTCAAGGAGTACAGCCGCCAGTTCGAGACCCTGCGCGCCCAACAGGAGAAGATAGGGCTCACCCCCACCAGCGGCCATTACGGCGCCCTGCGTCAGGCCATCCACGCACTGGAGCAGGAGCTCAAGGCCCGGGGCCAGCAGCAGGAGAGCCTGCTGATGCTGCAACTGCGCCGGGACGAGAAGGACTTCATGCTGCGCCGCGACATCAGCTATCGTGCCAAGTTCGAACAGAACCTGGCCCCCCTGGCCGAGGCGCTCGCCGGTGAACCGGCCCTCGCCGCCCTGCTGGAACGCTACCGCCAGAACTTCCTCGCCCTGGTCACTGAGGAGCAACGCCTGGGTCTGAGTGCCAGCGAGGGGCTGAGGGGCGAGCTCAATCGCAGCGCCGAGCAGATGCGCCAGGCGGGCATGACCCTGACCCAGGCCCTGACCCGGGAAGCCGACGCCACCCATGAACGCACCCTCAGGGTCATGGTACTGCTCTGCCTCCTCGGCATACTGGCCGCCCTCGGCCTCAACCTGCTGATCGGCCGCGACGTCATGACCGGCCTGCAACGGCTGGCGGACACCATGCGTCGGGTCACCGCCAGCAGCGACCTGACCCTGCGCGCCCGCATCGGCTCCAGGGACGAATTTGGCGCCATGGGCCGCGACTTCGACACCATGCTGGAGCACTTCAACCAGGTCATAGGCCAGGTCGTCTCCTCGGTCACGGATCTGGAACGCCTCACAGCCCAATTGCAGCGCAACGCCAACGCCGCTCAGGAGGGTACCCAGCAGCAGTTGCAGGAGAGCGATCTGGTTGCCACCGCCGCCACAGAGATGGAGAGCACTGTGCAGGAGATCGCCAGCAACACGGAGAGCGCCGCCGAGAGCGCCCGTACCACCAACCTGAGCGCCCAGCAGGGCCGGGAGAGCGTGGAGACCACGATGGCGGTGATCCATTCCCTCTCCGCCAAGCTGGAGGCCTCGGGCAAGGAGGTGATCGCCCTGGCCGAGGAGAGCCGTCAGGTGGGCAATGTGCTGGAAGTGATCCAGGCCATCGCCGAGCAGACCAACCTGCTGGCCCTCAACGCGGCCATCGAGGCCGCCAGAGCCGGCGAGCAGGGGCGAGGTTTCGCCGTGGTCGCCGACGAGGTGCGCAACCTGGCCATGCGTACCCAGCAGAGCACCAGCGAGATTGCCGCCATAGTCTCCGGCTTGCAGGCCCGTACCCAGAGCGTGGTCACCCTGATCGGCGAGTGTCGCACCCAGGGGGAACGCAGCGTCGAGGCCGCCGGAGAGGCAAGCACCCAGCTCGCCAACATCACCCGTCAGATGGACCAGATGATGGACATGAGCACCCAGATAGCCACGGCGGTCGAAGAGCAGAGCTCGGTGGCGAGCGAAATCAATCGCAATGCCGTGGTGATCCGCGACATCGCCAACGACGCACTGACCCAGGCCGAACAGAACAGCCGCGCCAGCCAGAACGTGGCCGAGCAGGCGAGCCTGCTCCACCGGGCGGTCGATCAGTTCAGGGTCTGATACCCCAATGAGAGAGGGCGGCCAGGGCCGCCCTCTCTTTTTGCCGCGCCACCCGCGTGGCCATCAGACCGGATCTTGGCGCCGTCCCTCCTTCACATCATCTCTGGCAAGCTGGGCGAAGACCTGCTCCACCCGCGTGGCCATCAGACCGGACCTTGGCGCCGACCCTCCTTCACATTATCTCTGGCAAGCTGGGCAAAGATCAGCGCCGCCAGCATGGACATCAAACCTATGCACAGATAGGTGAGGTGGAAGCCGCCGAGCCAGCGTTCGCTCGCCTGGGCCGGCTGGCCGGCGGAGAAGAGCCCGAGCAGGCTGGCGGCGATGGCTACCCCCAGGCTCATGGAGAGCTGCATCACCACCGACAGCAGGCCGTTGCCGCTGCTGGCGTGCTCGGCACTCAAATCTTGCAGGGTCAGCGTATTCATGGCGGAGAACTGCAGTGAGTTGATGGCACCGAAGACCGCCAGCCAGACCAGCAGTACCCAGTGCGGCACCTGGTTGTCGATGAAGTAGAAGCTGGCGATCATCACCCCCAGCGCCAGGGTATTGCCGATCAGGATGCGGCGATAGCCGATGCGCGGGATCAGCTTGTTCACCAGCGTCTTGGTCAGCATGGCGCCGATCACCGTGGGGATCATGGTCATGCCCGCCTTGCTCGGCGAGAAGCCCAGCCCCAGTTGCAGGAAGAGCGGCGTGAGGAAGGGCATGGCGCCGCTGCCGAGGCGGGCGAACAGATTGCCCCAGATGCCGATGGCGAAGGTGGTGGTCTTGAACAGCGCCAGGCTGAAGAGCGGCTGCGCCACTGTGGCGGCATAGAGCCAGTAGCTCGCCATGGCGGCCAGACCGAACAGCAACGCAAACAGGGCCCAGCCGGTGGAGATGCTGTGCTCCCCCAGCCCCTGCAGGCCCACCGACACCAGCACCATGCCGACGCTGAACAGCACGAACCCCTGCCAGTCAAACCTGGCGGTGTGCTGACGCAGATCGGGCATGAAGTACCAGCTGGCGATGAAGCCGAGCACGCCCACCGGCAGGTTGATGAGGAAGACCCAGTGCCAGCTCGCCACCTCCACCAGCCAGCCCCCGAGCGCCGGGCCCATGAGGGGCCCCAGCAGACCAGGGATGGTGACGAAGGACATCACCCGCAGCAGCTCGTGCTTGCTGTAGACCCGCAGCACAGCCAGGCGCCCTATGGGCATCAGCAGGGCGCCGCCCACCCCTTGCAGCACCCGGGCGGCGACCAGCATGGGCAGGGTATTGGCGGCCGCACAGGCCAGGGAGCCCAGGGTAAACAGCAGTATGGCCGCCAGGTAGACGCGGCGGGTGCCGAACCTGTCTGCCAGCCAGCCGGAGGCGGGAATGAGCAGGGCCACCGTCAGCATGTAGGCGATGATCACCGACTGCATCTGCAGCGGGCTCTCCCCCAGGGCCTCTGCCATGCTGGGCAGGGCGGTGTTGAGTATGGTGCCATCCAGCGTCTGCATGAAGAAGCCGACCGCGGTCAGCCAGGGTAGCCACTTGCGTTGGGCGGGGGTCACCAGGTGAGTGCTGTCAGGCATGAGTCTTTGTCTCCTCAACAGATAAGAAAAGACCCGCACGGGCGCGGGTCATATCAGCATATCAGGCATCCGGCTGGCCGAGCATGGCTCTGAGCTGCTCTTCCAGACTGGGCTCCGGGGCCTTGAGCGTATCAAGGAACAACCGCTCTATCCCCGTCTTGTCCTGGCTCTTCACGATGAAGACCAGCCGGGACTGGGCCTTGCCCTCGGGCCACTCCCCCAGGGCCTGCAACGGGTAGAGCTGGCCGTGCACCCCGTGGATCACCACGGGCTGGCTCTCGCCCTCCAGCTGCAAGATCCCCTTGAGGCGCAGCAGGGCGTCGCCATACTGCCCCTGCACCGCATCGATGGCGGCCAGCAGGCGGGACGGTTTGAGCGGCTCGCCGATGCGCAGGGAGAAGCTCTCTATGTTGCCGTGCTCGAAATGGGTCGGTGCGGCCGTGCCCACCTTGGCGGCGAACGGCTGCATCTTGGGTTGCATGGGAGATGCCAGCCCCTGCCGGGGTGACTCGGTGCGCAGCCAGGCCAGCAGCTGGCGCAGGTCGCGCCCCGCCGCCTCGTTGTAGGCGCCGAGCTTCTCCAGCACAAGGGGTGAGAGCACGCCATTGCTGACCCGCTCGATGGGGGCCGCCGGGTTGAGGGTTGCCAACTGGCTTTCGACCCGCATCAGGGTCTCTTCCTCCACCAGATCCCCCTTGCTCACCACCAGCAGATCCGCCAGGGCCACCTGTTTCACCGCTTCATACTGAGCCGCCAGCTGCTGCTCTATATGACCGGCATCCACCACTGTCACTGTGCCATCAAAGCGGTAGCGCTGGGCGATGAAACCCTCTTCCTTCAGGGTAAAGAGCACGGGAGCGGGATCCGCCAGACCCGTGGTCTCGATGATGAGTCGCTTGAACGGCTTAATTTTCCGTTGAATGGCCTTCATAAAGAGCCCCTGCAGCGCCTCCACCAGAGAGCCCTGCACCGAGCAGCAGATGCAGCCGGAATCGAGCAGCACCACCTGCTCGTCCACCTGCTGCACCAGATGATGATCCAGCCCCACAGAGCCGAACTCGTTGATGAGCACGGCGCACTCGCCGAGCTCCGGCTGCTTGACCCAGTGGTTGAGCAAGGTGGTCTTGCCGCTGCCAAGGAAGCCGGTCAGCAGGGTCACGGGAATTCTGGTGTCTTGTGGGTCTGTCATGTCACATCCTTAGCGCCTGTCGTCATGGGGCTTGAAGAGGCTGTCTCTTCCCCTCCTCCCCAACCCTTCTACCACCAGGGGAGAAGGGAGCAAAAAATATCGCCCCTTTCCAAGAGGCCATCCTCACCGGTTGGCGAACAGCTCGCCGAGCCAGCGGTTCTCGAAGCGGCCATGGGGATCGAGTTCGCGCTTCAAGGCCAGGAAGTCGTGCCAGCGCGGCAGCAGGGCCGGGAAGTCGTAGAGATCCATCGCCAGGTGCTTGCCAAAATGCGGCGTGCCGCCGAGGGGCACCAGCAGTTGCTGCAGCTCGCGCATCTGCTCCATGGAGCCCCCCACGAAGGTGCCGTCCGCCGCCAGATAGACCAGGAACCCTATCCAGCACACCGACTTGCCATAGGCGGCGCTGAGCCAGGCCTCGGAGGGGCCGGTGCAGCGCAGGATAAAGGGGTAGTGCAGCACGCCGGGGTTGGCCTGCTGCCAGCGTTGCAGGATCTCCAGCGCCTCGGCCATGCGATGCAGCGGCACCGCCACCTCGCAGTTGATCTGGGGCGCCGGTATCCCCTTGCAGAGGATCTGGTAGACGTTGCCCACCAGGTCAGAGGCGTCCTTGAAACGGCGCACCGTCTCGAAATGCTCCCCGGCCCGCGCCTCGTCCTTGGTGTCCCGCGCCATCTTCTGCAGGGTGGCATCTATGGTGTCATTGAGAGCGGCGTTCATGGCACCGTCAACGTCCCCCTCCAGCAGCAGGGGCTCGCTACCCCCGGCGCGGTAGCGGGCCACCTCCTCCTCGGAGGCGGGATCCACCAGCCAGATGTGGCTCTCGCCGGTCCAGGCGAACCACCAGCTTTTCACGAAGCCGTGTTCACGGTTGAGCCGCTCGTTGTGCTCCAGCAGGAAGGGGTAGTCGGTGGTGAACTTGGTGCAGCGCATGATGCGGTTCGGCACTGTGCGAAGGCGCACGTCGAGCAGCACACCGAGCATGCCCATGCCCATCACGAAGGCGCCGAAGCGCGGATCGGTGCGATCCACTCGCAGGATGTCCCCATTGGCCAGCATCACCGTCAGGGCCTCCACCGCATCGCACAGGGAGGACTGGTGCAGCCCCTGGCCGTGGGTGCCTGTGCTGAGCGCGCCCCCCAGGGTCTGGATGCCGATGACGCCGGGGGACGCGGGCAGCATCCTATCCATGGCGATGAGATCCCCATAGACGGTATCGAGGGGCGTGCCCGCCTGGTAGGTGACGGTATCGGCGGTTTTCGCCAGCTGGCCGCGCAGATGGTGCAAATCCACCAGCAGCGCCTGACTGCCCTCGGCATAGACGCTGTGGATGGGTTCGAAGGAGAGGCCTGAACCGATCAGCCGCAACTTGCGCGCCGGGTATTCACGCAGCAGCGCCTGCAGCTCGTCGCGATTCTTCGGGCGCCACACCTGATCCAGGGCGCCGAGGGGATTGGTCCTGGACCAGTTGAACAGCACCTCCCGATTGCCAATCGCCTTGATGCTGTGAAATGCCTGGAACCTGACCGTCATACCGCGCCTCATCTGACTTCAAAATGAGCGGCAATTCTACCGAAAAGCGAGCGCCAAGGCATGAAAAACAAGCCCCTACAGTCGAGGGTAGATAAGGGGGACCAGCCCCCTTCCCCTCAGCGTGATTGCTGGGTCAATGCCAGCAGCATGCCGAATCCCACCAGCAGACCGCCAAACACCCGGTCGATCCAGTGGCGCACCGCCAGCAGACGAGCCCGCACCGACTCGCTGGAGAAGAAGAGCGCCACGGCGCTGAACCAGAGGGCATGGGCCAGTACGATAAAGGCGCCGTAGCCGAGCTGAACCGCCAGCGGCGTCTGCGGCTGCACCACCTGCATGAAGAGGCTGACGATGAAGATGGTGGTCTTGGGGTTGAGCACATTGGTCAGAAACCCGGTGCGCAGCGCCCCCAGGCTGGAGAGGGCTGGCTGACTGGCCATCGCCTCACCGGTCGCGGGCTGGGCCCGCAGCATCTTGATGCCGAGGAAGATGAGGTAGGCCGCCCCCGCCAGCTTGATGAGGTTGAACAGCCAGAGGGACTGCTGGATCAGCAGGCCCACCCCCAGCAGGGTGTAGCTCACGTGGACACAGACCCCGGCCGCTATGCCGAGCGCCGTCAGCACGCCGGTGCGACGGGAGAGCAGCAGGCTGTTGCGCGACACCATGGCAAAATCGGGGCCCGGGCTGATGACGGCAAAGAAGGTAATGGCGACTACGGCTAACAGTTCGGTCATGAAAATAGTCCTGATCACATGGGATATCGGCTATTTTATTTGGCAATAACCCCAATGACGAACGATGATTTCTGACATGAACGGTGAGAAAAATTCACAGAAAACCCTCTCGCTTCCCTCCCTGACGGCCCTGCGCTGCTTCGAGGTGGCGGCCCGCACCGAGCACTTCGGTCGCGCCGCCGACGAGCTGCACCTCACCCATGGCGCCATCAGCCGGGCGGTGCGCCTGCTGGAGGAAGATCTGGGCGTCAGGCTGTTCGAGCGGCGCCAGCGCCGGGTCTTCCTGACCGAGGCGGGCGACCGGCTCTATCAGGCGGTCAGGGAGGGGCTGGGCCAGATCCGGGAGACGGCCCAGGCGCTGCGCCAGCAGAGCCGCCCCCAGTCGCTGGTGCTCTCCTGCGAGCCCACCCTGCTGATGCGCTGGCTGATCCCGCGCTGGCCCGCCTTTCAGGCCCTGCACCCCGAGCTGGACGTTCACCTGATGGCGGGGGGCGGCGCCCTCAGCTTTGGCAGCGGCATCGATCTCGCCATCCGGCGCAATGACTTCGACTGGCCCGAGGATCTGCACAGCCAGCTGCTGTTCGAGGAGCTGACCGGGCCTGTCTGCCAGCCGGGCAAGGTGGCGCAGTTTTTCGAGCCGCGAGGGGAAGAATCCGCCCTGCGTCCCTCGGCCCCCCGCCTGCACACCAAGACGCGCCCGGATGCCTGGTCACGCTGGCAGGAGAATGCAGGGCAACTCCTGAATGACGAGGCGCCGACCCAGACCTTCGAACACTTCTACTTCAGCCTGCAGGCGGCGGTGGCGGGCCTTGGCGTCGCCATAGGCCCCTGCCGGCTGGTGTGTGACGACCTGGAGGCTGGGCTACTGGTGGCCCCGCTCGGCTTCGTCCCGGATGGCACCGGCTACCACCTGCTCGCCCCCGCCAGACCCGAGCCCGGCAGCGCCCACGAGAAACTGGCGAACTGGTTGCACAGCCTGAGCTGAGCGCTCACTGTACCTCCCCGCACGGCGGTGTTGGCCTCGGGGGCTCACGACAGCCAGCCGTGACCTGGCTCAAGTGGCCCGAAAGGCACTGCCACTCTGTTGCGCCGCCAGCAGCAAGGCATCCACCAGGACGCGCACCTTGAGCGGCATGTGCTGGCTCCTGGCCCAGAGGAGATTGATCGGCATCTCGCCGCCGGAGTGATCATCGAGCACCGAGACGAGGGCGCCCGAACCCAACTGCTCGTTTACCAGCCAGGTCGGCACCTGCACCAGCCCAAGGCCGGCCAGTGCCGCTGCCCGCACGGCTTCCCCATCCCCCATCTCGTAGCGTACCGGGATGTCACAGGCTTCCGTTTTGCCCGCCCCATTGCTGAGCAGCCAGCCATGACGATGGCCGGCTCGCCAGTCGATGATGCAGTCGTGCCGTGACAGCTCATCCGGGGTCAAGGGCACCCCGCGCCTGGCCAGATAAGAGGGCGCCCCGCAGATGATGAGCCTCTGCTCCCCCAGACGGCGCGCAACGAGATCCGCCTGGTCTTCCAGCGCCCCTATGCGTACCACCAGATCGATGTTGGCCTCGACGAGATCGACCTTGCGCTCGTTGAAGGTCACCGACAGATCCAGCTGTGGATGCTGACCAGCCAGTTCCAGCAGGATAGGCAGCACGTGCCTGCGGCCAAACGCAGCGGGAAGATCGATGCGCACGCGACCCGACGGGCTCTGCTTTCCCGATGCAAGGCTCTGCTCCGCCTCCTCCAGCACCCGGATAGCCTGAAGACAACTGGCCAGATACGCCTCTCCCTCCGGGGTCAGGCTCACCCGACGGGTTGTTCTGTGCAGCAGCTTGACCCCCAGTCGCGCCTCCAGGCGCACTATGCTCTTGCTCAACGCCGAGCCGGTCAGCCCCAGCCCCAGCGCCGCTGCGGTAAAACTGCCCGTCCGAGCCACGGCGACAAAGTGTCTGACGCTCAGAAAGGGGTCCTGTACTGTCATTGACTCGGTCTCTGTAGGAATTAGAGATTGGAATGATAGCTACTTAATCAACCTCAAGGAATCAATCACACTGTAAACAGGTTCATTCAACACCACTCCTTGCTTGGGGTGGCCTGGAGAGCCTTGAGTTCCCAACTCGCTCAGACCTTGCTTTATCACCAGACAGGAGAGATCAGATGTTGACCGTCAAACCCCTCAGTGGACAAGTTGCCTTCGTACAAGGTGGTTCCCGCGGCATAGGTGCCGCCATTGTGAAGCGCCTCGCTCGCGACGGTGCCGCCGTGGCCTTTACCTATGTCTCTTCCGCCAGCAAGGCAGAAGAGCTTGTCGCGACCATCACGGCGGCGGGCGGCAAGGCCCTGGCCATCCGTGCCGACAGCGCGGATGCCGTGGCCGTACAGCACGCCATACGCCAGAGCGTCACCCGCTTCGGGCGGCTGGACATTCTCGTCAACAATGCCGGGGTACTGGTATGGGGCCACCTTGAGGAGCTGACTCTGGATGACCTGGATCGCACCCTGGCGGTCAACATCCGCAGCGTCTTCGTGGCCTGTCAGGAGGCGGCTCATCACATGGGCAAGGGGGGGCGCATCATCAACATCGGCAGCACCAATGCCGATCGCATCCCCATGGCGGGCGGCTCCGTCTACGCCATGAGCAAATCGGCCCTGGTCGGCCTGACCAAAGGCATGGCACGGGATCTGGGCCCGCGGGGCATCACGGTCAACAACGTGCAGCCAGGCCCGGTCGATACCGACATGAACCCGGCTGACGGGGAATCGGCGGAGCAGCTCAAGGGGATGATGGCGCTGGCCCGCTACGGCAAGGATGACGAAATCGCCAGCTTCGTCGCCTACCTGGCGGGACCTGAAGCAGGCTATGTCACAGGCGCCAGCCTGACCATAGATGGCGGCTTCTCCGCCTGACTTTCCCTTTGACCTCAGATACAAAAGCCCCGGCACTCGCCGGGGCTTGCTCATCAGGGGGCACCACTGCCGCACACTCGTGATGCGGCTTGCGTGGCAGCTCCGCTTCAGGCTGGTTCAGGCTGTTCCTCTTTGGCCTCAATCCCTGGCGAGGCCGCCTGCGCCAGCTGCTCGTCACAGAATTGCCGGACGGGCACGGGGCGGCCGAACAGGTAGCCCTGCAGATAGGTCACCTTGCCCTTGAGATACTCCGCCTGCTCGCGGGTCTCGACCCCTTCGGCCACCAGCGCCAGGCCGAGGCGGTGGCCCAGATCGATCACGTTGTCGACTATGTGCTCGGAGAGGGACTCGGTACCGATACGACGAATGAAGGACTGATCGATCTTGAGGTAGTCCACATGGAACTGCTGCAGATAGACCAGGCTGGAGTGGCCGGTGCCGAAATCATCCATGGCCAGCTTGACCCCCATCTCGTTCAACGCCTGGAACAGCGAGAGGGTATGGGGATCCGCCACCAGCAGCTCCCGCTCGGTCAGCTCCAGCACCAGCGTCACCTTGCCCGGTGCGAAGCGGGCGAGGAAGCTGCGGCACTCCTCCAGCAGGCTGTCGTCCCGGCAATGGGCCGCGCTGATGTTGAAGCTGATGTGAAAACCTTCGGGCAACTGCGCCTGGTTCGCGACCAGCTGCTGCCCCACCCTCCCCATGATGAGGCTGGTCATGGGCACGATCAGGCCGCAGGCCTCCGCCTGGGGAATGAAGAGATCCGGCCGGATCAGGCCCACGTCAGGATGCTGCCAGCGCATCAGCACCTCGACCCCCATGATGCGTTCGCTGCCGCTCTCCACCAGGGGTTGCAGGTAGGGGACGAACTCTTTGGCTCGCAGGGCCCGGGCCAGCTCGCTGGTCGGGGAGCGGGGGCGCCCCAGCAGCCACCACATGAGCACGGCAACACCGGCACTGAAGGCAAAGAGCAGCCAGATCCCGAAGCCATGATGACGCCACAGCCCCATCAGGGTGGGAGCAGAGGAGTAGCCCGCATAGATGGAGAGCGGATAGCCAGCAGCCTGGAGCTCGACATGCTCCTGACTCGCCAGGGAAGGCGTGGCGGCGAAGAAGTGGCCCTCCTCGTCGAGCCAGCCATCGCCCACCCTGAGCATCAGGGGCATGGCTCCCTGGTTGAGGCTCAGCATGAAGTTGAGGTAATCCCCATCGATCAGGGTCATCACGGCCCCTTGCACAGTGCCGGTGCGCACCGAGAGGACGGGATGATGCCGCCGCACCTCGTTCCCCTCCATCAGGCGCAGCTGGCCCTGACTGTACTGCTCGGCGGTATAGGGGATCCGGCGCCGGCCAAACTGGGAGGTACAGTAGACGCTGTCCCCCTGGCTCAGGTTGACCGAACGCACGAAGGGCACCATGGCGACCAGGGATCTGAGGGTCGGCAGCGCAGTGGCGCAGGGCTTGCCCAGAAATGGCAAGGCCTGGCGATTGGCCGCCTGGGCATGAGACAGCATGGTCTCCATCAGCGCCAGGGTATGGCTCGCCGCCTGATGGGACTCCCACTGCAGATCGACCCGATAGCGAACGAGCATGGCCCAGTTGCCGAGCAGCATGGGCAGCGCGAACATCAGCAAGGTGATCAGCAGTCTTGGCCTGGGTCTGGCCGTGTCGGCCGCGGAGCAATAACGCATGGCGGATCCCGTTCGTAAAGGGTCGCCATCTTAGCAACCCAAGCTGAACCCAGGCCTAACCGGTCAAATAACGAGCAGCCACACTGCGGGACTCAGGCGGAGGCGGCGCGACCGGCAACCGGCTGGCTATCCGCCTCCCCTGCCGTCAACCCCTGGCAGAACTGACGCAGCGGCTGGGGGCGCGCGAACAGGAATCCCTGCAGATAATGCACCCCCTTGCCCCTGAGGTAGGCGGCCTGATGCTCGGTCTCGACCCCTTCGGCGACCAGGGCCAGGCCCAGCCTGCGACCGAGATCGATCACGTTGTCGACTATGTGTTCGGAGAGGGACTCGGTGCCGATCCGCCCGATGAAGGAGCGGTCGATCTTGAGATAGTCCACATGGAACTGCTGCAGGTAGATCAGGCTGGAGTGGCCGGTGCCAAAGTCATCGATGGCGAGCTTGACCCCCATCTCGTCCAGCTGTGCGAACAGGGAGAGGGTATGGGGGTTGGCCACCAGCAGCTCCCGCTCGGTCAGCTCCAGCACCAGCGCCACCCGCCCCGGCTGGAAGTGGGCGAGGAAGGCGCGGCACTCCGCCAGCAGGGAGAGATCCCGGCAGTGGGCGGCGCTGATGTTGAAGCTGATGTGAAATCCCTCGGGCAGCTGGCTCTGCACCTGCTTAAGGCGATGGGCCACCACCTTCATCAGATGGGTGGTCATGGGCACTATCAGCCCGGACTCTTCCGCCTGGGGGATGAAGAGATCCGGGCGGATCAGCCCTGAACTCGGGTGCTGCCAGCGCATCAGCACCTCGGCCCCCACCATGCGGCTGTCATTGCTGGCCATCAGGGGTTGCAGGTAGGGAACGAATTCCCCCGCCCGCAACCCGCGCCTCAGCTCGTCGGTCGGGGAGCCCGGGCGACCGAGCACCCACCACACCAGCAGCGCGAGCAGCACAGAGGTGCCGGCCAGCCACAGCAGGGCCAGATGGCGGGCCTCCCAGAGTGAGTGCCAGTAGAGCGGCATGGCATAGCCCGCATGGATGGCGAAGGGGTAGCGGTGGGAGGAGAGTTCAAGACGAGTCTTGCTGTGCAGCCTGGGGGGCTGGCTCTGATGATGGCCGGACTCGTCGATCCAGGCCGACCCGACCTGCAGATAGAGCTCGCTGGCGTCGCTGCTCATGGCGAGCATGAAGCTGAGCTGGGTGCTGTCGATGGCGCTCAGCACCGCATCGCGCCCGCGATCATGGCGCACCACCAGCAGCGGATGATTCTGACGCACCTTGTTGCCGCGCATCAGCAGCAACTTGTCCTGCGTGTAGACCGACCTGTCATCCAGCTCATGGACAGGTCCAAACAGCGAGGTGCAGTTGATCACCCCGTCGCGCACCAGATTGACCGAGCGCAGGAAAGGCTCGAGGGCCACTCTCTTGCGCAGTTGCAGCAGATTGCCGGTACAGGGCCGGTTCACCAGCGGCAATGCCTCCAGGTTGGCCTGCTCGGCCTGATCCAGCATGCGCTCAAGCAAGGTTCTCGCCTTGTAGGCGGAGGCGCTGGCGTCGCTCTTCAACTCCTGCTCATAGCTGCGGTGCACCATCCAGCCTCCCGCCAGCAGTGGCAGGGTCAAGACCAGCAGGGCACAGCCAAGGCGCCATCTCGTACGGGCAAGATCAATCCGGAACAGGAACATAGCAACCACGCCGCAATTCGCAGGCTTGCCCTGGCAAGCGCCGCAGTGAAATAACGCCCATCTCGCACAGAAGACAATGGGACCATTCAGGCCAGACAACCTAACGCAGCGCGCTGGTAAAAGGAATCGACGACGCAGTGGCGGCAGATTGGCGGCCCATTATCGCGCAACCCCCACAAATGGAAAATGCCGCGTCAGGACGCGGCATTGTTATTTCCAGTGGTCAGACCGACCAGGCTTAGACCGCCTGTTGCAAAATCACCGCATCGGCCTTCTTGGTGTAGGAGGCGATTTCGTTGAAGTTGAGGTAGCGGTAAGTGTCGGCCGCAGTGGCGTCCAGGGTCTTGGCGTATTGCAGGTACTCCGCCACTGTCGGGATCTTGCCGATGATGGCGGCAACCGCGGCCAGTTCGGCAGAGGCCAGGTAGACGTTGGCCCCCTTGCCCAGACGGTTCGGGAAGTTGCGGGTGGAGGTGGAGACCACCGAGGCCC
>RCUK01001354.1_pt1 | contig 15937 bp, 19 predicted proteins | sample 2166381 | NCBI WGS metagenome assembly RCUK01 (sample SAMN09932809, study PRJNA488358) | compost metagenome | isolation source: compost soil in an enriched community | place: Germany: Experimental Botanical Garden | reverse complement strand
GTCGTACCCTGTAAGGGGTACCGAGGGTTCGAATCCCTCCGTCTCCGCCAGAACCCCTAAAAGCAAACAAAATCAGTAACTTAACAACCCTTTGGGGTGGGTTGTGTGACGGATTGTGTGACACGGCACATGCTGTCATCTGCTTGGAAACATTAGTTGGCGACTCGCGGCAGGGTAGCGCTAGAGTTACCAGCAGGCGGCTTGGCTATTTGGCTCTCGGCGCTGAGCTTGAGCGTCGCTCCCCGTTTTCCACAGGGGCCGGGCCTCGTGCCATGTATCGGTCGGGGCGAATCAGCGCGATGATCTGTCAATGAGATCGCTTCTTAAATATGTCGTCGCGCCGCTTATGGTGACACTCGTCGCGAGCGTGCTGGTCATTGCATTTGGGGACAGCTGGAAGGCGCGCCTCACCGGTCAGATGGTGACGGCGAAAGTTTATGTCTCTGCTTGGTATCCTTATCCAAAAGGCGGAGAGACAAACGTCTCTCATTTAATGGACGTTCGAGAGGACAAATACGCTCGGCCATCAGAAACGATATTGAGGAACGATTTTCCGTTCGCTGTCATGGTAGTCCGTAACAACGGATTTTCAGCTGCAAACGATGTGACAATTAAGTTGGATGGCGTTCTCTTGTCGCCGTCAGTGCTTATTGTTCCGGGAGGAAAAGGTGAGCACCATTTTATCCATGAGGCCAAAGATATTGTTATTCCTGAGCTAAAACCTCAGGAGACGTACAAGGTTTACATGTGGAACCCGCACGATCTTAGAGAGAAATATTACTGGGAAGATGTCAGGGCTTTCAGTTCGCAAGGGAACATTTCCATGTCTCTTGTGAGTAGCGAAACGATGGAGATCGTTCGTCCTGATGACTTCTGGTTCAATTTTATTGATAGATATGTATATTGGGTTTTGTTGTTTGTTCTTTCTGCATTTACAATCCTGTCCCTAGCTGGGGCGCTATATTACAACGCCTACATTGCTAAGTTGCTTAAGGATCAGTCTTTTTATATGAACGAGGCTTTGCGCTATGAGGAATCCCCAACTCGATTTGAGCCCAGAATGTGATTTATCTTCCAAACAGCTCAGTTGGGATATTGTTCTGCTATCGTATCGCCTAGCGGGCCGTGTGAGCCTCTGACTTGCTCACGGATAGTGTCTTGATAGCTTTTCTGCGCTTCCCAGGTATCTATCAAGGTCGCGACGCGGACGCCCCGGATAGGGTCTAACCGCTGATCGCTCCCTGGAATGGGGCAGCCGAGCGGGTCCAAATCCTCGGTCGTCTGAGATACCAAATTCGTGCGCGTATTGATGGTTAGTCGCACGCGCCGACAGGTGGTTCCGGATAGGGCATCCAGCACGCCGTCGCGCCACCCTTGGATTTCATAGCTGTCGGTATATGTGCTCAGAACATAGCTGCTGACATTGATGCCCGCTCCAGTGAGCTTTGGAGCGCTGACAACAAGGGCCACGTCCTCGCAGCGTCCTTCATTGATGTTGCAGGTGATTTCCGAGCGGTTTAGCGGCCACGCGATGTCGGGCATCGACCATGACCCTGATGCGCGGACTTGAGGGACGACGCCTTCATACGCTCGAACAGACAGGCCCATGCCGGGAGTTATCGGCGTGAGCTTTGAAAGTTCGGCAAGCCGCATCAAGTGTTGAGACTCACGGAAGGTGAGTTGCCCGTCCGCTACTAAACCGGCCCTGGTCTCAAACTCGCGAATAACGCTTACAGTTTCGGGATCGTCGAGAGGTCCGAACGGAGTTCTGAGGTCCACCGGATACATGAGATCGGCCAGAGCTTTTCTGACGCCATAACGGATCAGTTCATGGGGGACTGCCTGATTGTCGTCTGCGGCTCGTTCCATAGCCGTTTCAAGTGGTAGGTCTAGAAGTGCCTCGTATTGAGAAGGCCCCTCTGCCTGGGCTCCCGATGCGATCAATGCGATCATCGATAGAAGTCCGAAGGTCTGCATATCTCTTCCCCCACTAAGAACGCTATCGTCCAGAAATGCCGACGTTACGCAAGGCGAGCATTTAACGGCACAACCTCCGCAGTCACCGGAAGGCCCCGATTGTCACGGACATCGCCAGGAATGAGCATCGCTACCCGTCCGGATTGAATGGCCGTCAGCTTGCCCCTGCGAGGATGGATGAAGGTGACGATATCGCCTTCCCAATGATCTTCGTAGGACTCGTCGATCAGGTAGCAGAGGAAGTCGATGTCGATCAGTTCGGCTTGAGCTTGGGCCATGGTTTTCTCGATTGGATATGATGGACAGGGAACCTGCGGTTCCCTGTAGGCGGTGTCGCTCGCCCTTCGGGCTTGCAGCGACACCGCCTAGATTTTCTTCATGGAGAGGATGGTTGAGGGCTGGGTTGGAAGAGGTCGTTTAGGCATAGCTTCGCAATCCGGCTGTCCGAACGTCTCCGGACAACCGTGGTGCAGTGGATAGGTTTGTTCGAAAGGTCGAACTTCGCGCGCCGCTTTCAGGCTGACACCCACATCGGGCCGGGGCTGTGTGCGTCGCAGTCCGCACTTCTCCCGTAATGGTCTGGGAGGCCGTGGATGAACCACCTACCGTCTTGCCCCGCGTCCCTGGTGGGATGACCTAGCGAGGGCTTCGATTTCTATTTTTAGGTTTTGCTCGTGGCTTGGGTTTGGTCAGTGAAGGATTTCGGGGGTTGTCCAGATGCCGCGCAATGGGGCTCCGGGTTTCTTGAGGGAGTAGCTGGCCCACCCGGGGGTGAGGACTTGGCGGAGTTCGAAGGTCGGTGAAAATCCAAATCGCGGCGGGATGACTGCCCGCTGAGCAACCGGCATGGATGGGGCGGGGATGGCCTCCCACTCACGTATGACGTGGGCCGGAAGATCGGGGCTGGCGTCCTGGCCCCAACGCTCCCGCAATACGCCCCTTACCAACGGCTCTAGGCCGTTCGGGATCGCGATATAGCCGTGGATGTGGGGGTAGCTCGCGCCGCTCCGGGTGGTGTTCTCTACCATTCCGGCGAACCAGGGCATTTCCTCAATGCTCATGTTCGGTAGGTGGCGTTTGGGAATGTCGAACACCTCATGGGCGATGGCCCGAAAGAGTTTTTTGAGGTGCGGGCGAAAGCTCGCCTCCGGATCGAACGACCGGGACGGCCATACGCCTAGGGTGAGCGTCAGGGCATGGCGCGCACCGTTTTCGTCAGCCCAAGTATGTAGCTGATCGGCGTAGGGCATTAGTGAACCGTCGTGGAAATCGGACCGGCGTGAACGCTGGCAGAATCCAGGGCGGCAACAACGTCCAACGCGACTGGTCGCGTCATGGTGGCGGACTGATCATCGACGTGGACTTTGATGTGGTAGCCGCCGCGACTGAGGTAGATGCCCCTGCCGCCGTGGGTGGTGGTCATCGCCAGCGTCAGCTTGGCTTTGTCGTTCGCTGCGCTCTGAATGGCGTCCGCGACCTGAACGGCCTCGGCTTTGGTCAGGATTACGCCGTCAAAGAGCGGGTGCCAGAAAAGAACGGCGCACTCGTTTTCCAGATATGTCGGCTTAATGCTGAACGGGGGCGGCACGAAGGCCCATGTATCAGCGCCTTCTTGGCGCTGAAGCTCGTCGCGGAAAACCTCATAGAGTGTGTCGCTCATGGCTTGGCCGCGAAGGGCGGCCACGCGTTTGATCAGATTGTGAGTGGGAAGAGGCAAGCTCACTAGCTTGCGCCCCGTCTTGGTCGTGGTTGCGTATGGGTCAGGTGTCATTGATGTATATTGTAGCGATATAGATAAATTGAAGCAACTTTTAAGTATGGCTCCCGATAATCGGGCATTTGTATTTCGTAATATAAGTAGATGCCCGATTATCGGGAGTGTCTCAGCGAGGTAGGCGCGTTGGTCTATGCGTCGGTCTTTGCGAACGTTGGTCGTTCCCGACGTGAATCGACATATGAATCCACCCTCGCCTCGAAAATCCGAACTGCTGAGTGGTGCCGATAATGGTAGCTGTCCCTCCCACGCATATTGCCCCAGGCGCGGCGCAGCAGCCGATTGCGTTGACCGTCCAGTTGCCGCCGGAGCGCCCCGACTACACAGGGGATATGCTGAGTGGCGGTATCGGCCTCGTGGGAGGTCTGATTGGTGCGTTGGCGGGAGCTTATGCCGCCTACCTATTTGGGGCCAAGGCGACCAAAGACGCGAAGGATCGAGAGGGGAGGGAGCGCGAGGCGCATTTGACCTTCGCAGTCATTCACAAGCTCAACAAAATCTATTCGGCGCAGAAGGAGGTTCGAAAGTCGGTTCAGGCGGGGGTGGATCGACTTGAGGCTGTCAGGGTGGATGCCGCGCGCAGACGAATGGGTTTTGTGGATCATCTGTCGCTTGAGGTCCGGCCTTTCTCCACGCCATTGAGTGCCGTGTCTTTCACGGCAGATGAAGTGGCGGCAGTAGGGAGGGTTGGCGGGCAGGGCGTGATGAAAATCATGATGATGCTCGATGACCGACACAACACAACTGTTGGCTTGCTCGACGCTTACAGAGGTCAGAAGGCTGAGTTTGAGGGCATGACTCGCTCAGACGCTGATTTTGATCCAGAGCGAGGCTACCTGCAAATCCGCTGGACAGAAGAGGCGTATCAGAAGCTTAGGCCGCATCTTTTCAAGATGGACGTTTCGGTGAAGGCTTTGCTGGCCCACAGCACCGAAGATGAGAAATCTGCGTATGACGCCATCGTCGGCATTCTAACCGCCCGGGCCAAGAAGGAGGGGGTTAAGGCGGACTATCGTGTGACGACGCCTGATGGCCGAACCGCCAAGATAACTTCAACTGGGTTGGAGGTGATTGACGGTGACGGCGGTCCGCAACGGGGAGCGGAAGCCTGATCTGGAGTGGGGTGGTCTGCCCCGCCCTCGATCCTCGCTAGGAGGTGCCGCCTTGCTATCATGCTAGGCCGTGCGTCTCTGGATCATTCTCAAATCATTTCATGATCTTACGTGATCTATTCTGCTGCGTCAAACGTGACGTTCCGATAGGGCGTGGTCTATTGGAACGTTCTGTGGTGAGTCTGTTCGTGTTCCATATACATTGTATTTGACTTTTGGAACGTCATGTTCCACATAGTTATAGAAACTGCGGAACATGAATGGTGCTGACATGACGAAGGCGCACGGTGCGATCATTGGCTACGCGCGGACTTCGACCGCCGATCAGGTGGCGGGCCTCGCTGATCAGGTCGCCGAACTGGATAGCCTGGGATGTTCGCGCATCTTCAGCGAACAAGTGTCCAGCATCGACGCCGATAGGCCCCAGCTTAAAGCGGCCCTGGACTACCTCCGGGATGGCGACACGTTCATCGTGACGAAGCCGGATCGTCTCGCTCGCTCGACCATCGATCTGCTGCGGATCGTTGAGGATTTGGATCGACGGGGCATTGTGGTCCGCATCCTGTCGATGGACATCAACACCGCCACGCCAACAGGGAAGCTACTGCTGACCATGATGGCGGGCATCGCGACATTTGAACGTGAGCTAATGCTTGAACGGCAACGGGCGGGCATCGCCGCCGCGAAGGCTGAAGGTAAATACAAGGGCCGTCAGCCGACCGCCAGGAATAAGGCCGATCAGGTCTTGGCGCTGAAGGCTGAGGGGGTTGGCCCGGGTGAGATCGCCAAGCGGCTAGGGATTGGGCGCACGTCAGTCCATCGGATTTTGACGGCGGCTTGAACTGTCCCAAGCCTGTCTGCAAGAATGCAAGCTTGACGATATGGGGGAGTCGCATGAGCGATAAGATGGTCATCACGCCTGAGATTTTGAGCATGGTGATGAAGTGGGCGGAGCGACGTGTGCTCGCATCGCTAGGTGTCACTGACGAAATGTTGGCTGACTATCCGGAGGTTTCTCCTAGCACTCTTATTTCGTTGTCCCCCGCCCATGAAGCGTCACTAGGGGAGTTCGACCGCGCCTATAACGCTTGGTATAATTTGCATCTGAAGGTCGCCCGTAGCGGCATTCTTACTGCGTCCGACAGCGCGGAGCTTGTTAAGCTAAGCATATTGAAGGATCAAAAGCGGGAAGCTCTTCTTGTTATGACCGCTTAACTTCAGGAGCTAGTTTTCCAGCTGCCAAGAATAGCGTCAGCAAACGGGTCTCCGCCCTTCGATCCGCCTTTGGTTACGTCCCGGCTTTTCGCCGCCATGCCGAGCTTGATTAGGACGCCGCCTAGCGCCTGTGCGTTGCGCCGGTAGTTCTCTTCGTCGATGTCCTGACCGGCCATGAGGCGGGCGGTGTCTCTGTCGCATAGGAAGGCGAGGGTGGCGGCGTTCCGGAGAAGGATGTTCTCCGATGGCTTGGGGCTGTGCGCCAGCTGATCCATCAAGTCGCCCGCGATGCGCTTGAACACGCGCGCGGCCTGACTGCGACCGTCAGCTTTTCCGCCGTCGATTTCCAACGTGAAGAGGGCGGTGATGTCGCGGTGTTCGTTGCTGCTTTCAAACGAGTTCATGGTGCGCCCTCCTTTCGGGGCTTGGGTTTCTGACGCAGGGTGATGGCGATGGGGCGGGAGCGGGCCGCATATGAAGACCTGATCCCTTTTGGTTTAGATCAGGCTTCTATTTCAGGCGTCCGCACCGCGACCCGGCATCGGCAGTTCACTTCCAATGGCGGATACAGAACCGGGCCGAAGGGCGTCTGAAATGCTTCCCCGACATCAACGCCGTCCGGGTTCAGTCCGGGGACTTGGCTGTGGGAATGCCGAACGCGCTCATCCTCCCTTGTTAGCCAGAAGCGGCGGACATCCTTTGGGATGCTGCGGTTTGCCTTGCCCTGCTTGAAGGCTAGGTATTCCCCGACGTTGACGATCCTGACGGCTTCCTGACGGGCAATGGCTGAGTGACGGAAATCAGAAAGTGCACGGCTGTGGCGGGCTGTCAGATGCGTGATGCCTTCCGGGGTCAGGTCGCCGGCGAGCGTCTTGGTGAGGATGGATCGCTGTGCGGCGTTTAGATGGCCCGCATGGCGACGGCTGATCTCTTTGGCTGTCAGGCGCGGGATATTTACGCCGCCGCTGTGATGGGTAGCGTGAGGGCTGTTGATCGCTTCCTCAAGGGCGCGGTGGAAATACGCCACGGACTTCGCCTGATCCGGAGTGAGGCTGAGGGCGCGGGTTGCTTCCTGGGCGATGGTTGAGGCATCGAGGCCAGCAGCGCGCAGGATTTGGATCGTGACCAGAGCAGATTCATAGGCGCGCCGTGCTAACGGCTCGACGACGTTGCGGCGTATCTCCGCGGTCAGTCGAGCGACTTCGCGGTCAGGATGAACGACAGAGCCGTGTCGGTTCGCGAAACGCTTCATGGCGATCACGATCCCGCCCAGCAGGACGTAGAACAGGCCGTTGGCGAGGGCGTGATCTAGGTGGATCTGAAGCCCTTCGTCGAGGTTCAGGGCAGCGGCGATGGCCGCGTCGTCGTCGCTTTGGATGGCAGCAGCCAGGGCGTCGATATCGATGGCGTTCACGACCTGGGCGAAGGCTTCGCTCAGCGATGCTTCAATGTCCTTTTCCAGTTCGTCTGCGAGAATGTCGAAGTGGTCGCTCATCGGACGCCGTGACCAAACGGGCAGCGACCAGTGGCGCGGCCTTCCGGGTCGCCCTTGGCGATCATAGAGGCGATGACGGCCCGGCTTTCTTCGTCGAGGCCATGCCAAGCATTCTGAGCTGGAGCGGCCCGCATCTTCGACGGCGCATTCGCATCGGGGACAGCGCCAAACGTGGATCGGGACCAGTTTTTGGTGTGAAGCTCGGGGCGAGCCCATCGGCTAAGGCCGGAAGCGACGGCTTCTTTTGCCTCGCTTCCGGCCAAGTGGAAGATGGCGCGGCTTGCTTGGGTCGATTGCGCGTCGTTATCGACCCACACGCACACGGTCATTCGCTCGACTGGAGCACCTGAAAGGTCCGCAGCGCATCTGATCGCGATTTCCGCCCAATCGAGGCCCCCGGCCCAAACGATGATTTCATCGGGAGAGGGGGTGTCGATGCGAGCCCATCCGCGAGCGAGCAGCAGATTTGTGTAGCCGAGAACCCATTCAAAATACTGCGTCTGCCTGTCATACGGCAGGTCAGCTTCTAGATCGGCGTGTGTCGTCCCGACCATTTCCGGGAAAATCGCAAACTCCCGGCTATGGTGCTTGTCGGTCTGGAAAAGCTCGCCGGTCCCGGTGTTGAACCAATAGGGATTGCGAACCTGGTGGTCTTCAAGACCTGCGATGTCTTGCATCGTGATGTTGGTCTGATGACCGTTTTCCTTCGTGATCATCGTCGGCCTCACGCGCGCACCGGAGCCCAGCCCGAACCAGATTCGAGCAGCGGTTGAACGAGAAGGCGGACGTGGCGGGGTAGGTCGTCGCGGATCGGGGCGCGGAATTCGCCCCGCACTTCACCGATCTGGTAAGCGCGGAAAACCTCGGGCGTCATGGACTGTTCTGACCGGGCGATCAGGTGGGCGGCGAGCATTGATGCCGCTTTCTTTACTTCGACCGGAACGCCCTGAATCACGCGACCGTCCCCCATGTTGAGGCCGGTCCTGGGGAACGACTGAGCTTGATCTGAAGCGGCCTTCCGTCCCTTCCAATCTTGCGCGGCAAGGACGGCGCTGGCGTCCATCAGGGCGGCACGGTCTAGGTTGCGGGCCGGAGTGCGGTCGGGATCATCGCCACAGGCGCGCCGGTCATCATTGGCGCGGGCGGTCCATTCTCGACCGTGAAGGGTCGCGGCGAGGATGGTGTCAGCTTCTTCAAGAGTGACAAGGCTGTCGGCTGGCGTGAGGTCGCCGTCATAGTAGTCGATCATGTTGGGTTCCTGGGGCAGCGACGGTCGGGGGCTGCGAATCCCCGACCGCCCTCCCGCACGACGACTGAGCGTCGTGGAGGGCGATCCCGGCCTTTGCTGAGTTCGGGACCGCCCATCATCGCCAGCGACACTGAGGGATCGCTGGCGACGGTTTCGGTTAGACGTTGGTGATGCCGGTCAGGCGAGCGGCGCAGCGCGGCCCCTTCAGGACCATGCCGGAATACCATTCGATCCGGGTGCGAAGGGCGGGCTTGGCGTCAATCTCGCCGAGGTCGCGGACGCTGACCGGAGCCGTCTGGATGCCGTGCAGGGCGTCCAGGCCGAACTTCACGGCGTAGATCGAACAGGTCTTGTCGTTCGTTCCCTGGGTTTCGTCCGAACGCAGGATTTCCTTCCCGGTCAGGTCTTCCTCAATCGGGAAGATCGGGACGCCGTTGTGGGCGAGAACCGGGCGACCGAAATTCTCGATCATCATGCTTTCCGGGGTCGTGCCGCCAGCCGCGCAGGGCATTCCGGTAGGCTCGGATGGTCCCCTTACGCATCAGAAGCGCGCTGGGTTGGCCCGTCACGGCGTCACACAGTTCGTCCAGGGCGGACAGCGAAAGGGCGTTGCCGTTTGCACCTGCGGACAGCACTTGATCGCCGGTTAGGCGCTTTTCGATGCCGTCGAAAGCCTTGGGGTTGGTTGCGGTGTCGCCGTAGAAGAACGTGCGAAGCCATTCCAGCGTCAGGGCTTTTGCCTTCATGGCGTCGTGAATGGCGCGGGTGTCGTTGTTACCCGTCTGCATGGCGATCTGCGCCACGTCGAAGTCGCTATCGCCGCCGACGATGGTCAGCGTTTCGGTCGCCGGATTCAGGACGCCGGTCGATTCTTCGTAGCCTTCGTTGAAGCCACGGAAGGCGATGCCGGGGAGGCTCGTTTCTTGATTGTAGGTGTAGCTGTTCCCGGCAATCTGAGCGAACGGCATCAGGGCCAGGATGGGGTTTTCGCGGGCGAAGATTTCGACAACGCCGGAAGTCAGGGGGTCAGGGTTGAGTTTGGCCCATTCGGTAAGCGTAAGCATTAAAGTTCAGGTGGAATCCTTTCTGCGGACCTTGATCCGCTGTTTTGTGAGGGTCCGATTTGGACGTTACGCCGCGTAGCCGTGGGCCATGCGGGCGTGAGGTGGGAGGCTGGACAGGTCTGGCGTGACCGGGGTGAGCGACGGTTTCGACGTATCTGTGGTGGGGACTGCGGGCCGTTTCGAATCCTTCAGCACGGCGGCGATCAGCGAGAACACCCGGTGTTGCTGTGAGCCTTCCTTGGACACGCCAGCGCGAGCTTCCTCGCTCAGCATGGCGTCGAGTGATGCTGTCAGGTCGTCGTAGTCGGTGGCGTCGCGGAGGGCGGCTGTTTCCGCTCTCAGGTTCGCCAGTTCGGTATTTTGACGGGCGATCTCTGCGGCGAGATCGGGCGGCGTGGTGTCGTCGGTGGTGTCGGTCATTTCTGGTCCTTTCATAGTGCTAGCAGCAGTTCTTGGGTTTCCGCCTTCCGGCGTTGGAGTTCGCGATAGGCTTCATCGCGCGTGACGAAGCCGTCCGGATTCATCGCCATGAGGGCGTCAACTGGCGAGGAAATCCCAAGCTCGGCTTTGACCTTCAGGTTTTCGAGCAGTTCGGCTTCAGTGAGGTTGTCCTGAAGCTCCGCGAAATCGACGCGGATAGTGGCGGCTTCCGGAATGGTGCCGGGAGCATGGGCGTTGACGACAGCCTTGATGACTTCGAACAGGCGGACTTCGTAACGACGCCACAGGGCGATATCGTCCTGACGAGCTTCCCGGAGGTCCAGGCGCTCGGCGTGTTTCGCGGAGCCAGATTCAGCGCGTTTGGAGAGGTCGAACACGTCGGCGCCGACATCGTTGGTCGCGGCGGTCTGGCGCATCAGGAACTCAAGAGCAGAGAGCATTTCCGTGATCGGCGCGTTCGGTGAGGCGTAGCTGAACTCGCCATCCGGGGGCAGGAGGATCACCTTATCGGGGCCGGTCGCGATGGGGTCGCCAATCGGAAGCCCCTTGGCGACAGCTTGGCCGTGCGCCTGAAGCTCAATGGACCGGAAAAGGTTCGCCAGTCCGACGTTCAGCGCCTTTTGCGCGCCGATCAGGTCGTCGCCGCCAGGAAGGAAGAAGCTACTATCCGGAAGGCGGTCGAACAGCGGCACGAAGGGCAATAGGCCGTATGGATTTACGCCAGACGGGTTGCCTGAATTGGAGATCACGCGCCCCTGGTGGTCACGGCGCTGGTAGGTGGTGGCCGTCCAGTCGCTATAGGTGGTCCTGGTCGTGTCGCTGGCGGCGTGGGTGACCACTATCCGTTGGGGATGCTCCGGGTCGTCATAAACCGCATCGAGAATGTGCGGGGTGAGGACGCTGACCTGTAGGCCGTGATCGCTATGGCGCACCTGAAGCGCGCTGGTCTTCAGCAGCTTCGTGAGTTTCGAGGCACGCTTCATCACCGCATCGATATTGGCCGCTTGGTAGAGGGCGGTTCCCGCTTCCTGATCCCACCCTTCAAATGTTCGGATGGGTGGGATGCGATAGGCCGTGGCGCGTCGGTTGACGACCTTGCGAACCATATTGACGGTGAAGATGCGGAAACTGTCAGAAGAAGCGAACCTGCGCTTGATAAGCGCCAGGGTCGTGTCGTCCTGTTGGTCGTCAAAGAAGTTCAGTGCCTCAGCGGCGCGCGACTTTCTCGCTTCCGAACTTCTAACCAATCCTATGAAGTCTCTACGATCTCCGTCAAAGCCAAACAACATTTGAATAGTATAGCAATACTGATGTATTTTTACAACGAAAAATCATCGAGCTATTGTGTGACTACCAACATTTTTGAGCTTTTCATTGGCGAATGCCGGGAAGGGTAGGGTGTTGGCGGGGGAGCGGGCTGCGTATTGGTCGAAAAGGTCGAACGCGCGACGCATCGACCGGCATGAAGACCCGCATAGCGGGACGGCGATGCCGCCGTTGAGCGCGCATATATGGCGCGCAGGTCCGGTGTCGGTGCATCGGATACCTGGCAGTTCGTAGGGATTCAGGGTGATGTCGCGGGTCGCGTGGATCGCCCAGGCCAGGGAATAGACCGTATCATCATGCTTCCCTCGCGCGTGGCCGAACTTGGGTAGGGCTTCGTTGCCGACCGTCTCTTTGCCGTCGTCCGTGATTTCGAAGGTTCGCAGTTCATCGATCAAGCGGCTGAAGCGCGGATCGATATGAAGACGACCTTCTCCCGCCGCCGTCGCCAGCGTCGTGAAGGCTTGATACTGCGCCTTCCGGGAAGGGGTGATGAGTTCTGTGCCGTCAGCGAATGGCTCCCCTTGCGCCCAATCGAAAACATCTTGCGCGCCATACGTCTCTAGGCCGAGGCGGGTCATGCCCCATTCCCGGTGATAGCGTTTGAAGTTGGATTTGATCCCGCCGAGGCGGCTGAACAGCACGGTGTCGGAGTCGAGGATGTAGTAGTGCTCTTCGTCATCAATCACGGTTTTCACGACGCAGGTCGTGACGGTGGCGTCGCCGTGTTTCGATCCGCCGAAGGCCCGATCTAGCCCGCCGCTGACGACATAACTCGCACCCGCAGAAATCGCCTTGGGGTCCGGAAGGTAGGGCTGAGCTGTGCAGGTGGCGAGCGTGTCGCTGTCGATGAGCAGGTTCGAAGCGTCGCCCCAGCGGTTGAGGTGATAGAGCGCGAAGGTGCGGGGAAGCATCCGTCGTGCCGAAGATCGGAGGCGGGCGGCGTCGATCCAGGGCGGGCCGTTGGCGCAAGCGTCATCGAGGTCTGCGTATTCAACGTGACTGAAGAACAGCGATGGATCGTCGCCCTGCTGATGGGCTTGGTAGAGCGCGTAGAGCGGGGACGACATCGGCCCCACGGTGGAGTCGATCAGCAGCATCGACCCGGTGCTGTCGATCAGGGAGCCGGTGAGGGCGGTCAGAACGTCGTCGCTTTTGGCAGCGTGAAGCTCGCTGATCTGAGCGCAGGACAGCTTCTTGCCCCATAGGGCCGAAGGGTTGGCGCTGAAGGCTTGGATGACTGACGACATGGCCGGAAAGCGGATGGCGTCCGCGCCTACTTCGATGCTTCCTGCTGAGGTCAGGCGTTGCAGGAAGGGGGTATGCTCAAAGGCGTCGCGGAGCATCCGGAAGGCGGTATCGACCACCTGCTTCTCTGAGTTCGCCACGATGGCGACGTTCTCGGTGCGGCGCGTGAGGAAGCGCCACAGGATGATCATGATCGAGGTCGCTGTCTTGCCGTGGCGGCGCGGCCAGGAGAAGACGAGCGTGGAATGATCGGCGTCTAGGGCTCGCTTGATTTCAGCGCGTTCGCGCGGCCCGGGGACGAAGGAAGTGAAGCCGCCCCCGGATGCACGGACGACCGGCTTTACGTCGTCGAGAAACTTGAAGAAGCCGTCAGAGTTGTCGCGCCAGCTATTCACCATATCAGAGAAGTTCATGTGGTAATAATACCACAGACTTCTCTTGTATTCAGTATGATTTTAGGTGGTCAATATCAAGTTTATCGAATGCAACTCGGCTTACGGCGTTGTGTGTATGCTCGATGTCCATACGACCAAGATAGTGTTCGTCCATTCCTTTTTGGGCGTGGCCTAAAATTTGATTCTGGTATTGCGCCGGGACTTCGCTGATCGCCATTTGCGTCTTCCATGTGTGGCGGAAGCTGTAGAGGGTTGGCTTGGGGCGGCGTGTCGTGATTTTAGGAATCTGCTTGTCGTTCAAATTCCTTATCCATGAGGCGGATGAGTAGAGTTTCCGTCCATCCGAAGATTGTTTCCAGTCGGGGAATAGGCGCACGTCGCCAGCCTCTTTCCGGCGCTGGACGTAACTAAGAAATCCAAGATCGATCAGCTTCGGGTGTATCGGAATGTCGCGCCGAGCGTTCTCAGTTTTGTGAGACACTACGAAGTCGCGCTCATCGTCGGGGTCGTCCGGATCGTATTCGGTCAGGATTGAGATATAGGGGTGCGGCCCGTTTACCTTGATGTCGGTGACGGCCAACTGAGCGACTTCGCTCGGGCGAGCGCCTGAGAACAGCAGGATCAACGGAGCCCACTTTCGATGATCGTCGAAGGTGAAGTTGCCGGGCGTGTTGGGGCGCTGTTCGGACAGGCATCCGGTAAAGATGGGGAGGCGGAAGAAGGCGTTTAGCTCATCGACCGTGAACGGGTTTGGTTTCCGTTTACCGGTGGCTTTCGTCGCGCCGCTGATTTTAACGCCCGTGCATGGGTTTACCGGAATTGCTTCTAGCTCCACTGCGTAGCCGAAGACCCATCGCAGGATCGAGAAATACCCGTCTCGGGCGGTGTTTGGTGAAATCGCGCGGTAAGGCTTCTCGCGCGTTTCGTTTGCTTTGATGGCGTCTTTCAGCGTCGTGCCGGGGAAGCGCATGGTCATCCGTTCGGGCATGAACTGAATGTCGTTCATGAAGTCCCGAACTTTGCGACGGTCGATCTTATAGATCGGCATAGGGCCTAGATATTCGTCGAACAGGTCTGTGACGGTTGTCACCTTATGTTCCCAGCTATCGCCCTTGGGGTGCTGGCGCTGGGCTGCTTGCGACAGCTTCTTGAATGTCCAATGCGCTTCGCGAGCGGTAGGGGCATTGTCCTTCGCGGCCCCTGAAGGTGCGAACTGCGGTGGCGGCGTTGGGAAGGTGCGGCCACTCGCGATATCTACCCTGGCGCCTTCGCTGGCAATTTCAGCGTCAAGGAAGGCTGCTTTCATCGCCTCGATATTCTCGGGCGATGGCGTGATGCCGAGTCTGCTGGCTGTGCCTCGTGCTTGGGCTTCTAGGGCTGAATCCATGTCGCGTTTGAACAGGGCGCGAGCGTTGGCCCCGATCTTGGGGTCGTTGAGCGCCCAGGTCGTCTGAGCGGCCATCTCATCCATTTCAGCGCGCCGGTCATCGTGACCATATTGGCTGCGTTCACTTTGAAGCGCCTCTACGGCTTGATGGTAAGCCTCTGAGGCCAGCTGCCTCAGAAGGGGCTGTGTTAGCACCATCCCGGAGGCTTGCTCCTGATGCGCTGCGTGATGGACCTGGAACAGATCATCGAGCTTGAGCGCGACCACTTGCTTGTGGGCCTGTGCGAGCGTCCGGACGCCGAGCGACACCTGAAAGACATCGCGACCCTTGAACTCGGGCCTATCCCGAAGCTCTTCGGGAACCCTGCGCCGGTAGTTGTAGACGCCGTTCCGGTTGATCAAATGGGAGGGAACTCGGGCCATGTTTCCACGAAATGTGTGACAAAATGTGCGACACGCTTCGCTGATAAAGTTAGAAAATACAATAGTTTTTATAAATCAAAGCCGAATTTGTCACACAGCGGAGAATCCCTCCGTCTCCGCCAGAACCTTCCCGATCATGGCTGAACGTCCGTATCGACACCCTTCGGGGTGCGCGAGGGCGTGATCCTGTTCGGGGACTGGCGGTTGAGGTCGTCGAGCGAGACGCCGTTCTGGCGAAGGATGCGGCGTGCGATGTCGGGCGCGCCGATGAGCGGCATGGGCTGGCCGAAAACTTCTCGCCACAGCTGGTTCAGGTGGGCGTCGTCAGGGGACAGCTGGGGTTTCATGGTGCGGCCTCGAACATCGGGTCGCCGGGCATTCTATGCGAGCGTGAGGCCTGCCGTCGTAAAAGGCTGTAAATTCGAGAATCGCGGATCTTTACGTGAGAATTTTTGTCAAAATCGAGAATGGTCGTTCTTTGGTTTGGCTGGTTTAGGATTTTTCATGCTGATGGGTTCGTGATGGCGTGAAGGTTCGGCAAGAAATTTTCAGAACGCTGCATTTTTCCCCTTGTTGAATTCGCAATTGCAATAAAATCTTCGCAACTGCGAAACGCATGAGGGGATACACGCATGACGCAGTTCAAACACAGCTTACCGGGGCTATTGGCCCTTCTCTGTCTGACCGGCGGATTATTCGCGGTCGGTGCGGCGCTTGCGGCGCCAGACGCAGACGTCGCCGTCAACATCGCTAGTGCCGCTGTAACAGCGTCGGAGCCAGCTCCGGCGCTGTTTTCACATCAGGTTCCGCTGGAGCTGGATGCGGCGGGCACGG
>RCUK01001351.1_pt1 | contig 15961 bp, 12 predicted proteins | sample 2166381 | NCBI WGS metagenome assembly RCUK01 (sample SAMN09932809, study PRJNA488358) | compost metagenome | isolation source: compost soil in an enriched community | place: Germany: Experimental Botanical Garden | reverse complement strand
GGGGCGGGCCGCGCTGATTTGTGCATCGTCTTGATGCAGGTCGGGGTTGATCGCGTCGTCGATGGCGTAGTGGATCGCGTGGCCACTGTCCGCGCCGTGCTCCGCCTCGGGTGCCTCGTCGTCTTCAAAGCACAGGAAGTCGTCCAGCGCGCCCAGCTTGTCGGCCAGGCTGGCGTCGGCCTGCCCGGGCAAGTTGTTGATGCCGACGTGTTCCAGGCGATCCAGCGCGAAGGCGGGCTCGAAGCCCGCTTCGCCCGCCGGCCCCAGCGGCGACATGTCTTGCAGCGTGAAGCGCGTGCCCGATCGGAAGGTGCGCACGTTGCCGCGTCCGATGAAGGTCTCGGCGCTGGCCTGGGCGGCCTGCATCAACAGGCTTGCCTGAAACTGCGCGTGCGCCTGGTTCAGCAAGCCGCCGTGGCCCAGCGGTTCAAACCATTCCAGGCCGGCGCTGTCTTCGTCTGAGCCATTAGCAGGGCCGGCAAGCGCCTGGCCGGTCACGGCATGCTTGCCGCTGTCGTGCCACGCCAGGACCGTTACCCGCTCGACCGCGCGGCGCTGCCTGCGCACCAGGGCCTGCACGCCGTCGCGCGTTTCCGTGGCGTGCGCGCGTTGAAAGCGCACGCCCGCGCTTGCGGACTCGGTGTCTTCGGGCAAGCCACGGCTATCGGCGAAGATCAGCACGGCATGGCGCGCGGGCGCGCCGCTGTCTTCCACGGTGGTCCAGCCCAGGCCCGATTCCGCAAGCAGGCGCGACAGGAAGGCGTAGTCCGTTTCGCGGTACTGCGTGGTGTAGGGGCGCGCGGGCAGGTCGGCCAGGTGGCGCTCGACGTCGTCGGCGACTTTGTAGGTGTAGCCCTCGTAGCTGTCCAGCACGTGGCGCACGATGTCCAGCACCGGCTGGTTCTCGTAGATGCGGCTGTCGCGCCGCTGGGTAGCGAGCCACAACCAGGGCGCCAGCGTGACGCGGTAGCGCGCCTTGCCCGCATTGCCGCCCAGCATTTCGGCGGCGCGCACAATGCCGCTGCGTCCGGCTTCGCTGCCGTCGGAGCGCGTGGCCCACAGCGTGGCCGGGCGCGACACCATGTCATTCAGGTCCAGGCCCGCGTCTTGCGACTGCGCCACCACGCGCGTTTCGCCCAGGTCCGACAGGCCTTCGCGCGCGACCCAGCCTTCCACTTGCAGGGACGCCAACGCGCCCTCACCGTCCAGCCGGTAAAGGCGGGACTCGGTGCTGGCACTGCCGTTGCTTGGGTTCACAGCCATGGAGCAAAAACCTTAAAGGAGGGACGTCGGTGATAAGGGCCGCATTGGGACGGTGACGGTTAAACGATGGCGATTCAGGGGTCGACGTTGGCTTGCGGCGTGGGGCATTCGGCGGCGGTGCCCCACTGGCCCGCGCACACTCTCAGCCGGCATTGCTCGCCTTCAATAAAGCTGAGCTTGCGGCATTCCTTCAAGCGTTCGGACAAGGAGGATCCCGGCATCTCGCGCATGAAGATGCCGTCGGTCTTGTATACGCGGGTGCCGGGTGGGGAAGCTGGCGGCAAGCCGTAGTTCATCAATGCCGACAACAAGGCCGCATCGGTATCGGCCGGCTTGGCGGACTTGCGCGCGGGGTTGCTTGTCGTGGTCGGGCTGGCGGCGGACTTGGCCGCGCGCGGGGCATCGTTGCCATGCAGCGTGCCGGCCTGCCGCGCGCGCTGTTCGGCCGCCTGGCGCGTGGGGCCAGGCGCGGCAGCCGTGGCGGGCGGCGTCATCGCCAACACGGATAGCGGATTGCTGGGTTCGCCCAAGGGTTCGGGATCGCCACGGCCCAGGTCCGCGTCTTGCGCGGGTGGCGACTCATCAATGATGGCGGCGACTTCTGGTGGCTTATCAGCAGGCGCGGACGCCACGCTGGCCACGGGTGCTGGCGTGGGCTGCGTCGTCACGGACGGGTCGTTGGCCTGCGCCTGCAACGGCGCCGCCGTGTCTTGATGTATGAACCAAGTGATGCCGCCCGCCAACAACGCCAGCAACAAGGCCAGCGCCACCCAGCGACCAGCGCGTGTTCCACGCCGCGTCGCAAGGTGTTTGACCTCGGCTTCGGGCGCGCGCCCTTCAAGCGCGGCCAGGATGCGCGTCGACTCGGCATCGCTACGCGCACGCGCGGAGCCGCTGAGCAAACTCGGCGCGGTCGTCGTAGGGCGAGCTTCTTTTTCGTCTTCTGCCATGCGGGTTCCCGTGTCAGCAGGAGGCGTGTGCAGCCCCCCTGTAACCAAGCCCGTCGAGAATACCCGAACACCTCTTTTCGATCACTCTTCCTTGTTACGATTTCTAAGGGACCGACGCGGTTTGCAACGCCGGATCGCTTGCCTCAAGGGCGAATAGAACAAAAGATTACGCCTTCACATGAGGGACCTATCTTGTTACTGCTACTGCCCCTGTATTTTTTACTGGCGGTGGGCGTTTCCGCTCTCCTGTTTTTTCCGGCTCTGCGCCAAGGCGCGGTCCGGAGTTTGCGCGCGTGCGCACAGGGCGTGGCACGGGGCGCGACGCGCGGCGCAAGCCATGCGGGTGGTGCCGTGGGTGGTACGGCGGGAGCTGTGCAAGGTGGGCTGAAAGCGTCTGCGGGATGGGTCGCGCGGCATCGTTGGCAAGTAGCAATCGGGCTGACAGTTGTGTTGCTTCCGTCACTTTTCGCTTTCCTCATGCGACACAATCACACATTCATTTACAGCCCTCAAATGACGGGTCCGGACCGCAGAATCCAGGCCTTGTTGGAGGGTGAACGGCTGGCCACACCCGCCCCGTTGCCCCCCGAAGCGTTCACCACGCGCGAAGTGGAATTGGTGCGTCCGAAGCTGGGCGGCGCCAGCCGCAATTGGGATCTGCTGGATGCCGATTTCCGTCAGCGCCTGCTGCTGGCCTATCGCATCATGCGCGAGCAGCACGGCTATGAAATGGCGCTGATCGAGGGCTATCGCAGCCCCGAGCGGCAGGAAGAACTGGCGGGCATGGGATCGCACGTGACGAACGCGGGCGCGTTCCAGAGCTATCACCAATATGGTCTTGCCGCCGACAGCGCGTTCTATCGCGACGGCAAGATCGTCATCTCGGAAAAAGACCCCTGGGCCATGCGCGGCTATGAACTGTTTGGCCAGACCGCCGAACTGGTCGGGCTGACCTGGGGCGGGCGCTGGAAGATGATGGACTTCGGCCACGTAGAGCTGCGCCGGCCCGGTGTGATGCAACGCGCGGGAGGCTGACCGGATACCCATGGGACGCTTGCTGAAAAAAAGTCTGCTGGTTCTGGCGCTGTTCGCCGTGGTGTGGCTGGCCGTCATCATCTGGTGGCAAGAGTCGCGCACCTTGCCCACCGGCGTGGACATCGGGCTGTATCTGTTCGCGTTGCCGCTGGCCCTGCTGGGCGTGTTGTGGGTGGGCGCGCGGGTGCTGCGTGCCGCGCGCGCGCCCAAACCACAACCGTTGGCATCCGCGCCCGCCACGAGCGAAGCGCCCGCTGCCTTGGCCGAACTGCGCATCGTCGCCGCGGCGGCGCGCGCGGCCGCCGGCCCGGATGCCTCGGGTATTGCGCAAGCGCTGGTTGAGCAACAGCGCCCCGAGCTGGACCCTGAACTCAAGACCTTGCAGGGCTTTCCCGTGTTTGCCGCGCGCGTGCCGCAGTTGGATGACGTGGAGCTCTACGCCGCCGCGCGTGAACGGGGCGCGCCCGCCGAGGCACTGGCCACGGCCGGCCTGCGCGCAACGGCCCTGCTTCGCGACATTGCCGCCACGCTTACTAACGACGCACACCGCCGCGCGACCGAACTGGATGTGCCGGCCCGCGACGAAGACTGGCCCTTGCTGCGCTTTGACATCGTGCTGCCCGCAAGCTGGCCGCAGGCAGCACGCGACCGCGCGCGTGCGCAGGTACTGGCGGCGGCCGGGGTATGGCCCGATACGCGCGTCAGCGCCACCGAGCACAGCGCGCGCGACGCCATGGCGGTCGACATGCTGCTGCGCGAACTGGCCTCGGCATCGGGCAACGCCACCGACGCCCCGACATGGCGCATCGTGCTGGCCGCCGACGGCTATGTGGACCAGTACCTGGTGGCGCAATGGGACGCCGACGCCCTGCTGCTGACACACGCGAATCCGCAAGGCCGCGTGCCGGGCGAAGCCGCCGCGGGCGTGCTGCTGGGCCAAGCCCATGCCATGTCGACCACATTGACCGCCTCGGCCGCCGACGCCACCGACGTGCGGGTCGCCCTGTCACCCGTGACGCATCGCCAGAAGCCCGCCGATGCCCGGGGCGCGCAAGCCGAACCCGCGCTTGCCGACCTGACGCGCGACTTGATGCAACGCGCCGCCATTGCGCCCGACAGCGTCATCCACGTCATCAGCGACGCCGACCATCGCGGCAGCCGCCCGCTTGAAGCGCTGAACGTGGCCTCGCAATTGTTTGAACATCTGGACACCGCCAAGGACTGCCACGCCGTGGGCGTTGCCTGCGGCCATACCGGCGTGGCTGCATCGCTGCTGACCCTGGCCGTGGCCAGCGAAGCCTGCATGCAGTCCGAACTGCCGTCCCAGCCCGCCGTCGTGACCCTTACCCTGCAAGACCCCGCATTGCGCTGCGCGTCCCTGGTCTACCGACCCGCCGCCAGCACTACCGCCTGACTCGGAAAATAACAGCGAAAACCATGCGTAGCCCCTCAGGACTCCTATCCCGTCTTTCCAGTTCCATGAGCGACATCCGCTATTGGAGCTCGCGCGTGTTCGCCAACCCGCGCACCTTCATGGTGATCGGCTTGATCGCGCTTATCGTGTTTCTGTTCCTGTTCGCGCAGACCATGCAGATTGCGCTGGTCTGGGCGGGCCTGCTACTGGGCGTGCTGCTCGTCCTGTGGCTATGCGTGCATCTATGGAGGCGGCGACGCACGCGGCGCGCCAACCAGCAGTTGGGCGACATGCTGGAGCAGCAGGTGCAGACGGGTGCGGCCGCCAGCCCGGCCGCCAACCGCAATGAAATCGACGCCCTGCGCCAGCGCCTGACGCAGGCGGTGCGCACGATCAAGACGTCGAAGATTGGCCAGGCCTCGGGCAACGAAGCGCTGTATGAGTTGCCCTGGTACATCGTCATCGGCAACCCGGCGGCGGGCAAGAGCAGCGCGGTGATCAATTCGGGTTTGCAGTTTCCCTTTGCCGACAAGAACGGCGCCGCCGTGCGCGGCGTGGGCGGCACGCGCAACTGCGACTGGTTCTTCACCACCGAAGGCATTCTGCTGGACACGGCGGGCCGCTATTCGGTGCACGAAGAAGACCGCAACGAGTGGATGAGCTTTCTGGACCTGCTCAAGCGGCATCGCCCGAAGGCGCCGATCAACGGCATCATCGTGGCGGCCAGCATCAGCGAACTGACGGATTCGGGCCCGGAATTCGCCATCAACTTGGCCAAGAACCTGCGCCAGCGCGTGCAGGAACTGACGGACCGGCTGGAAGTGTTCGCGCCGGTGTATGTGATTTTCACGAAGGCGGACCTGATTGCCGGCTTCTCGGAATTCTTTGCCGACGCCGACCCGCGCGAGCGCGATCGCGTCTGGGGCGCCACGCTGCCGTACGGCGCCGATGAAAGCCGCGACGTGCTGACGCTGTTCGACGAGCGCTTCGATGAACTGTATGAAGGCCTGAAGGAAATGGGCACGGCGCAGATTTCGCTGCGGCGCACCGGCCCCCTGCCCCCAGGGCTCTTGACCTTTCCGCCCGAGTTCGCGGGGATCAAGCCCGCGCTGCGCACTTTCCTGTCGACCCTGTTCGAGACCAACCCCTTTCAGTACAAGCCGGTGTTCCGGGGCTTTTACTTCACCAGCGCCTTGCAGGAAGGCGCCTCGCGCAGCACGTCCACCGAGAAGCTTGCCGAACGCTTCAGCCTGCGCCCGGCCACCCGTGAAGCCGCGCAGGCCACCCCGTCGCACAAGGGTCTGTTCTTGCGCGACCTGTTTTCCAGCGTCATCTTCGCGGACAAGAAACTGGTGCGCCAGCACGCCAGCCCCAACAAGCTGCGCATGCGTTACCTGAGCTTCTTCGGCCTGGTGCTGGCGCTGGGGCTGGTGCTGGGCGGCTGGAGCTGGTCGTACCTGGGCAACCGGCAACTGGCCACCAACGTGCAGGCGGATCTGGACAAGGTGGTGCGCCTGCAAAGCGAACGCACCGACCTGCAAAGCCGCCTGGAAGCCATGGAGATTTTGCAGGACCGTATCGAACAGCTTGACCGCTATTCCTCCAGCCGGCCCTTGTCGTTGGGCCTGGGCCTGTACCAGGGCGACGTGCTGAAAGAACGTCTGCTGGCCGAGTACTACAACGGCCTGCGCCAGTTCATGCTGGTACCGGTGAAGGCCAGCCTGGAAGACTATCTGGGCCGCGTCGATGTGTCGCAGGTTGCCGCCGCTGGCGCGACAGCCACCGCCACGCCGGCCGTGGCGCAGGCGCAATCCCAAGCTCAAGCGCAACCCGCGCGCGCCAATGCCGGCGACACCTTGTTCCAGGACGCCTCCCCCACCAACGTCGATGACGCCTACAACGCGCTCAAGACGTACCTGATGATGGCCAACCGCGAACACGTGGATCCCACCCACCTGTCGGACCAGATCACCCGCTTCTGGCGCGGCTGGCTGGAAACCAATCGCGGCGCCATGCCGCGCGACCAGTTGATCCGCAGCGCCGAACGGCTGATTTCTTTCTACGTGGCGCGCGCCGCCGATGCCGACTGGCCGCAGATCGACACCAACCTGGCGCTGGTCGAGCGCACCCGTGGCAATCTGCGCAGCGTGATGCAGGGCATGCCGGCGCGTGAGCGTGCGTATTCCACCTTGAAGGCGAGGGCCGCCACGCGCTTCCCGGCAATGACGGTGGCGCGCATCATGGGCGAGGCCGACGCCGCCGTGGTGGCCGGCAGCTACGCCGTGCCGGGCACGTTCACGCGCGAAGCGTGGGAGCAATACATCGAGCCGGCCATCGGCGAGGCCGCGCGCCGCGAAGTGCAGACCAGTGACTGGGTGCTGGGCGTGAACGCCCGTGACGACCTCACCCTGGAAGGCAGCCCGGAGCAGATCCAGAAGAGCCTGGCCACGATGTACAAGACCGAGTACGCGCAGGAATGGCAGAAGATGCTGCGCGGGGTCACGATCAAGCCCTTCACCAGCTTTGACCAGGCGGTGCATGGCATGAACCGGCTGGGCGACCCGCAGAATTCGCCGCTGGTGAAACTGATCAACACCACCTACGAGCAGACGTCCTGGGACAACCCTTCGCTGATCAACACCGGCATCGCGCAAGCGCAGACGGGCGTGGTCGCGTGGTTCAAGCGCGTGATCCTGCGCCAGGGCCAACCCAAGCCGGCGGCAACGACGGCGAACGGCGAGCAGATCCCGATGGGCCCCGTGGGGCGCGAGTTCTCGGACGTGGCACGCTTGGTGGTCACGCGCGACAACCAGTCGCTGCTGGGCAACTACATGACCGCGCTGTCGAAGATCCGCACGCGCTTCAACCTGATCAACAACCAGGGCGACCCCGGCCCCGGCGCGCTGCTGCTGATGCGCCAGACGCTGGAAGGCAAGGACTCCGAGCTGGCCGATGCGCTCAAGCTGGTTGACGAGCAATTGCTGGCCGGTCTGACCCCGGCGCAACGCGAGACCTTGCGGCCGCTGCTGGTGCGCCCGTTGATACAGGGCTATGCCGTGGCGATGCAACCGGCACAGACCGAGCTGAACAAGGTCTGGAACGCCCAAGTGTTCCAACCCTTCTCGCAAAGCCTGGCCGACAAGTATCCGTTCTCAACCAAGGCCGGCATCGAGGCCAGCGGCGAAGAGATCGGCCAGGTCTTCGGCCCGCAAGGCAGCATCGCCAAGTACGTGAACGACACGCTGGGCCCGCTGACCGTGCGCCGGGGCGATATCCTGACCGCGCGCACCTGGGGCGACATGGGCATCGACCTGCAACCCTCGTTCACCGCCAACTTCGCGCAGTGGGTTGCCCCGCTGGCCGGTGGCGCGGCGGGTTCAGGCGCCGCCAGCCAGCCGCAGACGCTGTTCCAGATTCAGCCCAAGCCGGCCAGCGGCGTGACGGAATACACCATTGAAATCGACGGGCAGCAACTGCGCTACCGCAACACGCCGCCGCAATGGGTGAACTTCGTGTGGCCCAACGCGCAGGGCGCGCCTGGCGCGCGCATCACGGCCACCGCCTTTGACGGCACCGTGGTCGAGATCGTCAATGAACCCGGCCGCTTCGGCCTGGAACGGCTGATCTCGGGATCGCAGCGCAAGCCCAATGCCGACGGCAGTTTCGAGATGAGCTGGACCAAGTCCAACATCACGGTGCCGGTCAAGCTGCGCATCATCAGCAACGCCCAAGCGGCCAGCGCCGGCGGCACCGAGCCGGGCAGCCAAGGCCTGCGCAACCTGCGCCTTCCCGCCACGGTGGTGGGCGCTTCCCCTCAAACCCCCGTCGCCCCGACGCCTGCCGGAGCGCAGCAATGAGCCATCCGCAGTCACCCATGTTTCGTACGGCATATTTCGGCAAAATCCCGTCGCGCGGCGACTTCGTGAAGAACACCTCGCACCCCCAGTTGATGGCCACGCTGGATGCGTGGGTGGCCAACACCATGGAAATCCTGGCGCAGGATCCCCACTGGAAGACGCTGTACGACGAGGCCCAGCCCGTGCCCTTCGCCGTGCTGGGCTCGCGCGGCAAGCTGGCCATAGCAGGCCACTTGCAGCCCAGCCGCGACCAGTCCGGGCGGCGCTTTCCGTTCATCACCGCGACGTCGGTAGAAGTGGCGCGGCCGCTGGATTTCATTGCGCGCAGCCCCCTGGCGTTCAGCCGCATGTGGAACCGCATGGGTAGCGCCGCCGCGCAATTGATGCTGCCCGGCGACCCGGCCGCCGCGCTACAGACGCTGAACGATCTTGAAGGTGAAATCCGCACCGCCGCCGACGACGGCTTTGACGCCTTTGTCGACCTGCAAACCATCGAGCGGGTCGAGGCCATGCTGCGCAGCAACGGCCACGCCGCCAGCGTGCACGACATTGTGTTGGCGCTGGGCATACTGCTGGCGCCCGTGATGTCCAGCGGATCGTCGCAGTTGGACACGGGCCTGGCCCTGCCGCTGCCGGACGACCCGCTCTACATCAACTTGGTCGCCACGTACTGGATGACGCTGATTGCGCCGTTCCTGACCCGCGCCGACTTCGAGATTGCGATGTTCGTCGGGCAGGTGGCCGGCAAGCATCGGCTGGTGGTGGGTTTTCGCGGCGCCTCGCCGCAGACGCTGGCCAGCCTGCTGTCCACGCCGCAGACCTTGGCGCAGCACTACATCGTGCTGGAAAGCGCCCCCTGGGTGCGCGACCACGTGAGTGCCAGCCATGGCCTGGCCAAGCTGTCGAGCTATCTGGATCAACCGCGGCTTTCCTTGCGCCAGGCGCTGGAAACGTTCCGCGAAGTCTTTATCGGAGCCTAGCGCATGCGCACGCTTATTCTTGCCCTGGCCGCCGCCCTGTCCTGCGCGGCCCATGCCCAGGATGCCGCCACGGTGGTTCCGGCCAACGTCATTCCCCAACCCGGCCAGGTGGTGGCCAGCGGCGCCGTGCCCGACGAGGCCACCAAGGCCGACGTGCTGGCGCGTCTGCAGAAGGTCTATGGCGTGGGCAACGTGATCGACCGCATCGACGTGGGCGGCGTGGTCGCGCCGCCAAACTGGTCGCAACACGTGAGCAAGCTGCTGGACAGCCCGCTCAAGCAGATCAACCGTGGCCAGCTTGAAATCGACGGCACGCAGATCCGCCTGCGCGGCGAGGTCGATAACGAAGCGTCGCGGCAACAGATCGCCAGCACGTTCGCCACGTCCTTGAACCCCACCTACAAGATCGTCAACGGCCTGCGCGTGTCGGCCAGCAAGGACGAACAGGATGTGCTGGACAACCTGCTAAGCGACCGCGTCGTGGAATTCGAGACCGGCAGCACACGCCTGACCTCGCGCGGCCGCGAACTACTGGACCGCGTGGCCGACGCAGTGCCCAAGCTGCGCGCCGACAAGATCCAGATCATCGGGCATACCGATAGTTCAGGCAGCCGCAGCACCAACCTGGCGCTAAGCCAGGCGCGCGCGGATGCGGTGCGTGATTATCTGGTGGACAAGGGCCTGCCGGTGTCGCGCTTCGAGGCCATGGGCGCGGGCCCCGACCAGCCGGTGGCGACGAATGCCACGGCGGAGGGACGCGCGAAGAACCGGCGAATCGAGTTCCGCGCCGCGCGCTGAGGCGGCGTGGGGTTTGAGGTTCAAACCCCGGACATCAGGTGTTCTCGCCCGCCTTCTTGATGCCCAGCAACTCTTCCAGGCCCGACAAGGTCTCGTCGTTCTTGACCACGGTGCGCAGCCACAGGTGCAAGGACATCTCGCCCCAGCTTGCGGCCTTGTCGGCCAGATAGGCGACGGGGCTGTGCGGCTCGGTGCGGCGGAAGAAATCGGCCACCTCGCGCAACTGCGCCAGGGCTTGCTCGCGCGTCTGGATCGGGCCGCGCGCGGCATGCGGCACGGCGTCGCCGGCCGGTGCGGTGGAAGAGTTTTCGGCGCCGGGGAATGCGTTGACAGCAGTCAAGGTGGGCTCCACACGGGTGGGAACGGCGGGCGCCCCCTGAGTCGACGTTGGTGTCGGCGCTGGCGTGATGTCGGCGCGCACCAGCAGGCCCGCGTCGCGCGCGAACCGGTGCGCCAGTTCGGTAACGTTGCGCAGCGCTTCGCGCACCCGCGAAAACGCCGGGCTCTCGTCGCCCAGGCGTTCGTCCAGCGTGCGCTCAAGCTGCGCCAGCGCCTGGGCGCAACCCTCCAACTGAGTGTCCAGTTCGGAATAGAACGACGGCGGGGTGTCGCGCCGCGCGGCGTCAAAGCGGTCAAGCGTGAGCTTGCCCCGGGTCAGTTCGTTGGCATTGTCGGGCGTGCGCTTGACGGCGTTGGCCAGTTGGCTGGCGGCTTCCCAGAGCACCGCGCCGTAACGCGCGCCGTCGGTCTGCGTCAGCGGAATCTCGCCGATCAGTTGCTGCGAACGCGACAACAGCCACGCCAGATTGCCCACGCGCTGCTGCACGTCGCCATCCTCGGGCACCGGATGCAGGCCTTCCCAATAGTCGCGGCACAGGCCGTCGATCAGCAGGTAGCCGTCGCGCAGGCCCGCAAAGCCGCGCGTCTTGGCCCAGGCTTCGGCCAGCCACGAGGCAATGCGAATGTCCTTGCTGCGATTGCGCAAGACTTCGGAACAGATGCGCGCGACTTCCGGCCAATCGGCTTCTTTCAGGTCTATGACCCAATCGCCCTGGTCTAGCTGGGGGTCGTCGTGCCGGCGCGCTTCGCGGATGGCGTCGAACTCGGGGGAAAACACCAGGTCCACGCCGCAGGGCGCATCGCCGGGTATCGGTAGCAACAAAGCGTTGATGTCGGTCATATCGCAATGGAGAGGTGACGAAAGCTGGCGGCAGCAAGCCCAGACAGGCGATGCAGACGGGCGGCCAGCGGCGGCAATGGCGGAAATCATCCCACATTCGCTTACGCATAACGTTCAAAGATGACACGTCCTATTACAAGGCGCATCACGATGCATCGTTATTATTTGCGCTCCTATCCCAAGGAGCGTCCATGACGACGAAATCGATTCGTATGCTGCCCAACGGGCACTTCATCGCCGGCACGCCGCGCCGTGCGCCCGACGGCACCTATGTAGGCGGCGAAGGCCCCATCACCCGCGCGCCCGACGGCAGCTACGTGGCCGGCATCCCGCAGCGCGCACCGGACGGCTCCTACAAAGGCGGCGGCGGCCCCGTGCGCATGGCGCCTGATGGCACCTTCGTGGTCGGCCCGGCCCGCCGCGCGCCGGACGGCACATATCTATAAGCCTCGCGGTAGCGCAAGCAGTCGCTCAAGCACTAGCCCTAGCGGTCGCTCAAGCCCTATAACCCCAAGCCCTCGCCCAGCCATGCCCCAACGCTCTGTTATCCGCAAAGGCGACAAGACGTCGCACGGCGGCGTCGTCGTGACCGGCGATGAAACCGTCATCATCTTCGGCCAACCCATGGCGCGAGTCGGCGACCGTGTCACCTGCCCCAAATGCGGCGACACGCACACCATCGTGGAAGGTGTGCAGAACGTCAGTTCGGACCGCATGACGGCGCTGGAAGGCATGCGCACGTCCTGCGGCGCGACACTGATCGCCAGCCAGAATTTCTATCAGCTTGAGTTTGGCTAGGGGCCGGAACCCTTCCTCCCGCTATTGGCCGCACACCAATAATCGGAGTACCGTGCATAAGTATGGGAGGCAGCAATTCCCCCATGCTCCACGGAGGGACCCAGCTCATGGTCATTGGTCGACCTCAGCGGCCGGCGGTCCGAACGCCCTCGACGCTTCGCGTTTTATGCGGCATCGCTTTGTTGTGGATGTTGGCAATCGCCAGCGCCTGGGGCGAAACCCCACAAGATAGCGCCCAGCGGCGATCCGCCATCGTGCTCTCCCTGGACGGCATCGTCGGCCCCGCCACGGCGGATTATCTGATCCGCGGCTTGGCCGCTGCGCACGAACAGAATGCCGCGGCGGTCATCCTGCGTATCGACACGCCCGGCGGGCTGGATACGTCGATGCGCGACATCATCCGCGCGATACTCGCGTCGCCCGTCCCCGTGATTTCCTATGTGAGTCCCAACGGGGCACGCGCGGCCAGCGCCGGCACCTACATTCTTTACGCCAGCCATGTCGCGGCCATGGCGCCCGCGACGAACCTGGGCGCGGCCACGCCCGTTGCCTTGGGAGGGGGCTTTCCCAAGCCCGACGAGAAGGAGCCCGGCTCCGCCGACAAGTCCGCGGACAAGCCTGGCGACAAGCCCTCGGCGGAACAGGCCGAAGGCAAGCCACGCGCAGCGGCCCCCAAGGACGCCAGCGAATCCAAAGCCATCAATGATGCAGTCGCCTACATCCGTTCACTGGCCGCCTTGCGCGGACGCAATGCCGACTGGGCGGAAGACGCCGTGCGCTCAGCGGCCAGCCTGTCGGCCCGCGAGGCCCACGCGCAGAACGTGATAGACCTGATCGCCGACGACATCCCGGACCTGCTGGAACAGGCGGATGGGCGCACCGTCAGGGTCGGCAATTCCCAGATTGAGCTGCAAACCAAGGGGCTGCGCGTGCAGCACAGAGAACCCGATTGGCGCACGCGCGTGCTGAACGTCATCACGAATCCCAACCTCGCGCTCATGCTGCTGATGGTTGGCGTGTACGGCTTGATATTTGAATTCATGAACCCGGGCGCCCTTTATCCCGGCGTGGTCGGCGCGATATGTCTGCTGGTCGGCCTCTACGCCTTGTCGGCGCTACCGCTGACCTATGCCGGAATCGCGCTCGTCTTGCTGGGCGCCGCGCTGATGGTGGCGGAAATATTCACGCCGTCGATCGGCATCCTGGGAATAGGCGGCGCCATTTCTTTCGTGCTGGGTTCCCTCTTGCTGGTCGACACGGAGTCACCCGCCTATGAGGTATCGCTTCCGCTCGTGGCGGGCGTGGCCGTTGCAAGCCTGGGGATGACGTTCCTGATCGCTCGGCTGGCATTGCGATCACGCCGCGCGCCGATCGTCAGCGGGGCCGAAGCGTTGATCGGGCAGCGCATCAAAGTGCTTAGCTGGAACGGAGAACAAGGTCATGTGGCCGCGTCCGGAGAACGCTGGCGCGCGGTTGGCCCAGCGGGCCTCGCGCCTGGCGACACGGTAGTGATCGCGGCCGTGCAAGGCGTGACCTTGCATGTACGAGCGGACACCCCTCTTTTGCCGCCCGAGCCTGCCCGGAGGGGATGAAGGTCCGGCGCAACGCCAACCTTTTTTTTCAGGAGCCTGCCATGTTTATGCAACTCGCGTTCTACGGCCCCATCGTCGTCCTGATAATCGGCATCTTCGCCCTGTCGGTCCGGATCCTGCGCGAATACGAGCGCGGTGTCATCTTCACGCTGGGCCGCTTTACCGGCGTCAAAGGCCCCGGCCTGATCCTGATGGTTCCGGTGATCCAGCAAATGGTGCGCGTGGACCAGCGCATGAGCGTCTTCGACGTGCCCAGCCAAGACGTCATCTCGCGCGACAACGTATCGGTCAAAGTGAACGCCGTCATCTACTTTCGCGTCATCGATCCGGAACGCTCCGTGATCCAGGTAGAGAACTTCCGGCAAGCCACCAGCGAACTGGCGCAGACGACCCTGCGCTCGGTCCTGGGCAAGCACGACCTGGACGAAATGCTGTCCGAGCGCGACAAGCTGAACAACGACGTGCAAGAGATCCTGGATGCGCAGACCGACGCATGGGGCATCAAGATGGCGAACGTGGAAATCAAGCACATCGACCTGAATGAAAGCATGATCCGCGTCATCGCCCGCCAGGCCGAGGCCGAACGCGAACGGCGCGCCAAGATCATTCACGCCGAAGGCGAGGAACAAGCGGCCCAAATGCTGCTGAACGCCGCCCGCACCCTGGCGCAGCAACCCGAAGCCATGCAGTTGCGCTACCTGAGCACGCTGGCCATGATCGGGTCCCAGAACAACTCCACCATCGTGTTCCCCTTCCCCACCGAGCTGGGTCAGGTGCTGAAGGGAATGGTGGGGAAGAATCAGGGGGATGTGTCGGCGGCGGGGTAGGAGCAGGGGTGGGGGGATGGACACAGGTTCACCAAACCGCCCCGTGATAAAGTGCGGCCCGTAACTTTTCGCCAGCCGGACCGTTCGCGTCCTACAAACCAGAACTATGCAAGCCCAAAAATTCGGATACCTGGAATTTCGATACGGGAACGACCCCAAGCGGCGCACCGTCAATGTGGGCGACAACATCCAGTCCATCGCGGTACGCAGGCTGCTGGCGCACCTGAATGTCGACCCGACCGACATGGTGGGGGTTGAACGTGACTCGTTGCGTGACTACGCCGGGTCGCCCGTGAAGCTCATCATGAATGGCTGCTTTCATGACGACTGCTTCCCGCTTCCGCCCCAGATCGAACCGGTGTTTTTCGGATTCAACGCGGAAACCGAATCGCTGATAACTGCGAACAAAAAGCTGTTCCAGAAACACCAGCCGATTGGGTGCCGGGACAATGCAACGAAGCAAATGTTCGATAAGCACGGCATCGCGGCGTTCGTCACGGGCTGTGCGACGCTGACGCTCAAACGCCGCGACCCGCAGGTGACAGGCAGCAAGCCCGTCATCGCATTCGGCTCCGGCGCAGGGGTGCTGCACCAGAACCTGTACGAATACATTCCCCGTTCACTTCTGCAGCGCGCGTCCCTGGTTTTTCAACGGGAGCCGGTGCCCAAGATTCCGCTATCGGATCAGGCCGTGACCCAGATGGACGAGCTGGCGGCAAGCTACGTGGACCTGTACCGCAATGAAGCCAGCATCGTCGTGACGCCCTTGCTGCATGTGGCAAGCCCATGCCTGGCCATGGGCATTCCCGTGGTGCTGGCACGGCGTGATCACGATGACCGCTTCACCGCGATCGACCGCCTGCTTCCGGTGTACACACCGGCTGCGTTTTCGACGATTGAATGGAACGTGCGGCCGCTTGAAGTTGAAGCGTTGAAACAGGCGATGTTCGATGTAGCTGGGGCCATGCTTGAAGGAAGCAAACCCGGGGCGCAAGCGTTGGCGGTGCTGGCAAAGACTTATGACGCGCCGCCGATCCTGCAAGGGGCTAAACGACAGAAACACCGGTCGTTGTTGAAAAGGTTGCTTTCCAGGGGATGACGGGCGCTGTTCTTCGTCGGCAGGCGATGCCGGCGAAGAACGCCTTCGGAAAAACACCACCAACACGCGGAAAACAAAAAGGCCGTTAGCGATTGCGCGCTAACGGCCTTTGAAATTCTGGTGGGCTGTGAGTGGCTCGAACACTCGACCTACGGATTAAGAGTCCGC
>RCUK01001350.1_pt1 | contig 15963 bp, 9 predicted proteins | sample 2166381 | NCBI WGS metagenome assembly RCUK01 (sample SAMN09932809, study PRJNA488358) | compost metagenome | isolation source: compost soil in an enriched community | place: Germany: Experimental Botanical Garden | reverse complement strand
GAAATATTTACGGCGTTATTGGAGCCAACGGTGCTGGAAAATCTACATTTCTTAAAATTATCTCAGGTGATATGGACCCAACTTCGGGACATATTCATTTGGAGCCAGGAAAACGTATGTCGGTTTTAACGCAAAACCATAACTTGTTCGATGAGCATACTGTTTTGGAAACCGTTTTAATGGGAAATAAAGTTCTGTACGCTGTTAAAAAAGAAATGGATGAACTTTATTTAGATTATAATGATGCTAATGCAGACAGAATAGGGGAGTTACAAGTTCAGTTTGAAGAAATGAACGGATGGAACGCAGATTCTGACGCTGCAGCAATGTTATCTAACTTAGGAATCACAGAAGCAGATCATTATACGTTAATGGCTGATATGGAAGGAAAAATGAAAGTACGTGTGCTTTTGGCGCAGGCACTTTTCGGAAATCCTGATTTGCTGATTATGGATGAGCCTACCAACGATTTGGATTTCGAGACAATCGCTTGGTTAGAAAACTTCTTAGCAAACTACGAAAACACTGTAATTGTTGTATCTCACGACCGTCACTTTTTGGATGCGGTTTGTACACATATTTCTGATATTGATTTCGGAAAAATCAATCACTACTCAGGGAACTATACGTTCTGGTACGAGTCTAGCCAATTAGCGGCAAAACAGCGCGCACAGCAAAACAAAAAAGCAGAAGAGAAGAAACAAGAGTTGGAAGAATTTATTCGTCGTTTTAGTGCAAACGTGGCGAAATCGAAACAAGCAACTTCTCGTAAAAAAATGATTTCGAAATTAAATATTTCGGAAATTAAACCATCTAGCCGTCGTTATCCTGCGATTATCTTCGATCAGGATCGTGAAGCTGGAGATCAGATCTTAAATGTAGAAAACTTATCAGCATCTGTAGATGGAGAAGTTTTGTTTAAAGATATTAACCTGAATATGGCGAAAGGCGATAAAATCGTTCTTTTCTCTAAAGATTCACGTGCTACAACTGCTTTCTACGAAATCTTAAACAATGAACAAAAAGCAGATGCTGGAACTTTCGATTGGGGAATTACAACCAATCAAGCCTATTTACCAGCTGAAAACCACAAATATTTTGAAAATGATTTAAGTTTAGTTGACTGGTTACGTCAATACGCTAAAACAGAAGAAGAGCGTGATGAGGTATTTATTAGAGGTTTCTTAGGGAAAATGATTTTCTCTGGAGAAGAAGCTTTAAAAACGTCTAGAGTTTTATCTGGAGGAGAAAAAGTACGTTGTATGTTGTCTAGAATGATGATGGAGCGTGCTAACGTTTTAATGCTTGATGAGCCAACAAACCACTTAGATTTGGAGTCTATTACAGCTTTCAACAACTCATTGAAAAACTTTAAAGGTTCTGTAATTTTCACAACGCATGACCACGAGTTCGCGCAAACTGTTGGTAACAGAATCGTAGAATTGACGCCAAACGGAGTTATCGATCGTTACATGACATTTGACGAATATCTTGATGATGAAAAAATTCAAGAACAAAGAAAGAAGATGTACAATCTTTAATTTTTGAAATTCCAATAATTTGTAAATCCCAATAATTGAAATTCCAAATTCCAATTTTTGACTTTACAACTTTGTCAAAGTTTTAAACTTTGACAAAGTTCGACACCCATAAAAAAATCCCAAACGCCAAGTTTTAAATTGGAATTTGGGATTTTTTTATTGTTTATTGATAACTATTTGCTTCCGAATATTTTAGCGAAAATCCAGATAATAATCGCAATAATAAAAATTACGATAAAAATCCCGAAGCCCATTCCGGCTTTAAAAATGTCTCCAATAACTTCACAGCTTGTAAATGAAAACAGTATAACGAATACCATTAACAATCTTAGTATTTTATTTTGCATGATTCTGATATTTTAAATTGATACTTAAAATTACTTCAGGAATAGGCAAAATGTGTTATAGAATTTTTTGGAAATGTTTTAGGATTTGGAGATAAATGCTATTCTAGATTCTCTTTAATCCAAAGGATTGATTTCTTTGGAACTTTCTTGTCAAATTTTAATCCTAATTCACCATTATTAGATTGTTCAACTGATGATCCGTTCAATTGAATATCCAATAGTTTTGCGATTTCAAATCTTCCATTTTTCTCTATATATACATATTGATTCTTTATTAAGACAATGTTTTCTATGTTAACGATACAAATTTGATTGTCTTGAAAGAACTCTGTTGGATTATATAAAAATTTTAAATTTGTAGGTTTAAAATCAATTAATCCATAATTAGTTATTGTTTCTCTTGCTTCATATTTAGATATGATATTATTTTCAATATCAAAATACAAATTGAAAAGTTGCCAAGTTGTTAAAAGACCTCTTTCATCACTCAAAGCATCTTCTATTTGATGAGGTGTAAATGGAGGATTTTGTCTGTTTAATGGAGGCAGGTATCTTTGATGATTGACAATATATAATGCAAAAACATCAAATTTATTTCTCTCTCTGCATCTGCGATGCTTTATTTTTGAAATTTGACTACAATCAGAATCTGTTGATGTTCCACCAACTCCTTTGCATTCTATAATTAATAGTCCATTTTCTATTTCAATTTGAATATCTTCTTCTAAAATTTTTGATTCTTCCTTCGTTTGATCATAATCAATTATGTTTTTGAAACCGAGCCATTTGAAGTACTCAACTAAAGATTCTACTAAATCATCTCCTGTCTCGGTCAATATATTTTGTAAAAATGAAAAGGTATTTAAATTCTCATTGATCTTAATTTGATTTTGATTTAATTTAAATTCAAATTCTTCTTGAATTTTGTGTTTTTCATTTAATAATGCATCGTGATTAGGTAACCAATAATCTTTATTGTTTTTCCAATCAAAAGTGCTAGAGTAGGGAAAAAGTTCTGGAAAAGAAGAAGGGGCAATTTTAGTTAGAAAGTCTCTTAAAAAAGCACCTTTTTCTTTAATTTGGGGCAACATGATTAAATTTTCAAACTCATTTATTTCTAAAAATGAAACTATATCTCCATTCATGTTTCTTAATAATGGTAAATAGTTTTCATTTTCTACTAAATCATATCCTTTGTAAGAAGTTGGATGGTGAAATGTTTGGTTATATACTGAATCTTTTATATGTTTTTCTAAAAGAGTTTTCAAATCTGTATTAATTTCACAAACTCTCATTTCTTTGCCAAATTTTTGAGTTGAAAATTGAATATAATCTCTAAAAGAATAAATGCTATGTTTTTCAATTCGCTTTCTACTATAAGAACGTTCTGATATTTCAACAGGTTCATACTCCATTTCATAAAAAGCGCATGTAAAAACTAAAATTAAATATTGTCTATTGGTTATTTTATCTAGCTCATCTTTCAAAAATGTACCGATTATTGGACGAGGATCAAACAAGGTTTGTGGATAACTACTTAAAATTGATAGTTGAGTTTTTCCAGCATGATTATCTTTTAAGTGATTACTGGGATTGTAATTTAATGTTTTATATCCTTCTAAATCTATTAATATAATGTCATACTCATGAAGATTATCTGGTAAATCGAAGTTTAATAGTAATTCATGGCTTTTGTCATATGAATTTGGAACTTTTATTTTTGAACCTATGGAACCATTGTATACAGTGAATCCGCATTTTTTTAATATTTCAATATCTTCTTCTTTTAAATCTACAGAACATATTCTTGGTCGTTCAAATGTTTTTGTTTCTTCTTTTTTATCTTGATTCATAGTTGTATCTTTTATTTCTCCCTCTTTTTTTGATCCAAATAGTTTCATCTTTTGAGTTTGTTTTGGTTGGTAAGTTTATTTTTTTTAGTAAAGAGATTATTTGTAATGTTATTCGCTAATATATAATTAAAATCACAATGAATTATTAAAAAAAGTATTAGTGAATTAAGAATGAAATTTTTGATTTTAAACTCTCAAACTAGTGCAAAAAAATATTTAACATCCCCAACACCCCAACAAATAAAATCAGATTCCGTATATTTGCGCAACCAAACATTACAATCACTTATGAGTCAAAAAGTATTACTTAATTCGAAAGAAGTTACTATCATACTCCATCGTTTGGCTTGTCAGTTAATCGAAAAACATCTTGATTTCTCTGAAACTATTTTGGTGGGAATTCAGCCAAGAGGCGTTTTTTTAGCTGAACGTTTAAAACAAATATTAGAAAACGAATACAAGGTTCCTGAAATTTCGTTAGGATATCTGGACATCACTTTTTTTAGAGATGATTTCCGTCGTACTGATAAACCGCTTGAAGCCAATAAGACCCAAATCAATTTTATAGTCGAAGACAAAAAAGTTATTTTTATCGATGACGTTTTGTTTACAGGTCGAAGTATTCGTTCTGCGTTAACTGCCATTCAATCTTTTGGAAGACCTTCAGAAATTGAATTATTGGTTTTAATTGACAGACGTTTCAGCCGTCATTTACCAATTCAGCCCGATTATAGAGGCCGTCAGGTAGATGCTATTAATGGTGAAAAAGTAATTGTAAGCTGGAAAGAAAATGATGGTGAAGATGTTGTTCACTTAGTGACAAATTAAATTTGGTTAATCGTTTAATCGGTTAATTGTTTAATCGATTCATTTCGATTACTCAATTAAAAAAGTTGAAGCGTGAAATTGTTTATAGATTTAACGTCCAAAAGGGGACGATTAAACGATTAAACAAATAAACGATTAAACGGCAAAACGATTAAACAAACAAAACATATAAACACACACAATGAAAGAATTAAGCGTAAATCATTTATTAGGAATAAAATATATCAATGAGAATGATATTAACCTGATTTTTGAAACGGCAGATCATTTTAAAGAAGTCATTAATAGACCGATTAAAAAAGTTCCTTCATTACGAGATATTACCATTGCCAATATTTTCTTCGAAAACAGTACCAGAACCAAACTCTCTTTCGAATTAGCGCAGAAACGTTTATCTGCTGATGTAATCAGTTTTTCTGCAGCTCAGTCATCGGTTAAAAAAGGAGAGACCTTGATTGATACTGTAAATAATATCCTTTCGATGAAAGTAGATATGGTTGTAATGCGCCACTCCAATCCCGGAGCGGCTTATTTTTTATCTAAAAATGTCAAAGCCAGTATCGTAAACGCCGGAGACGGAGCGCACGAACATCCAACTCAAGCTTTATTGGATAGTTATTCGATCAGAGAAAAACTGGGTGATGTTGCTGGAAAAAAAGTAGTTATTGTAGGCGATATTCTGCACTCGCGTGTAGCGCTTTCAAACATATATGCTTTGCAGATGCAAGGCGCAGAAGTAAAAGTTTGCGGACCAAAAACATTGATTCCGAGATATATTGAATCGCTTGGTGTTACCGTTGAGCCGAATTTAAGAAAAGCATTAGAATGGTGTGATGTTGCCAATATGCTTCGTGTACAAAACGAACGTATGGATGTGAATTTTTTCCCATCAACACGAGAATACGCTCAGCAATACGGAGTTGACAAACCGCTTTTGGATTCGCTAGGAAAAGAAATCGTAATCATGCACCCAGGGCCAATAAACAGGGGAGTAGAGATTACTTCTGAAGTGGCCGATTCTGATCATTCGGTAATCTTGAATCAGGTAGAGAATGGTGTGGCGATTAGAATGGCGGTTATTTATTTGCTAGCTTCTAAGATACAGTAGTTTTTTTAGTGATTAGTGATTAGTAATTAGTGTTCAGTTTTAGTATTCAGTCTCGGTCTCGGTTTTCAGTTTTGAAATGAATGTTGCATTGAATGAAGTGTTTTTTTTAAACGAAATGTGCTTTGCAAACGTGGGCTTCGACTTCGCTCAGCCTGACAAACGTGAAACCTGAAACTTTAAACCTGAAACATGAAACAACAAAAAAACTTACTAAATTAGCATCATAAAATACAAGCCCCTCAAATTATAAAAATGAAAGTAGATCAAAAAGGACATACCGTTACGATTAAAGATACTCAAGGAGATGTAAATGCTTTCTTGGAAAAAGTGACGCAACAATTTAAAACCTTTGAAAAACAAAATATTATAATCGATTTATCAGCTGATTCTAATATTTCAGAAAATGATTTAAAAGCTTTTTTACCGCTTTCTAAGGTTCATAAAAAAGCAAAAAAATCGTTTGTAATTGTAGCAACCGATCTTGATTTTAATGCTATTTCAGATAAATTAGCGGTTGTGCCTTCTCTTTTAGAGGCTCACGATATTATTGAAATGGAAGAAATCGAAAGAGACCTCGGTTTTTAATTTTAGATTTCTGATTTTAGATTTTAGATTTTTGAATGCTAAATCTAAAATGTTTTGTCAATCTAAAATCTACATTCTAAAATCTAAAATCAAAAATGAAGTTAACTATACTTGGCTGTTATGCCGCAACTCCGAGAACGCTTACTAACCCAACTTCACAGGTTTTAGAGATTAAAAATAGATTATTTTTAATTGACTGTGGAGAAGGAACGCAGGTTCAGCTTCGTAAAAACAAGATTAAATTCTCCAAAATTAATCACATCTTTATCTCGCATCTTCATGGAGATCATTTGTTTGGATTAATTGGCACTATTTCGACTTTTTCGCTTTTAGGAAGAACTACAGATTTACATATTTATGGGCCTAAGGGAATTAAAGAATTAATCCTGATTCAGTTAAAACTGACAGAATCTTGGACGACTTATTCTTTGTTTTTTCATGAATTAGAGTCGAATCAAAGTGAAGTTGTTTTTGAAGATAAGAAAGTGATTGTGAAAACAATTCCGCTAAAGCATCGCGTTTATACAAATGGATATCTTTTTCAGGAAAAATCAGACGAAAGAAAATTAAACGTCGAAGCTGTCCAACGCTATAATATTCATGTTGCATATTATCAAAAAATAAAAAACGGAGGAGACATCACGCTTGACGATGGAACTGTAGTTGAAAATGAAAAATTAACTTTTGATCCGCCGCCAACAAAAAGTTACGCCTTTTGTTCTGATACGGTTTACAATGAAGAAATAATTCCGATTATACAGAATACAGATATTTTATATCACGAATCGACTTTCTTAGAATCTGAAGCTAGACTGGCAGAAAAAACATTGCATTCAACGGCGAAAGAAGCTGCAAATATTGCTCTAAAGGCTAATGTAAAACAGCTTATTTTAGGCCATTATTCAACGCGTTATGATGGTTTGGAACCTTTTAAAAAAGAAGCAGAAGAAGTTTTTCCGAATGTGCTTTTGGCAGATGACGGGGTGAGTTTTGAGTTTTAATCTAAGGTTCTGAGATGTTGAGGTTCTAAGACTAAGTTTGTATGTGGTTTGTTTTAGGTTTAACATTTTACGTTTGTCAGGCTGAGCGAAGTCGAAGCCCACGTTTGCAAATCAAGTTCTGTTTATAAAAGCACTTCAACTTCGCTCAGTGTGACAGTCAAATATTCAGATTCCGTTAACCTGAAACCTAAAATCTAAAGTCAATAATCTAAAATCAAAAATCATGAATGATTTAAGTAATTATAGAAAATCTTACGAGAAAAGTGAATTACTGGAAACTAATATTCCTGAAGATCCGATTAATCTTTTTAACCGATGGTTTCACGAAGTTGAAGATTTTGGCGGAAGCGGAGAGGTGAACGCCATGACGGTTTCGACAATTGGCTTGGATGGTTTCCCGAAATCACGAGTGGTTCTGTTAAAGAAATTTTCAGAAGAAGGTTTTATATTTTATACCAATTATAATTCTGAAAAAGGAAAAGCGATAGAAGCTAACCCAAATGTTTGTTTGTCTTTTTTTTGGCAGGAAGCAGAACGTCAAGTAATCATAAAAGGAATTGCGCAGAAAACATCTGAGATTATTTCGGATAATTATTTTGATTCACGTCCTGATGGTAGCAAACTTGGAGCGATTGTTTCTCACCAAAGCGAAGTTATTCCGTCAAGAACTTTTTTGGAGGAAAATTTAAAAAAACTAGAAACTGAGTTTGAAGGAAAACCAATTCCGAGACCTGAAAATTGGGGAGGTTATATTGTAACTCCACTGCAGGTTGAATTCTGGCAGGGAAGACCAAATCGACTTCATGATAGAATTCGATATACAAGTCAGTCAGATTTTTCTTGGAAGATTGAGAGGCTATCTTCGTAAAAGTACTTTTACGTAGGAATTTTATATGTAAAATTAGAAAATAAGTGCATTTCATCGATTATTTTTGCACTTTAACGGTAAATTGAATACGTTTGGAATACAATAAAGCAAACGATATTTATTCAAAGATAAATTTAAAGGATTTGCCCCAACATTTACTTTAAACCGCTAAAATGCTGATGATTATGAAAAAGATTATGCGCACCATGTTGTTCATTGCGATTTTAGTCGCAATGAACGCATGTTCTGCTGACACCGCCGAGGCAAGCTCGGATACTGCATCTCCAACAGAAACGCTTGTTGCAAATTACACCTATAACGATACCGAAATAGAAACGATGAGGTTGATAAATGAATACCGTGTGAGTGTTGGTTTAAACGCCTTGGAAAGAATTAATCATATATCTTATAAATGTGAAGAGCATAACAAATATATGATTGCGAATAATGTTGTGGATCATAACGATTTTGTGGCAAGATCTAGTAATATGACTAGCGTATTGGGGGCAAAAAAAGTAGGAGAGAATGTTGCCTACAATTATAAAACACCCGAAGCTGCTTTAAGAGCTTGGTTGGATAGTCCAGGTCACAAAGAAAATATAGTTGGCGATTATACCCATTTTGGATTATCTGTGACAACAGATTCTGCTACAGGAAAAAAATATTATACTAACATTTTTGTTAAGCTTTAAAGATTTATTGAACAGGTTGGTTTTTTAAAAGTCGTTGCGATTCTTAGAATTACAACGACTTTTTAAATTAAAAAAGCTGCTATAAAGGCAGCTTTTTTGTTTCTCTGTTTTTTTTAAAATTATAAAGCAGTAATAATAAATTCGCTTCGTCTGTTTGCCTGATGTTCTGCTTCAGTACAAGGAACTCCGTCAGCACATTTGTTTACAAGCTCTGTTTCTCCGTAACCTCTTCCGGTTAATCGGTTTGGAGCAATTCCGTTTTTAACAAGCCATTGTACAGTCGATTTTGCTCTTCGATCAGATAAGGCCTCGTTGTATTGATGAGAAGCTCTACTGTCTGTGTGCGAACGGATATCTAATTTCATCGATGGATAATCGTTCAAAACAGCTAGTATTTTTTCTAAATCTAAAGCGGCTTCTGTTCTAATGTTAGATTTATCTAAATCAAAATAAATCATTTTAATGCCAAAACATTTTCCTAAATCATCACCAACAGTAACCTTGCAAGTTGCTTTTTCCAGAGCGATCGGAAGGTTAGTTTTACCATTTTTTTTCTCAATAGTAACACTTAACTCTCTGGTTGTGTAGTCTGGTTTTTCGGCTCTTACATAATACGTTTTTCCGCATTCTACATCAAAGGTATATAATCCGGTACCATCTGCAACTGCAGAATTTTTTAGATTCATTTGATCATCATATAACGTAACTTTTGCTCCCGGAAGTGCAACTCCTGTTTCTGCGTCTGATATTATTCCATACAGCTCTTGGGTGCATTTAAGTCTTCTGGTTTCTAAGAATTTATAGATATCATCAGATCCTTGTCCGCCATCTTTATTGGAAGAGAAGAAGCCTCTTCTGGTTTCAGGATCAATAATATAAGCAAAATCATCTTTTGGAGAATTGACATCTGCTCCTAGATTTTGGATATCGCTTATTTTTCCATTTTTATCAATGTTGGCCACAAAGACGTCTAAACCTCCTAAGCCGGGATGTCCGTTAGAAGAAAAATAAATCTCGTTCTCAGAAGTTAAATAAGGGTATGTTTCTTTTCCTTCTGTATTGATCGTATTTCCAAGATTTTCTGGCGAACCATAGCCACCGTTACCGTTAATGCTTACTTTATATAAATCGGATTCTCCAATAGAACCAGGCATGTCGGAAGCAAAATATAGTGTTTTTTCATCTGGGCTAAGAGCTGGGTGAGCCGTGCTATAATTATTGCTATTGAAAGGCAGCTCGGTAATATTGGTCCATTTATTATCTTTTCCCAGCTCTGCTTTGTAAAGTTTTACTAATGTGACTTTGCCTTCGTCTTTTCCTTTTTTTCCGTCAATAAAGTTGTTTCTGGTAAAATAGACTGTTTTTCCATCTTTGGTAAAAACTGGAGAAGCCTCATGAAATCGGGTATTAATAGCCGATTTAAATTTGTTTACTTTAGATGTACCACCCGTTGCAGGGTCTAAATTGGCATCATAAATATTAGTAAAATATTCTCCTGTCCACTTGTGTTTACGTTTTATGAAATTTCCAGTATCTCTTGCAGAAGAAAAATAAATTTTGTTATTGTAAACGAATGATCCATAATCTGAGTACCTGCTATTTATGCCCGCATCTTCTATCTGGTACCTCCCAGAATTTGCTTTTATCTGGTCCATATAGTTTGCATTTTCTTTATAGAGCTTTCCCCTGTTGTCATTTTTTGAAATGGCATTAAAATCTTCCAAAAGCTTATTGGCTTTGGCCATTTCACCAGTTGATTTTAGAGACTGCGCATATCGAAAATAGTATTCTGGTTCGGGATTTGGATTCATTGCAAATAATTCGCCGTACCATTTTGCCGCGTTTTGAAAATCTGAATTAAAATAATAGGCATTTCCCAGTTTTTTAAACATGTCTTCAGATTTGTAGCCCTTATTGGCCACTTTTTCATAAATTTTTATTGCGTCTACGTAGGCATAGCCATCATATTTCTTGTCGGCAGCATTTATTTTTGACTGCTGAGCATAACAGCTAAATGAAAAAGAGCCTATAATTGTAACGAAAAGTAGTGTATAGTTTTTCATGATACCTTATTTTTAGAAGAAACGAGGAGTTGTCATTTTGCCTTTGTTTGAGAAGAATTCATAACGCAGGAATATCTCATGTGAACCTGAATTGTAATTATTTAAATTGGTGGTTTCTCGATCATAGCCATATCCTAAATAAAGTCCGTCTGTAATCTGAAATCCAACCATAGCACTTAAAGAAGCGCTCCATCTATAGGCTGCACCAAGCATAAATTTATCATAGAACATGAAATTGGCAGATACGTCTACCTGAAGCGGTGCCCCTTGAACCATTTTGGCTAAAATGGCGGGTTTAAATTTTACATATTCGTATTTGTCAAGATTGAATACATAACCTCCCATTAAATAATAATTGATTTTGTCTTTAAAAATTGCTACATCATTATCATCGTAACGATTTGTTTCAATAAAATTAGGAACAGAGAAACCAATATATGCTTTGTTAGAATGCCAGTAAACTCCAGCTCCCACATTTGGAGTGAATTTATTGTCTAGATCTTGAAACTGAGGATCTCCCTGATCTGCAGGATTTAATTTAGTAACATCTAAATTAAAGATGTTTGCATTTCCTTTAATACCAAATGAAAGTTTAAAATCTGCAGATGTCTGTATTGTGTATGAAACATCGACTGAAATGTTGTTTTCATTTGTTGGCCCAATTTTGTCATTTACCAATGAAGCGCCTATACCTAGTTTACTATTATTTATAGGAGAGTTAACTGAAAAACTGCTTGTTTCTGGTGCTCCATCGAGACCGACCCATTGGGTACGGTAAAGACCAAAAATACTAAGAGCTCCACGGGAACCTGCATAGGCAGGATTTATATTTATTGTGTTATACATATACTGTGTATACTGTGCATCTTGCTGTGAATACCCTGAACATGTAACTAACAGAATGACGAAGAAAAATAATTTTGTTCTCATAGTAGATTTTATTAATTTAATAATTACTATTGATCTTTAAATCATTGAATTTCAATGTTTTCAATCAAAATTAGTCAAAAAATTCGGATTTTTTACACGCTGTGAGAAAAGGTTTCACAGCGTGTTTTTTTGTTATTTTGATAGATATAAATACCCGTCTAATTTATGATCTTGAACATTGTTGTTTCCATCCAGAGATTTATAGTTAATAATGTAAAAATAAGTTCCAGTTGGTAGTCCATCAGATTGCTTAACAGTTGTTCTTCCTCTTGAAGTTCCATCAAAAGCATTTGTTGTATTATTGTAGTTTGTAGTTTCAAAAACTAAAACTCCCCAGCGGTTATATATTTCGACAGAATTGCCTGGATAACAAGTTGTGTCATCGATATTGTCAATTTTGAAGAAATCGTTTATATTGTCGCCATTTGGAGAAAAAGCATTGTGTACTAATACATTACCACAAGCTAGGACTCTACAATCATCATTGATTTCCATGTTTAATACTATGTTTCTAGGGCATCTTTCATCGGCTATAATGTATTCAAAAGTATAATTACCAAGTGCTAAACCAAAAGGATTCAGAATTCCACCCTGTAAGGCATTCGTATTGTTTCTATCCTGCCAAACTCCTGTTAAAGGACTTCCTTCTGGAAGTAGGTTACTCAAGTTTATCAGCGTTGAATCGTCTGTACAAGCTGTACTTGTGGTTTCAGTAACACCTTGAGGCAGTACTATAATAGTAACAGTTGCAGAATCGCAATTTTCAGAACTTAATTTATCACAGATTGTATAGTTGTAAGTATAAGTACCAGCAGGTGTTAAGCTAGATACATTTACGTTTCCAGAAGCATCAACTGTAATGTTTGGATCAGTTTTAGTATTGTTTCCTTCAGTAAGAAGTGTAAAGCTTACTAATTCTAGCGTTACAGGAATTCTTCCTTTTAAATCATTGCTTAATATATTGCCTACAAGTCCAAAAGAGTTACATCCAATATTACTGTAAGTGTCATCATTTGCAACTACACGAGAAATAACAGTAACAGTTACTATGGCAGTATCACAATTTCCAAAATCGGCTTTTTCACAAATTTGGTAAGTTAATGTGTAGGTACCGCCTTGCGTATTTGGTGCCACATTTACAGATCCGTCAGGGTTTAATGTTATTGAACCTGTAGGGTCGGCAACAGCTGTTGTTAATGTAACATCATTTATGTTTACTGCAGAACCATTTAATGTATCATTAGTTAAAACATTAATCACATTAGTTTGTCCTGAGTCTCCAATTATAGGTGCAGGAGTATCATCATTTGCCACAATAGCAAATGTTGGTCTAGCAGTACAGAAAGGATCTGCAGGCGGATAGCTAACTGTGATAGTCTGACTAGGATTTAGAGATAGAGTTACATTTGTAGTTGGACGTAATTTTTCGAATCCATCAGCAGCTTCAATCCATTTGTTGTTTTCAAATATCCAGCCTGGCCAGTCAATTCCTTTTCCTTGATCATCTACTACAGCTCCAGGCCATAGTACACGTCCGCTTAATGGCAGATCGGTCATTGTTGTTACTACATTGTTATTGCTGTCTGCCCAAGCAATGGTTACGCCATTTATAGGAGTAAAGTTTCCTGGGGTTACTACATAATCAAGGTAAGGAACATCATTTACGCATATTGATCTTGCAGTAACTGTCATTACTGGAGCTTCTATTGTAATGGTAACAGTTGCGGTATCACAATTGTCTGTTTGATCAGCTTCGCAGATTTGATATTCCATTGTTAAAGTTCCTACTGGAGCATTTGGCAGTACATCGACTGAACCATCAGCATTTAATTGTAAAAACTCGTTTGGTGTTACAGTTGTTATGATTACATCAGATGCTGTTATAGTATTTCCTTCTAAAGTATCATTTGGTAATACATTTAATACATTAGTCGTAGTATGGTTTACACCCGCAATCGGACCTGCGCTGTCGTCATTAGCCACAATGTCTTTGTATTCTTTACAGCTTACGCCGAAATCAAGATCTAAATGAACTAAATCTTCTGGTGTAACTGTTACGACATAGCCACTATCTGTTGTTGTTTTACAAACGGTATGCAACTGCGCTTTACTTGTTTTTCCAGCTATGTTTTTAGCAGACATTGATGGAATAACTTTTACCAAACCAGTAAATCCTAAATTTGCAGCCATAGTGTCGAAATTTGCATCTCTAACCAGTTTTACTGTATATTGTCCATAAGGGTTTTCACTTTCTGGGCGGTCTCTCCAGTATCCTGCAATTCCTACAATAATATCTTTGTGGTATCCATTTGGACCATCGACAATTACATTTGGACTAAGTGCATTTCCGAAACCACCAGCATTTAATTCCCCAACATTTAGAGGACCAGCATAGCTTCCGTCTCCGTTAAGATCAATCCATTCCCATAAGCTGTAGTCAACAGCTCCATTTGAGTCTGGAATATTTTTAGTAATAGCACCATCGTTATTAGCGTCGTACCATTCATCTTGAATTCCGTTGCTATTGGTATCGTACCAAACATAATCTCCAAGAACAGGAAGTGTTGAAGCTCCATATTGGAAGTTGTGAACTTGGAAAGCGCATTCTTCTAGAGTAGTAAAGAATAAACTACTGTCAACAGGGTATAATTGATATGCACTATTTAAATTAGCATCTTGCACTTGTACCAAATAATTTCCGACTGGCATTCCTGTGAAACTGTACATTCCGTCTGCACCTGTAATGCGCATTTGTATTGGTCCTGTAGTTGTTCCCTGAGGAATCAATGTTACAGGTACATTTGCAAGAGGAGTGTTAGTATCTACATTTATGATTTGACCAGATATTTTAACTCTATAATTTGGCTCTGTAATTGTAACTGTTGCAGTTGCTGTACAAATTTCATTTTCAGAATTTACTGAAGATGTTGCAGTAAGCGTATAGGTTCCAGCTGGTAGATTAGTATTTCCAACTACCTCATTATTTTGATTGGTAATAACAACAGTAGCTCCAGAAGTGCTGGTAACTGCAATTGACCCATCGCTTTCTCCTTGGCAGCTTACATTTGTAGCAATACCGCTCACAGAAACTTTATTTTCAACTGTAAAGGTTTGAACTAATTCAGTTTTATTACCTGCACAGTCTGTTAGAGTGTAAGTTCTGGTTAAGATATAAGATGCTCCATTACATCCAGTTCCTCCATTGTTAGTGTCGCTTACAGTGATATTTACAGCTCCTGAGCAATTGTCTGTGGCATCTTTTATGTCATCTGGACTTCCTGTTGGAATGTCTGCGGCACTTTGTAGATTAGCAACATCTGCTGGTGCAGTGCCTGTTGGAGGTGTAGTATCTCTTACTGTTATAATTTGAGTATAAGAAACTGAATTTCCTCCACAATCACTTGTTGACCAGTTACGAGTTAAGGTATATTCTGTACCGCATTCGTTTTTAATATCGCTTTTAGTCTCACTGAAAACAATTGGTAAGTTTCCATTGCAATTATCAGAAGCTTCCATATTAAATGGTTCTGGAACTGCGTCACAAGAAACTGTAATATCTGCAGGAAGCTCTCCAGCGAAAGTTGGTTTTGTAGTATCCTGAATTGTGATCACCTGAGTGAAAGTATCAGAAGTATTTCCGCAGTCGTCTTTAACCGTCCAAGTGTTGGTGTATGTTCCTGCGTTTGCACAACTTTCAGAGGCAATAAATGATCCGCTTACTTTTTCAATGTTTAAAACGTCAGCATCGCATAAATCAGAAGCTGCTGGGAACTGTGCCTGAGCAGTGGCAAGACCTTCTGCATCGCTGCATTCCAAAGTTATATTTAGAGTACCGGCAACTGTATTCCAAGTTGGCGCTGTTGTGTCCTGAATTGTGATCACCTGAGTAAAAGTATCAGAAGTATTTCCGCAGTCGTCTTTCACAGTCCAAGTGTTGGTGTATGTTCCTGCATTTCCGCATCCTTGAGAAGCTACGAACTGACCGCTTACTTTTTCAATGTTTGAAACGTCTGAATCACATAAGTCGGATGCTGCTGGGAACTGAGCCTGAGCAGTGGCAAGACCTTCCGCATCGCTGCATTCCAAAGTTACATTTAGAGTACCGGCAACTGTATTCCAAGTTGGCGCTGTTGTGTCCTGAATTGTG
>RCUK01001349.1_pt1 | contig 15974 bp, 19 predicted proteins | sample 2166381 | NCBI WGS metagenome assembly RCUK01 (sample SAMN09932809, study PRJNA488358) | compost metagenome | isolation source: compost soil in an enriched community | place: Germany: Experimental Botanical Garden | reverse complement strand
GTCTACGGCCCCGCACACGGCCTGGCCGGCGCCATGCGCGATGTCTATCTGGATGGAACGCAAGTAGCGAACGCGGACGGGTCTCTGAACTTCCCAGGGATTTCGATCGACTTTCGCACCGGGACGCAAACGCAGGACCCGCTGCCTGGATTCCCCGCGTCTGAGTCCACCTCGGGCGTTGGCATCGAACTGACGAGCGCCGTTCCCTGGGTGCGAACCATCACCAATGTCACGTTGTCGGCCGTTCGCATCACGCTGGCAGTCGCAGGCCTGAGCAAAGCCAACACCAGCAATGGCGATATCGGCGGCTATCGCGTGGAGTACCTGGTCGAACTCAGCACCGATGGGAGCGCGTTTCAGCAGGTGCTGTCGAGCGCCTTTGACGGCAAGACGACACAACGATATGCGCGGTCGCACCGCATCGATTTGCCTGCGGCGAGGACGGGGTGGTCGCTGCGTGTTCGTCGGCTGACGGTCAATGCCAGTAGCAGCACGATCTCGGATCGGACCTATATCGACAGCCTGACGGAAATTGTGGATGCAAAGCTGCGGTATCCCATGTCTGCGGTCGTGGGCATCAAGATTGATGCATCCCAGTTCCAGACGATTCCCACTCGCGCCTATGACTGGAAGGGGCGGATCATCCGTGTTCCGTCGAATTACGACGGGGATAGCCGTTCCTATTCCGGGACGTGGGACGGTACATTCAAGCTGGCCTGGACGGATAACCCTGCGTGGATCTTCTACGACCTCGTCAGCAATGACCGCTACGGCCTGGGTGAACGCATTCCGGCTGGCTGGCTGGACAAGTGGGGCTTGTACCAAATTGGTCGGTACTGCGATGAGTTTGTGCCAGATGGATTCGGAGGACTGGAGCCGCGATTCACTTGCAACTGCTATCTGCAATCCGCCGCAGATGCGTACCGCGTCTTGCAAGATCTGGCGTCGGTTTTTCGCGGAATGGCGTACTGGGCCAGCTCGTCGGTTCTTGCCGTTGCGGACATGCCCGGCGATCCGGTCTACACGTTCACATCCGCCAACGTTATTGACGGCAAGTTCAGCTATGTTGGATCGGCGCTCAATACCCGCTATACGGTCGCGCTGGTGTCGTGGAACGATCTGGACGACATGGGGCGCCAGAAGGTCGAGTACGTGGAGGACCGGGAGAGCCTGGCGCGATATGGTCTCAAGCAGATTGAGGTGAGCGCGTTCGGCTGCACGTCGCGCGGCCAAGCGAATCGGGTCGGAAAGTGGCTTTTGCTGACTTCGCGTATGGAAACGCGCTCGGTGTCGTTCTCAGTGGGCCTGGACGCTTGCCGGGTTCGCCCTGGCAGCATTATCCGGGTGTCGGACCAGCATCTGGCGGGACGGCGTATCGGGGGGCGCATCCGTGAGGCAACGCGCACGGTCGTCACGGTAGACGCAGAACTGGGCGTGCGCCCCGGCGACCGCCTGGTCGTGAACCTGCCCAGCGGCGTGGCGGAGACCCGGATAATCAGTTCGGCGGTCGGCGAAGGCCTCACTGCGGACATGACCAGGTTTACGGTCGATTCCACCGAGTTGACGGCGGACCTGATCGGGTTGCCGGGGACCGTCTTGAACATCACTGTGACTGCGCCATTCTCGGAAGTGCCCGAGGCGGAATGCGTGTGGACACTGGAATCCGAGGAGCTTTCTGCCCAGCGGTTCCGGGTACTGGGGATCAAGCGGGGCAACGGCCTGACGGCGGAAATTTCCGCTATCCAGCATCAACCGGGCAAGTTCGCCAATGTCGACTTCGGCACGCGGCTGGAACCGGCACCGGTCACCGTCATTCCGCCTGGTGTCCAGCCTCCGCCGACCGACGTGGTGATCGAGTCCTACTCTGTGATCGACCAGGGATACGCTAGCCACACGGCGGTCTTTTCGTGGAAGGCTGCGGCCAACGCCGTTGCCTACGAGGTGCAGTGGCGCCGGGACAATTCGGACTGGGTGAATCTGCCCCGCACGGGATCAATGAGCATCGAGGTACCCAACATCTTCGCCGGGGGCTTCATGTGCCGCGTGCGGGCGCTGAACGCGCTGAACATCCCATCCATCTGGGCTTCGTCGGTGCTGACGCAACTGGACGGCATCATCGGGCCGCCGCCGGTCGTCACAAGCCTGGTCGCTACCGGGCTGCTGTTCAGTATTCAATTGGATTGGGGGCTGCCCACGGGACCGTCGATCATCGATCACACGGAGTTGTTCTACGCGGAGACTCCCAACCTGGAGAACGCCATTCCCTTGGGGAACTTCGCCTTTCCGCAGAACACCCACACGCTGTTCGGCCTGCGCGCTGGCAAGGAGCTTTGGTTCTGGGCTCGGCTCGTGGACAAGAACGGCGTGAAGGGCGACTTCTACCCGGCGGGCATGGGCGTTCGGGGGATGGCGAGCGACGACGCCGGGCCTATTCTGGATCAGATCGGCGGCAAGATCGAGGAAAGCATGCTGGGCCAGGATTTGATCGAAAAGATCGATTCCGGGGGCGGTGCTGCGACTGAGATTAAGCAGGTGCAGGACGGTTTGAACGCGATGGTCAGCATCAAGGCCGGCGTCACGGTCAACGGTCAGTACTACGGCGCCGGCATGGGCGTTGGGGTGGAAAACACGCCTGAAGGTATGCAGACGCAGGTGCTGTTCTTGGCCGACCGCTTTGCCTTCGTCAACCTAATCAATGGCATTGTCTCCACGCCATTCGCCATCGAGAACGGGCAGACATTCATTCGATCCGCGTTCATCCAGGATGGCACCATCACGAATGCCAAAATCGGCGAGTACATCCAGTCAAACAACTATGTGCCGGGGGTCTCTGGATGGCGCATCGACAAAGCCGGGAACGTGATGGAAATCAACTCGCCGCTGCCGGGCGGTGGGCGCATGAGGATTACCTCACAACAGGTGGTTGTCTACGATAGCAACAACATCGACCGAGTGACGCTCGGCTATATCCCCTAGGAGGCCCGAATGGCGTTCGGCTTAATGATCAAAGACGCCTCCGGTGGCTTGCAGGTGCAGTACACCTCCACGCTACCGCGCATCCTCGGGGAGTTTTCCACGGGAACGGCGGACGGCTCGATAACCGATCCACAACTCGCTGGGGGCGCGCCATTCTTCTTTCCCATTGGTGGCGAGGCGGCGGCGGGCTACATGAATATGCCGGAGGTCACAGCCTCCGGAACTGTCATTTCATGGCGATTCCTGGCCGTAAATTATCGGGTTTCCGTTCGAATTGGCTATGGGAGGATTGGCTGATGGCCGACTACGGATTGCGTGTCAGAAATGGCAACCTGATCACGCAGGTTGATAGCACGTATCGGAACCTCGCGTTTTGGACAAAAGGCACGCTCGTGGCGAACCAAGCCACCGGCTTTGGTTCCTGGCGCTCAGGAACTGTCACGGTTCCATATACCTCGGCCTCGGCGTTTGCTTGGCGCGCCGATTTTCCTTCTTTCCTAATGGGGGCGACGTTCACAGCAACAACGATGACCGTCACATTTTTGTCCTACATCGTGGGTGGTTCGCAGGCCGTCATCAATTGGTATGTGTTCGCGCCTCCTGGTGTTACGGGGTTCCCGGCTGGGCAGGCTTATGGCCTTCGGGTAAAGAACTCGGCCGGCGTGACGACGTTCGATTCGCGAAATCAGTACATGCGGTACTTGGCAGCCCTGAACGGGACGCGCGCCAACTTGCCAGCAACGCAAGACAACTCACCGCCGCAGTTTCTTACTTATGCAATGCCAGCGGGAAGTGTGCCGGCGGTGCTGCAAGGGAACCTCTGCTCGTATACGCAGGAGGTTCCGGTGGGCGTGGGGCCGAATCCCGGCTACATGTTTTTCTGGATTGTGTCCTGCGTGCGTCAGCAAGGCGCAACGCTAGGTATTGCGAACGCGCCGCGCGTGGCGGGACCATACAACGATCCGATCAATGCCCCTCTTATCGATCGACCGCTATGGAACTACACCGTCATTGACGTAAGTGGACTTTAATGCCGGCCTCCTAGCGGTGGCCGTTTCCTTATAAGTAGCCCGCCTTCAGCGGGCTTTTTTTCGTCCAAACGGGAGGCAATTATGCGCACCGTCTACAGGAGCAGTGCAACTATGGAACCAGGTTCTACGGGGCTGGGAGGCCTCGCGGCTTTGAAGGTCGCGGCCGCGTATGGCGTGCCGGCAGCGGTTGCGGCCCTGCTTGGCCTGCTCATCATGCCGCCGCGATCGGCGCGGGAATTCACGGTGCGCACCATATCGACTGTGGCGTGTTCATTCATGTTCGGGCCGGCTCTGGCTGGCGCGGTCATTGCGTGGAAGCCCGGCCTCATGGAGGCGATGACTTGGCTTGCGCACCACGGGGCCGGTAGCGATGACGCGCTGCTGGCGAAGTTTTACGTGTTGGGGCCGAGCATGCTGCTGGCGGGGCTTCCCGCGTGGTGGGTATTGGGGGCGTACATGCGATGGATGGCAAGCATGCGCCAGAAGGGGCTGCTTGAATGGGTGGCCGAGGTCCGCGCGAAGATCTTGGGCGTGCGGCCTGGTGGGGAGGGGTGATTGTGGATCTGAAGACCGTTATCGATACCGCGATCGCGCCTGCGCTCGGGCTGCTACTGGCAAACCGAGACACCCGCGAAGCGCGCGTGATGCTTCTTGCCATTGGCTTGCAGGAAAGTCGCTTTGTGCATCGCCGGCAGATAAAAGGGCCGGCCGTGGGGTTTTGGCAATTCGAGCGCGGGGGCGGCGTGCGCGGTGTGCTGGCGCATGCGTCGAGTTGGGCCGATGCGCGCGCAGTGTGCGCCATTCGGGATGTCGAGCCTACCGCGACGGACGTGTACAACTCACTGGCGCACGACGACATTCTGGCGGCAGCATTCGCGCGCCTGTTGTTGTGGACCGACCCGCAGCGCCTGCCTTCGCTTGGTGACGCCGACGGCGCATGGTCGCTTTATCTGCGAACGTGGCGGCCGGGGAAGCCGCACCCTGAGACGTGGCCGGCGCTGTATGCCCAGGCGCTCGCAGCAGTAGGGGGTGGCAATGTCCGCATGGGTTGAGCGGTTTAAAGGAGTCCTGCTGCTGATCGGCCTTGCGGCTGCGACATTGGTCAGCGTGTTCTATCGGGGGCGTGCTACGGGGCGGCAGGCGGAGCGTCAAGAAAGATCCGACCAAATCAACGAACAGGCGGCCAAGGCCCGTCAGGAGGTGCGTGATGTGCAGATGGACACAGCGCGTATGGATGATGACGCTATTGCTGATCAGCTTAAGCACCACTGGGTGCGTGTCTCCGGCAAAGATCGGCGTTGAGTACTGCGACCATACGCGCCCGATTTATTTCGATTCCGCCGCGCAGGTTGACGCCACGCCGCCGTCTGTACGTCGGCAAATCCTAGAAGGCAATGATACGTGGAAAGCGTTATGCCAGCGGTAGGGAATGTTCACCCTTTTGTTTTGACCAGATAGTCCATTGCGTGTAATGCTGAAAATGCTGGGATCTGGAGAAAAACATGGATCGCGACGAACTGCTGGCGCTCATGATTTCGACGTCTGCACCCACACCCAACTTAGATTCTTGGGATAGCGTGCTGGTGATCTATGCGGGCCATTTGGAGAGACTTGCCTCGAAACTCGATGAAAAAGACCTAGGACGTCTCGTAGCCAGTGGGGCAATGTTCTATCGGACGTTGCGGCAGGCTGACGCCGCCCGGCTTCAGGCTTTAGAGCGGCGGGGAGCTGCGGCAACTAAGGATAAACCGTAGCAAATGCCATCCTTCGCGGTTCAGAGTCAATTTGACTGCGGCTGTGTCACCATCCGCGCACCTGAGTGGGCTCGTTACGGCCCTTCCGAACCGGGATTTCCCGTGTTGGGACGCTTATGTGCCACCGCCACACCGACGACTCCGTTGGGGAGGCGATACTTGCCATCACCGAGCCAGGCGACGAATTCCCCGGTAGGGAGCGTGCATATGTGCTCCTGTACTGGCGCGCAGTTGGAGCTTCGCCTGACGACGAGCCGCCGTACTACGCGGCACGTGGATCGGTCTGGTAGCTTCAGAATGACGTCCGAGAGTCGAGAGCCGGCACCCATAGAATGTCCTCCTCGTAGTCATCCCTTCCGGGCACTACTTTAATGCCTAGAAATTAGTAAATTAGCGTGGGTCTAATTCTTAACACGGCATTCCGATTTGCTCCTATCGTCCATCGGCGGGGAGTCTACGCGGCGCGCGCCTCATGCCGAAGGCGGTACGACGCCGACTGAGGTCTTGGACCGGGGACTGTAGAGCGGGCAAGAATTAGCTTGAGCCAGTGGGGAGCCAGCGCGCGGCATGACGCGCTTGCCGAAATCCCACAGACTTTATGGCTAAAGCCGTCCGGAGATAGGGCTGCGAGGCATAGTGGCACAGAGCAGTCAAATGAATGCGGCGCGCCTACGAGTACTGATAACGTGAGTAGCGACCTACAGTCGATCGTATGGAGACTGCTTTGTTCTACCTTGGCACATTTTCCGGGAAGTCGTTCGCCATAGTTGACGTCTACGCCAGCGCAGAGGCGGCTTGGACAGTTGTTCTTAGTCAGCCAATGGGACGGACATGGCCGCTTTCTAGGGAAGGGGCGCTGATGTGGCTAGTTCAGGACTACACACCAGATGACGCCGAACGCGTGCTCGTCGAGGCGGAACGAATGGCAATGGGCCAAAAAAAATGGCCCTGACTGTGCAGTCAGGGCCATTCAGCGCAAAAGATGCACGCTGTCTGGGCATGCGTCTCAGCGACGATGCTAGCACGCCTACAGGGTACAGACAGTATTCTGACGAATAGGCTACGGCTACCTGATTCGGGCGGTCGCGACTACGGCGGTTATGAGGGCGACGAGGAACAACACGGCGGACGCATAATTCATTGCTTGGCGGGGCTCTGCCAATGCAGGGATGAGCGTTGCCAAACCCAGCCCCAGCACCGTGAACCACAGCGCCGGGACCAGCCAATGTACTCGCCGCGAAATCTTCAATCCCAGGCTGAACGCGCATGCGACGAGGGTATATATGAGCCAGAGGGCAGCAGATTCTTTCATGTTTGCCGGGACCTGGTTATTTGCCTTCATGCGAAGCGAAATCATTGAAGCGCCGCCCGAAAACTGCGCTCCGACATTTTGGACAGCGCCGGAGTCGGTGCGCAGAACTCATACGCCGGCCAAGGGATACGAGCTCGCAGAATGTAGCACGGCTACCAAGGGCGAGGCGCCCGTGCGGAGTAGCCCGAATGCAATCAGGCTCTTTGGGAGCGCTACTTGCTAGGGCTAGGGGTAGCTTCACTTGGAAGAATCTCAGGAGACTCAAATGGCTAGCAACAAGAAGGGCGACACGGCAAAAATTCATGATCTGCTCTATCAGGCGCTGGAAACCGAAATGGGCGGAATTGAGGTGTACACCGCAGCGCTGACCTGTGCGACGAACGAAGACCTGGCTGAGGAATGGCAGGGCTATCTGGACGAGACAAAGACCCACAAGCAGGTGCTTCTGACCGTGTTTGAAGAACTTGGCTTAGATCCGAATCAGGAGGTGCCGAGCCGTCAAGTGGTCAGGCACCACGGACAGTCCCTCGTCGCCGCAATCGAGCTCGCGAAAGCCAGCGGCGACCCCGGTGCGGCACAATTAGTAGCCGCAGAATGCGTGGTGCTCGCCGAAACAAAAGACCACCAAAACTGGGAATTGATCGGATTGATCGCTGAGAAGCTGTCGGGAACTGAGTCAAAAACTCTGAAAAAAGCCTATGAGGCGGTAGAAAAGGACGAGGACCACCATCTCTACCATACGATGGGCTGGACACGAGAATTGTGGATTGAGGCTCTAGGATTTCCCGCGGTGTTACCGCCTCCGGAAGAAGTCAGGAAGGTGGAGACCGCAATTGGTGCATCTAGGGCCGAGCAAGACCGGGACAAAATGCTGTAGCGTTTTGTTGCTATTTTACTAGAGGCTGGTCAAGCCCCATCCGTTTCGGAAGGGGCTTTTTTTTGCGAGCTTGGTGTTATGCCCAGGGTGTGTGCGGCCTAATGGCACGGGCGGCATTGTGTTGCCTCGCTACCGGAGGGAGATGCAACGAATGTACTTTTTGCGGTAGGAGAGGGGCCCAGAGATGTGCAGGCGTTGAGCCCCTAGGCTATCACTTCGATCAGGGTGGAGGAGCGCAAACCCCTTGCCTTTCGAGGGATGGCCTGAGCCGAGTATAGGTTGCCGTTGCTGCGTTGCATCATCGATGGTGTGAGAATGATGAAACAGTCTCCCAGTCACAGCCATTCAGCATCTAGCTCCTCGGTCGCACTAGCAACTGTGCAGAAAAGCTGGGGAGAATGCAGACCGCGCCCGCACCGCAGGACTGATGTGCGAGAGGGCCTAAGACGGCGTGCTCGGCGCGCCGTAGCTATTTCTTAAGATGCTCTTTCACTGCCTCGACGGCGACGCCGACCGCCTTCACCGCCTCCTTCAATCGCTCTTCGCTCACGCCCAGTTCTTTGGTCCAGTAGCGCAGCTCGTGGTCTTCGTTCACGTTGATCCGGGCACGGTCCTGGGGGCCTCGGTTCGTAAGATCGTCTGACATGCGAATCCTCCTTGTAAGAACGGGCGGAGCAGCAAGCAGTGTTCCTACGTATCAATCTACGGGCCGCTTGTGGGCCACTGCCACGGCGATGCAGCCATTCGGCAGTCGGTATTTGCCATCGCCAAGCCATATGACGGTTTCGCCTGTTGGGAGGGTGCAAACGTACTGGTGGACCGGCGCGCAATCAGGGCTGCGCTTTATAACGAGGCGCCTTTCTATCCTACATGTTGACCGGTCGGGCAGCTTGACAATGACATCGGACAAGCGTGAGCCGGAAGCCATAAATATCCCCTTCTATCGCGCGTCCGCATCGGGATGGATTTGATAGGCCGGCGGCCAGCGCTTTCTCCCGTGGCACTTCCTTGTTAGCACCGCGCTCACAGCTCGGCATATCCGCCATGAGGTTGAGGTCCAAGCTAGCGCCAGACTCTGGCAAGAAAAAGCGCCCCATCGCTGGGGCGCCAGTCGGGCAGGGCCCCACTGTAGGCATTGAAATTGCTGCACACGCGCTCGGTGCGGAAATTGAGAGGTACGACCAATGCTACGAGACGAACTACTTGCAAAGATGATCGTTCAAACTTCCCCAGGTCGCAATTTTGACGACTGGGCTGATGTACTGACAGAGTTCGCAAACTGTGTCGTCGAGGTCGGCCCGAAATTGAGTCCGGCTGAATGCGATAGGTTGGTGGCCGTCGGGGCTTCGTTTTATCGAACGTTAGCTCGCGCCGAGGACTATCGGCGGACTTCGGTGTTGGGTGACTAAGCGGTGAGCCCGACTCCTGACGGCAGACGGGCGGCTCCGCACCTCTTTGCGCCAACCGGCTTCCCATGCCTCCACTTTTTCTCGCCACTCGGCAATCGAGCCACCGCAGTGGCCTGGCATCTCCGAAGTGCGTAAATAAGGACAATCCAACAGGCTAAGACCCTCTCGGGCGGCTTGCGCGCCGAGCTTCTGGATGTCATCGCGTTGCATTGCCATTTCCTCCAAAAAAATGGTGATTGGAGGAGCCAGTATTGCGCACATGGAATGACGTTCGCAATAGTGTTGCAGGACTATTTGGGAAGTGCCGGGCGCATCACTTGCCGATCCACTGCATCCACCAGCCTTGGTAGTAGCGCTTGCCGTCGATCTCCTCAAAGCCGCAGACCATCATGCCTCGGTCGGATGCGAAGGTCAGCAGCTCTGGCTGGATCAGATCGGGTATCGGTGCCTTCTGCGTGGCACCAAAGGTTTTTAGTCCGTCCATGGTCATGACGCGGACGTACCGCTTCATGTCATCCCGCATGATCGAGTACATGCGGACGGTGCCGGTGATGGTGGGGCCGGGATCGCGGTCAGGGCGCTTTTCGCCCAAGCAATGGGTGCGGGTGACGGTACAGAGCATCATTTGCTGCCTAAATACTGGATAAAAACACAGTATATTGCAGCAAAAACGGGGTCACGTCATCGGCGTTGCGGCGAGCTTGTCGGAGGGGAATGGGATCAGGAAGTCCCGGGTCGCCTCGGTCGGCGCGGTCAGCCAGTCGCCGTAGGCGCCTTCCGGCAGGATGACGATCATGCGCTTTTCCTTGCCAGGCTGATGGTAGAGCCGGAACAGCGGATCGTTGTCCGCATTGATGGTCAGCATGGTGTAGCTCTCTTGCCACTGGCCGGCAGCATCGCGCCACCGGTCCCAAAGGCCCGCGATGCCGAGCGGCGCGCCGTCAGCCCGTGTGAACCGGGTGGGCACTGCCGACCCGGAACGCCAGTCGGGTTCGAAGATGGCATCCGCCGGGATGATGCAGTGCTGCGCCCGGCGCCAAGCGTTGCCGAAGGTGAAAGATTTGGACGCTGTCTCGCTGCGGGCGTTGAAGGTGGACAGCTTGCCGGCCTTGTCCAGGCCATCGGCTTTTGTCATGGCGCTGATGAGGCCCCAGCGGCCGGCCACAGCTTCCCGCTCCGGTACGGCGTCGTCGCCTGCGTCATGCTCCACGGGGCGGCGCACGAATACGCCCTGATACCTGGGCCACATGTCGTACTTGCCAATGGCGGACAGCCTATCGCGCACCCCAAATTTCTTGAGCAGCAGCTCGGCGTCTTTCAAAGTTTGGTAATGGCTGCACATGGAACACTCCGGGAGTGAGTCAGGCCATTAGGCCGGCGCGTTACTTTCGGTCCAAATAGCCTCATACGCTTCGCGTTTCTCGTGTGCAATAGCATCCGCGCGCGAGATGTGGCCTGGTGACCTTTTCGCGAAATCTTTGATCGATTGTGTGAGCGTCCATGCATGAGCGCAATCGACAAAAATTGCGCGATCATGTAGGCGGCGAGGCGGCGCAAGCCGCAATTCGGTGGGGCGCGTCTCCCCATGTTGCTGTCGCCACCTGGCTAGTGCGGGAAGGAGACTTTGTTTGTAGGTTCCCTGGTCCGCCAGAAGTCGAACGACCACCCCTGGCCGAACGCTAGAGCCGTACTCCGTTAGGATCATTTCGTCCATGTAGGGATCGACGATCAACAGGTCTTCAGTGGCTGAGCTGAGAACCTTCGAAATAGCGGAGTAGGCGTCGAAGACATTCCCGGGATGGATAAACTCTCCGGCCGACTCGGTCGGCATTCGTCGTTCGAGGGCCGCCAATGCGCGATATGCGATGACCATAAGAGCAGACCGTTGCTGCCGCTGCATTCCCGGAAGGCTTGAAAGTCCGGTGGACTTGACTGAAAACTCAACGGCGTCCATCCCTACGTCAGCGCGTTGGATGATTGCGTGAACTCTTCCCATCCAGAGAGGGCCATTTCTCTCCAACAGGTCGGGAGGGCACTGTTCAAGAAGTAGTGCCAACTGTGAATAGAGAACGGATGCTTCCTGCTCGGTGACCTTCATGAGATCCTTTGGCGTAGGTTTCAGCGTCACTTTTAAAAATACTAAGGCAGCCCCCCTATGGAACGTGCCTATGCATCATGGGGGTGTGGCCCGTGTGGGCCTCGGCGGCGGTGGGTTGTGTTGCTGAATTCATGCCCGTGATTGTATCGGGGCGGGCGCGCGCGTGCGGTGGCGGGCCGGATGGTTTTGGCGCTTGTTTGTCGTAATCGGGGTCGGGCTGATGATTGCGCGGCTGCCAGCCGGACAAGTTCTCGATCATGCCCGTTCGGCGTTACGGATTTGCCCCGCCCGACCGCCAACGGCACAATCGCACGACGCGGTCCTGTGGTGGCCGTGGGAGCAGCAGATGCCGGATTTTCCCTTTCCCGACCCCGTCAACGCCGTCGAGCGCGTGACGATTTCCAGCGGGGCGCATCAAGCCGAGTTCGCGCCGGGAGGCGGTGGGCGGCTGACCCGATTGTCCACCGGTTCGCATGACTGGATTGTTCCCTTGACCGCCACCGAGTGGCCGGCCGGCAAGTGGCCGCGCGCGGGGTCCTACCCGCTGACGCCGTATTCCAACCGCATTCGCGATGGCGTGTTCACGTTCAATGGCGCGCGCCACGCGCTGGAATCGGTGCCGGGCCGTCCGCAAGCCATTCATGGTGCGGGCCTGTTCCAGCCCTGGCAGGTGCGCAATCACACGCCGGACAGCATCGACCTGGTGCTGAACCAGCCGGCGGGTGTGCTGGGCTGGCCCTGGCCGTTCGAATGCGTGCAACGCTATCGGCTGGACGCGCGTGGCTTGAGCCTGTCGCTCAGCCTGATCAACCAGGGCGACTCGCCCATGCCTTGCGGCCTGGGTATCCATCCGTACTTCACCGCCGAGCGCGTTGCGCTGAACGCGCGGCGCCTGTGGCCCGTCGATGCGGACGGATTGCCCACTGGCAGCCGGGTCAAGCATGTGCGCGAAGTGCGCCGGTCGGCCGAGGGTTGCGATACCTATCTGTCGCAATGGGCAGGGCGCGCCACGCTGCACTGGGCCGACGGCCACGAACTGGCGCTGCACGCGGACCCGGCGTTTGCGCATCTTGTCGTCTATACCGCGCCCGGGTCGGATTTTCTGTGCGTGGAGCCGGTCACCAATGTTGCGGATGCTTTTAATCTGGCGGCGGCGGGCGAGTCGCGCACCGGGCTGCAGGTGCTGGAACCAGGCGCCCGCTTTGCGGCAACGGCCTTGATGGCGTTGACGCCGCCTCGGGGGCAACGCTGAACGCCGGGCTTTGAAACGCCGGGTTCCTCCGGCGATAATCCGGGCACCCCAATCCAGGAGTCCCTACGTGAAAAAGCTCAGCACCGAACAATTACAGGCCGCGGCCGAAACGTTGCGCCGGGTGCAGGCGAAGCTGGCCCGTTCGGGCAGCCTGCCGCTTGAGCCCACGCTGTACGCCAGCGCAAAAGGCTTTCGCCGCAACGTGCCGGACTATCTGTGGACCTGGCTGTCGGGCCTGCTGGCGCCGCACAAGAGCCTGGCATCGTGGATGGACACGCATCAACCCGGCTGGCGCGACGGCAAGACGCCGGCCGCCGTGGTGTATGCGCGTACCGAGAAGGGCTGGTTCGATTGGCTGATCGCTGAATTGGAAGCCGAGATCAACGACCCGCATGCCCGGGCGAAGCGGGAAGGGCAGGCGTAAGCCACGCCCTTCGCCCCGGGTTTAGAACCCCTCCAGCACTACCTTGCCCTGCGCCTTGCCGCTTTCGATGAAGGCATGCGCGCGGCGCAGATTGTCGGCGTTGATCTTGCCGTAGTGCTCGCCCAGCGTGGTGCGCAGCGTGCCGTTGTCGATCAGGCGCGCGGCCTGGTTCAGCAGTTCGTGCTGGGCAATCATGTCGGGCGTCTGGTGCATGGGCCGCGCGAACATGAATTCCCAATGCAGCGACGCGGACTTGCCCTTGAGCAGCCGCACGTCAATGGCGGCGGGGTCGTCGATCAGCGCGATCTTGCCTTGCGGCGCGATGGCCTCGGCCAGTTGCGCAAAGTGCTTGTCGGTGTGCGTCAGGCCGGCGATGTAGCTCACTTGCGGCACGCCGATGCGCTTGAGTTCTTCGGTCAGCGGCTTACTGTGATCGATGACGTGGTGGGCGCCCAGCTCGCGCACCCAGGCTTGGGTTTCGGGACGCGAGGCGGTGCCGATCACGGTCAGGCCGGTCAGTTGGCGCGCCAGTTGCACCAGAATGGATCCCACGCCGCCCGCCGCGCCCACGACCAGCAAGGTGCCCTGGCTGGGGGCGGCGTTGTCCAGCACGCGCAAGCGGTCAAACAACAATTCCCAGGCGGTGATGGTCGTCAACGGCAGCGCCGCGGCCTGGGCAAAGTCCAGGCTCTTGGGCATATGGCCGACGATGCGCTCGTCCACCACATGCCGCTCGCTGTTGGCGCCGGGCCGGTTCAGCGCGCCCGCATACCAGACGCGGTCGCCCGGTTGGAACAGGCTGGTCTTGGCGCCCACGGCGCGCACGATGCCCGCCGCGTCCCAGCCGATGATCTCGGGTTTGCCGTCCTTGGGCGCGCGGTTGGCGCGGATCTTTACGTCTACCGGGTTCACCGAGATGGCGTGTACGTCGACCAGCAGGTCGTGGTCACCCGGCACGGGTTCGTCGATGGTGATGTCTTGCAGCGCGTCGGCCTGGTCGGCCGGCAGGTTCTTGAAATAGGCGATGGCTTTCATGGCTTGGCTCGGTGTATTGGGGGGAAATCAAAGAATGGAGCGGACCACGCCGCCGTCCACGCGCAGCGCGGCGCCGTTGGTGGCGCTGGCTTGCGTGGAGCACGTGTAGACGACCATGTTGGCCACTTCGTCGACGGTGGCCAGGCGGCGCAGCAGCGACGTGGGGCGATGCTGGGCAATGAAGTTGCGCTCCATCTCGTCTTGCGACACGCCTTGTTCCTTGGCCATTTCGGCGAAGAAGTCGGCCACGCCTTCCGAGCGCGTCGGCCCAGGCAGCACGGCGTTGACGGTGACGCCCGTGCCGGCGGTCAGCTCGGCCAGGCCACGCGACACCGCCAGCATGGCGGTCTTGCTGACGCCGTAGTGGATCATCTCGGCGGGAATCTGCACCCCGGATTCACTGGAAATGAAAACAATGCGGCCCCAGTTGGCGGCAAGCATGCGCGGCAGGTAGTAGCGCGACAGCCGAATGCCGCTCATCACGTTGATGTCCAACATGTCCTGCCAGTCGCCGTCGGTGATTTCCGTGAACGACTTCGGCGCGAAGAAGCCGGCGTTGTTGACCAGGATGTCTACGTCGGGGTGGGCGGCAGAGATCGATGCCGCGCCGTCGGCCGTGGCCAGGTCCGCCTGCACGGTGCTGACGCTGGCGGCCGGAAATTTCTGCGTGATGGCCTGCGCGGCGTGGGCCAGCTTGTCAGCGCTGCGGCCGTGCAGCACGACCTGGGCGCCGGCTTCGGCCAAGCCCATGGCGATGGCCAGGCCGATGCCGCCCGAGGACCCGGTGACCAGCGCTTTTTTGCCTTTCAGTTCGATGTTCATGTGTGGGCTCCAGAAGGTTTGGGAACGTAGGATGAGTACGTTGTATCAAGTACGGATACTGAGAACGCCACCATCATTACCCAGTCCGCACCGATGAAAAACCGGCTAGCATCGCACTCAGTTTCAATATTTTTTTGAAAATAGGCCAGGCATGGTGCGGTTTGAAGACCTACGGATCTTTGTGGCGGCGGCCGCCCACGGCAGCTTCTCGGCCGCCGCGCGGGAATTGGATGTGACGCCCGCCGTGGCCAGCGCCGCGCTCAAGCGCCTGGAATTGACGCTGGATGCGCGGCTGTTCGTGCGGTCCACGCGCAGCCTGCGGCTGACCACGGACGGCGAGCGCTATCTGGAATACGCCCGTTCAGCCATCGCCACGCTAGAGGCCGGCAAGAACGCCATGGCGCGCGACAAGACCGCCATATCCGGCACGCTGTCGGTGTCCATCCCCTCAGACCTGGGGCGTCACGTGCTGCTGCCCTGGTTGGATGATTTCCAAACCCAGTATCCCCGTGTGAGCTTCCAGGTACGCATCAGCGACCGCCTGGCCGACCTGTACCGCCAGCCCGTGGACATCGCGATCCGCTACGGCACCCCGAATGACTCTGCCCTGGTGGCGCTGCCGCTGGCCGAACACAACCGCCGCGTCGTGTGCGCGTCGCCCGCGTACCTGGCGCGTCACGGCGTGCCCCAGACCCCAGCCGATTTGCGTCGGCACAACTGCCTGTCGTTCGTGCTGGGCGAGACGCTGCACGACCGTTGGGCTTTCGAACACGAGGGCACGGCGACGACGGTGCCGGTCAAGGGCGACCGCGTCGGCGACGACGGAGATCTGGTGCGCCGCTGGGCGCTGGCCGGGCATGGCGTGGCGTACAAGTCACGCTACGACGTGCTGGCCGATCTGCGCGCCGGACGCCTGGTTGCGCTCTTGCCCAACTACGTCACCGAGCCGTCGCCGCTGTACCTCTTGTGCGTCCACCGTATGCT
>RCUK01001348.1_pt1 | contig 15979 bp, 17 predicted proteins | sample 2166381 | NCBI WGS metagenome assembly RCUK01 (sample SAMN09932809, study PRJNA488358) | compost metagenome | isolation source: compost soil in an enriched community | place: Germany: Experimental Botanical Garden | reverse complement strand
CGTCGCAGCTTCGCGGACTATGTCGGCCGCATGCTGTTGGAGGCGGGGCGGGAATTTCAGGTTGGACCGTTTGAATAAAGGAAATGCTAGGAACTCCTATCAGCAAGTACCCCATCATAAGTACTTAAAAAAATTCATTATGGGTTTTAAGATCGTTTTTACGATCATATTGTCCATTTAGACGCTCAAGCGGTAATATGCTCGTGAAAACAAATTTTATGTTTTTAATAAATGATTTTACGAGCATGAAAGTATCCCAGTCTTCCGCTCTATCCCCTGAACTTGCCGGGCAGGCGGCCCACATCGGCCAGCTTCTGGCACGTCTGCGACTTGCCCGCCACATCAAGCAGGCAGACGCCGCCATACGCGCCGGCCTGTCCCGCAACACGGCTTACCGGATCGAAAAGGGGGATCCCGGCTTGGCGTTCGGTCAGGTGCTTCGCTACCTGGATGCGATTGCGCCGGGGGCAACTCTGGCGAGCCTGTTGGCGGAAACGGATCCGGCACTCAAGGCGCTGCAGTCACGCGAGGCAACCAAGCGCGTGCGAGGCCTGTCGGCCTCGGAACTGCAAAGCCTGGACTTTTAAGGGCCAATATCGATGGTCAAAGACCAGCAACTCATGACTTTCGCCTATTTGGGGGAAGGCTGGGCTCCTTGTGGTCAGCTCACGCTGACGGAGGAAGGGTCGGCGCTGCTTGCCTCGAGTTTCGCCTATGGCCTGCGGTATCTGGATCGGCCCGATGCGATCGAAGTTGATCCTGTGAGCCTAGGCATCCATGGTGACCCGGTAAAGGGCAGTAGGCTTCTGCCAGTCAACGGTTTGACGGGGTTTGGTGGTATCCGCGATGCGGCGCCAGATGCCTGGGGACGTAGAGTCATCGAAGCCAAGCTGAGGGTGCCCGCCAACAGTCTGCCGGAATCACAGTATCTGTTGCATGCGGGAAGTGACCGTGTGGGCGCGTTGGATATTCGTACAGACATCCACACGCCCGCGAGCGGCGCGGTAGGCACTGTCCACGCAATCGAGTACTTGATGGAAGCGGCGGAGCGCATCGAGGCAGGCTTGCCGGTGCCCGCTAGTCTTGAGCTGATCTTCGTGCAAGGCACCGCGCTAGGCGGTGCTAGGCCAAAGGCTTCCGTTCGGGATGATGCGGGGCACCTGGTTCTCGCCAAGTTTCCGAGCAAGACCGATACATTCGACGTGCCCCTCATTGAAGCTGCGTCATTGCGGTTGGCCACGGAGGCGGGGCTCGATGTTCCTGTGGTGGAGACCCGTATGTTGAACGGTCGTTGGGTCATGATGATCCGCCGTTTCGACCGCTATTGGCTTGGCCGGGGAGCGACGCCGCAGGCGGGCAGCGATCTTTCGCTGGCGCCTGCCACGAGCCGGACTGAGCGCCGGATGCCCTTTGTCAGTGGGCTGACCCTGCTGGGGTGCGACGAGACAGAATCGCGTACCAAAGCCTACGCTGACCTGGCCACGGGGATACGCCGGTACTGCCACCCGTCCGTCATCCGCGCCGACAACGAGGAATTGTTCAAGCGCATGGTGTTCAACATCTTTGTGAGTAATGACGACGATCACCTGCGCAACCATGGATTCATCTGGGATCCCCGATTGCCGGGTTGGCGATTAAGCCCTCTTTACGATGTGCTGCCGCGTCCCTCGCATGCCACCGAGCGTCTGCTTCATCTTGAAATCGGACCGCAAGGACGGATCGCATCGATTGACAACGCGCTGGCCGGTTGCCAACGGTTCTCGATCAGCAAGGAGCGTGCAGGCAGGCTGATCGCTCAGGTCTGGACTGTCGTGCGGGAGTGGAGGATGTGCTTCGAGCAGTATGGTGTTTGCGCGCGAGAGTGCGACAAGATTGCTTCAGCTTTTCGGCATTTGGACGAGGTAAGCAGTGCCGTGACACGGCGCTATCTCCCCTGAGTTGAGCGCGAGGCTCAGAGAAGGTCCAGAAATAGAAAAAGGAGCCGAAGCTCCTTTTCTCTACACACCACGGAATCTATTGATCTCCATGGAAAAAAAATCCTGGAGCGGGAGACGAGTCTCGAACTCGCGACCTCAACCTTGGCAAGGTTGCGCTCTACCAACTGAGCTACTCCCGCAGGGGTATTTCTTTGCTTGCCGTACTGTCTTTCGACGTCGTTTTTTGCAAGCGAGGCGGAAGTATACCTAATTTTTTGAAAAATGCACGCCGGCCGTTTGGGCCTGCCGTGGCGAACGCGCGCGCGCGGGTTTGGCCGGCCCCTTGTCGGCAAGCCGACGCGCCGGGCGGCGCCACGCCATGCGGGCCAGGGTGTCGTCCCGCACGATGTAATGGTGGCCAAGCGCCGCAACGATGTGCAAGGCCAGCAGGCCGTACAGCGCCCAGGCAAGCATGTCGTGGATCCATACCGTGGTCGCAACCAGGGCGGGGTCCGCCGAGACCAGCCGGGGGAACTCCAGGCTGGTGAAGGGCACGGGCACGGCCAATCCCTTGGCGTTGACGATGACCCAGCCCACGAGGCACGACGCGAAGATGAACGCATAGATGCAAAGATGCACCGCGTGGGCGCAGGCGTCCTGCATGCAGAAGCCGTCGCCCACGGCGCGTCGGCGCGTGATGCGCACCACCGTCCGCACCAGCGTGACCGCAAGCAGCGCCATGCCGCATCCAATGTGCACGATCATCACGGAGCGCATGGACACGCCCGTTTGCGCCGTCAGCAGATGGCGCAATTCACCGGCGAGCACCAGGATGCTCATCAAGCTGACGCTTAGCCAATGCAGGGCGATCTGCGCTTTTGTATAGGCCTGTGCGGCCAGGGCGGCGGGGGGGGATTGCATGTTCTTCCTTCTAGCGGGGCCAGCCTGCTCCCGCTTGCCGCGGGGCCTGGCTCAAGAGGCAAGATTGAAGCGCCGCCCCTGTTGCCGCGCCATCTTCCTCAACACTTCTTAAAGCCCGTCCGGCCCCCTCTGGCTAGCGATTGAGGCTCTCTTTAGAAACGTTGTTGGCCTATCGCCCGCATGGAAATATGCCGGCCTGCGTAGAGATTTTTCCGCCTTTGAAGCGTCCGGTCACGCCGGCGCTCGGACCCGCATCGTTCCTCACGATGCTCGCCTCTGCCCGCACTTCACTCCAGGTCGCCGCCGCGCGGCGATCGCTCAATCAGAAAAAGTGGACTCATGAAGACTCTTACCTTCCGACGCCGTCTTGGCCTGCAACAGGGCTTTACCTTGCTGGAATTGCTGGTCGTGCTGTTGATCATCGCGTTGCTGGCCGGCTATGTCGGCCCCAAGCTGTTCTCCCAGGTCGATCGCGCCAAGGTGCGAGCTACGCAGGCGCAGATGAAGACGCTGGGCGACGCCCTGACGCAATACCGCCTGGACGTGGGCAGCTATCCCACCACCGAGCAGGGCCTGGAATCCTTGGTGAAGGCCCCCCAGGGCGCGCCCAACTGGCACGGCCCGTACCTGGCCAAGGATGTGCCCGCCGATGCATGGGGTCGTCCGTATGTCTTGAACGTGCCCGGGCGCAGCTCGGACGCTGAAGTGGTTTCTTTCGGCGAGGAAGGCCGGGCGGGAGGCAGCGGTGAGCTGGTTTATGGCCTCTAAGTCGGCGGCGGCCGTGCTCGTCGGGATGACGTTGTCCACAGCCGCCGCCGCCAGTTGCTGGCAGCAATCGGGCGACCGCCACGGTGTGGACCCCCTGCTGCTGTATTCGATCGCGAAGGTGGAGTCGTCCCTGAACCCTCGCGCCATCAACAACAACACCAACGGCACTCAGGATGTCGGGCTGATGCAGATCAATAGCATCCATCTGCCCGGCCTGGCCAAGCGCGGCATCACCCGCCAGCGCTTGCTGGACGAACCCTGTCTGTCCATCGACGTGGGCGCCGAGATCCTGGCGGGCTTCGTCAAGCGCTACGGCTACACCTGGCGCGCGGTCGGGGCGTACAACGCCGGCGGCGCGGCCAATCGCGAAGCGGCACGCAAGCGCTACGTGAGCCGCGTGTGGCAACACTATCTGCAACTGAGCCAGGCGCGCGACGCCCGCTATCGCCAGTCGCAACACGCGGAGCGTTGATATGAATGAATTCCGGATCCGATTGCTCAAGCAAGGAACGCTGCGCGTGCACACGGTGCGCGCCTCCAGCGAGAACGAGGCACGTGCGCAGTTGAGCGATGCCGACGGCATGGTTCTGGACATTCAACGTTCGGCCGTGCGCCGTGGCATCAAGTCGCGCGGCAAGAAGGCCTTTTCGCTTGGGCTGTTGCTGCAAGAGCTGTCTACCTTGCTGGACGCCGGGCTGGCCTTGATCGAAGCGCTTGAGGCGCTGAGCGACAAGGCAGGCAAGGGCAACAAGGCGTTGCAGGCATCGCTGGGCCAGTTGCTGCGTTCGCTGTATCAGGGCCAGCCGCTGTCCAAGGCGATGGAGGCGCAGCCCCTGGTGTATCCGGCGCTGCTGGTGGCAACCGTGGCCTCGGCCGAAGGCAGCGGGCAATTGCCGGTGGTGCTCAGGCGCTATCAGTACTACGAAACGCGGATCGAGAACATCCGCAAGAAAGTGGTGGGCGCGCTGGTGTACCCGCTGGTGGTGATTGCGGTGGGATTTGGCATCTTGCTGTTCATGCTGTTCTTTGTCGTGCCGCGCTTTGCGGTCGTATTCGAAAGCATGCGCACCTTGCCGGCCACCGCCGAGGCCATGTTGTGGTGGGCGCGCCTGGTGCAGTCCGACGGCCAGTTGCTGGGCGCGGGCATAGGCGCAAGCCTGCTTGCCGCCGCATTGGCGCTGCGCACGCAGACGGTGAAAGCGGCGTTGATGAATCTGTTCTGGCGGCTGCCCAAGCTGCGCGACGTGGGCAACCTGTTCGTGCTGGCGCGCTTTTATCGCACGGTCGGCTTGTTGATTGAAGGCGGCACCCCCGCGTTGCAGGCGTTTGAACTGGCCGACCGCATCCTGCCGCCCGCCTATGGCGAACGCCTGGACCTGGCGCTGCAGGAATTGCGGGCCGGACGTAGCGTGTCGGAGACCCTGGCGCGCCATGGTTTGACCACGGCGGTGGCCGAACGGCTGCTGCGCGTGGGCGAGCAAAGCGGGGACTTGGGCGGCATGTGTGAACGCATCGCGCAGTTCCACGATGGCACGCTGGATCACGCCATCGAAGTCTTTGGAAAGGTGTTCGAGCCGCTGCTGATGCTGGTCGTCGGCGGGCTGGTGGGCACCATCGTCATCTTGCTGTACATGCCCATCTTCGAGATGGCCGGGAGTCTGGGATGAACGTAATGCATGAATTCGAAATCAGTCAGGAGGATGGCGCAATGGAAAGTACGACCGTGGCCGACGAGGCATGGTGGCTGTGGCGCGAGCGCGCGGCGGAACTGAGCCTGTCCCTGGCCGACTATCTGGACGAGGAATTGGCGCGCCGCCCGCAACTGCTGCCGGTGCTGGCGCAGGCCTTGGGCATGGAGCCCTTGACCGCCGAGCAATGCCGCCAGGCCGCGCCGCGCTTTGACGTCTTGCCGCTGGCGGACGCCATGGCGTGCCGCGTGGCGCCCTTGCAGGTGGATGGCGAATTCCTGCTGGCCATGGCCGTGCCGTTCTCGCGCGATGCGCGCCTGAAGCTGCAAGCCATGCTGTCCGGCCGTGCGCTGCGCTTTGCCGTGTGTCCCACCGGCGTGGTGGATGCCTGGTTGAAACAGGCCGAGGCCACTGAGCGGGTGCTGGACGGGGTGGCCGTGGACATGGCGGACGACTCGCTGGCCAAGGCGGTCGAATCGATTTCGTTGGCCTCGCTGGCCAAGGACGAAAGCCCGGTGATCCGCCTGGTGAACATGACGCTCTACGACGGTCTGCAAAGCCGCGCCAGCGACATCCATCTGGAGTCGGACGAGGAAGGGCTGTTGATCCGCTACCGCATCGACGGCGTGATGCTGCGCATTCGCCAGGTGCCGGGGCAGGTCACCGCCAACCAGGTGATGTCGCGTCTGAAAGTGCTGTCCAGCCTGGACATCGCCGAAAAGCGCGTGCCGCAGGACGGCCGCTTCAAGGTGGTGCTGCAAGGCCGCGAAGTGGATTTCCGCGTCTCGATCATGCCGGGTAACCATGGCGAGAATGCCGTCTTGCGTCTGCTGGACCGCTCGCAGCGTGGCGACAAGCTGAGCCTGGATACCTTGGGCTTTCCGGCGGAAACCGCGCGCCGTATCCGTGTGCTGGCGCAATTGCCTTACGGCCTGACGTTGATTACCGGTCCCACGGGCAGCGGCAAGTCCACGACCTTGTATGGCGCCTTGTCGGAGTTGAACAGCGGCGACGAAAAGCTGATCACCATCGAAGACCCGGTGGAATACGAGATGAGCGGCATCCTGCAGATTCCGGTGAACGAGAAGAAGGGTCTGACCTTTGCGCGCGGCCTGCGATCCATCCTGCGCCACGATCCGGACACCATCCTGGTCGGCGAAATCCGCGATGCTGAAACGGCGGCCATCGCCGTGCAATCGGCCTTGACGGGCCACCGCGTGTTGTCGTCGGTGCACGCCAACGATGCGTTCAGCGTGATCGACCGCTTTCTGTACATGGATGTGGAACCCGCCACGTTCCTGGAATCGCTCAATGGCGTGGTGTCGCAGCGCCTGGTGCGGCGCTTGTGCCCGCATTGCGCACCGCAGGGCGAGGCGCGTGTTGGCCCGGGTTGCGAAGCCTGCCGCCACACGGGATTCCTGGGGCGCATTGCGCTGGCCGAGGTCTTGCGCCTGGATAGCCGCATGAAGACCGCCCTGCTGGACCGCTCGCCCGAGCGCCGGCAAGAGGCGCTGGCGCAATGCGCCGATTATCAATCGATGCGCGACGCCGCCCACGAGGCCGTCGCGCACGGACTGACGACTTATCAGGAGGTTTGCCGTGCGGTCGCTATGGAATGATCAAGCCGTTCTGATTGATGCGGAAAATGTCAGCCTGTTGTCTCCGACGAAGGCGGTGCACGACCGTTTGCAGTATGGCCACGGCGGTGAGCCGGCCGAGGCCGTTGCCGCCTTGCTCGCCACGTGCCCGCGGCTGCGCCCGTGGTGGCGCAACCGCGTGCATGTCTGGTTGGGCTACCCGTGGACGCACACGCTGCTGATGCCCTGGCAGCCGGGCCTGCCCGGCGGCGATTCGCACTGGCGCGGGTACGCCCAGGCACTGCTGCGCGAACGCGGTATCACGATGCAGACGCGGGTGCGCCTCGGGCCGTCGCGCCATGGTCATGCGCGCCTGGCCGTCGCGGCGGACGCGCTGATGCTGGATGCGCTGGAAGGCAAGTTGCGCGAACAGAAGTGGACGCTGGCGGCCTGCCGCGACCCGCTGTCCGCAAGCCTGCAACGCTATCACCGCCCCGCGCGTACGGAAGGTGCGTGCCTGGTGCTGGCGGAAGCCAGCGCGGTGACGTGCCTGTGGCCGTCGGCGCAGGGGTGGGACGACATGATCACCTTGCAGCGGTCGCCCGGCCAGTCGCACGCCTCGGCGGTTGCCGGTGCGCAGGCGCTGTGCAATCAGCCCATCGTGCCGGAATGCAACTGGACGTCAACCTTGGCGCCGGCTGATCTGTCTTTGCCGTCGCAAGCGCGCTGGCTGGGCTTTCCCCACGCCATGTTGGGAGCGCGATCATGCCCGGCCTGAAGATGAGCAAGCTTGATTTCACCAAGCGCGGCGCCACGCAACCCTGGGCCGCCATCGTCGTGCTGCTGTTGCTGTGCGTGGCCCTGTTGAGCGCATGGCGGGAATGGGACCTGTGGGCGTTGCGCGCGGAAGTCACCCGCTCCGAGAGCCAGTTGGTCGAGCGGCGCATGCAGCATGAACGCGAGCAACGCCGCGCCCTGGCGCAGTCACCCGAGGAAAAGAAGGTTGATGCAATGCTGTCCGCGCAAAGTGCCGAGGACCGGTTGCGGCCCGTCCTGCTTCGCGCCATCGAGCACGCCTGGAGCCCGCGCGTGGCGGTGATGAACCTGAAGGTCGAGGGGGCCGGCAAGTCCGTCCAGCTTGAATTGATGACGGTGGACCTGACCGAGGTGTTCGCCTTCGCTGCCCGCTTGAACGCCGAATCAGGCATGCGTGCCACGGTAATTCGCCACGGCATCAAGTCGGGTGATCCCAACCTGGCCACGATGTCTACCGTGCGGGTGGAGCTGCGATGAAATCCTTCACCGAAATCCGTCGCCGCCTGGCCGCGCTGCGCCAGCGCGAAGCCGGTTCACCTTTGCGGTGGCATTGGCAGTGCTGGGCCGAGCGGCTCGGGCGTGGCGGGCTCCTGGCGCTGGTGGCCTTGTTGGTCTTGATCGCGCATTTCGTCGTGGTGTTGTGGCCGGAAAAGGGCGAGCTGAAATTGCGCGCCTTGGAACTGCACGCCGAGATCCATGCCTGCACCCCGCACGTGGCTCCGTCCGGCAACGACATGGACGAGCTGCGTGTGCAACTGCGCCTGGACCCGGACGAACGCAAGCTGGCCGTGATGGAACAGTTGGTGCGGTCGGGCTTGTTGCTGGTCGACATCCAATATCAAGGCGAAGACACCATTCAAGGCCGGTTGCGCCGCACGTCGGTGGACATCACCGCGGTGGGTTCCTACCAGGACCTGAGCGCGGGCTTGCGCAAGCTGACCGATGAGCCGCTGCTGCGTCTGGAGTCGCTGTCCTTGGACCGGCAACGGCCCGAGAACATGTTGGTGAACGTGAAGATGCGCTTGAGCATGTTGGGGGTGGTGTGATGAAACGCTGGATGATCGCGCTGTTTGCCGCCTTGGCGCCCGGCGCCGCCGCACTGGCCGAGCCGACACCTGACGTGGATCTGTTCCCGTCGCAAAGCTGGGCGTCGCTGTTGGATCGCGGCAATGCACGGGCGCAGGACGATGCCGCCGAGGCCACCACGGCGCAGGCCGAGGTCCCGGCGCTTGACCTGGCCCTGCCGACCGCGCCCGAGGGTAATGGCGCGGCCAGCGTGCCGGCGTTCACGGCCATTGGTGAATGGTCCGACACCGGCCGCCGCATCGTGGTGCTGGCGCATCAAGAGCAAACCTATTTGCTGTGCCAACGCTGCGACATCGCCGGTGCGGTGTGGCCCGGCGGCATGGTGGCGTCGCAGTACCGGTTCAAGGCGCTGGAACCGCAGCGCGTGGTGCTGCTGGATCCGCAGGGTCGGGAACTGCATGTGGACCTGGCGCCGCTGGCGCAATGAGCAAGACGCTCATCGAACTGAATAATTCTTTTGGGAATGGCAAGACATCATGATTGCAAAACCTGTCGTATTGGCCGCGTTCCTCAGCCTGTTGCTGGGTGGATGCGCGGCCCCGGAATCCCTGAAGCGCGCGCTGGGCGGCGAGCCCGCGTCGACCGCTGACCGCCTGGCCGCCGGCCGCGCAAAGCTGGACAAGAACCCCAACGATATCGAAGCCGGCAAGGACGTGGCGCGAGACGGCGTCGCGCTGTCGCGCGAGATCCTGCAACGGGTGCGCGTCAAGATGGACGCGGGCGATGACGAGGCGGCGCTGCAAGACGTGCTGGAGCTGTTGACGATCTCCCCCGGCAACATGCGCGCCCAACAGCTCAAGACGCAGTTGGAGCAGCGTGTGCATCTGAACGCCGAGCTGGCCGAAGCGATCAGGCTGCAATTCGACCACCCGCGCGAGGCGCTCTACAAGGTCAACCGCATCTTGCAGGAGCAGCCGGGGTTTCCGTCGGCCGAAGCGCTGCGCACGCAACTACAGCGCCGCGATGTGGGCCGCCAGTCGGTCAAGCCGCGTCTGGCGGATGCGCTGCGCAAGCCCGTTACGCTGAACTTCAAGGCGCAGCCCATCGTGCAGATCCTGGACACGATTTCGCTGGCGGCGGGTGTGGACTTCGTGCTGGATCCCGACGTGCAGACCAGCATGCCGGCCAGCATCATGGCCCGACAGACCACGGCTGAAGACGCCATCAACCTGCTGTTGCGCACCAACCAGTTGGAAAAGAAGGTGCTGGATGCACACACCTTGCTGATCTACCCGTCGCGCCCGGACAAAGACAAGGAATACCGCGAGCTGATGGTGCGGGTGTTCTACCTGAACCATGCGGATGCCACGCACGTGCTGGCCGCGTTGCGGCAGATCAGCGCGCCCAAGAACGTGCATCTGGACGAGCGCGCCAATGCGGTGCTGGTGCGCGATACGCCGGAAGTCATGGCGGTGGTGGAGCGCGTGGTGGCGGCGCTGGACATCGCGCAGTCCGAAGTGACGATGGACGTGCAGGTGCTGGAGGTCAACGCCAGCGACGAACTGGAAGTCGGGTTGGACTACCCCAGCGACCTGCGCTTTTCCATTCTGCCGCAAGGCGAAAACGGCAGGATCACGGTCGGCGACCTGCTCGGCCTGAACCAGGGCAAGATCGGCGTGACCAGCCGCAATGACCTGTCGGCGGCGCTGAACCTGCTGCAAAAGCGCGGCAAGACCAAGGTGTTGGCGAATCCGAAGATCCGCGTGCGCAACATGGAAAAGGCCAGCATCAAGATTGGCGAAAAGGTGCCGGTCGTGACAACGACCAACGCCAACGGCGTCGTGACGGAATCCGTGAACTACCAGGACGTGGGGCTGATCCTGCAGGTCGAGCCGCGCATCAGCCTGAGCAACGAGGTCAGTGTCCGGGTCAGCATGGAAGTCAGCAACTTGAAGGGCGAGGTCAAGACGGCGGGCGGCGGCGTGGTCTACCCGATGAGCACACGCAACGCGGAAACCGTGATGACGGCGCGCGACGGCGAAACCCAGGTGCTGGCCGGGCTGGTCAACCAGCAGCAAACGCGCAGCAGCAGCGGTTTGCCCGGGGTGAGCGTGATGGGCTGGTTGGGCAGCCTGTTCGGTGGCCAGAAGAAGACGGATCAGAACACCGAGATCGTGCTGCTCCTGACGCCGCATATCGAACGCTCGATGGCATTGCCGTCGGCCGCTGACAGCTACTTCCCGTCGGGCACGGAATCGCGGGTCACCGTGATGCCGATGACCACGCAGGCGCCCGCCGCCGCGCCGGAAGCACCGGCTGCGGCAGGTGATGCCCCGGCGCTGGATGCGGCGCTGACCAAGCCGCCTTTCTAAGGACGGGCCATGCAGAAGCAATCGGGTTTCACGCTGATCGAGATGATGGCGGCCATGACCTTGCTGGCCCTGCTGTTGAGCGTCGCGCTGCCGTTCTCGTCGCTGGTCAAGCAGCGCGCGCTGGAGCGGGAGCTACGCCAGAACCTGCACACCATGCGCGACGCGATCGACGCCTACTACCAGGCCAGCCGCGAAGGCAAGGTCGACAAGCCGCTTGACCGCAGCGGCTACCCCCCAGACCTGGAGGCCTTGGTCAAGGGCGTACAGAACAAGACCGACCCTAATGGCGGGATGCTGTATTTCCTGCGCCGCTTGCCGGCCGATCCCATGTGCGAGAACTGCGAAAACCGTTCGGCGGCCGATACCTGGGACACCCGAAGCTATGACAGTTCGGCCGACTCATTCTCATCGGGCCGTGATGTGTTCGATGTGCGTTCAAAAAGTCAACGAAGAGGTCTCAATGGCGTTCCGTACAAAGATTGGTAAGCGCGGCTGCGCCGGCTTTACGCTGATTGAACTGATGGCGGTCATGGCCATCATCGGCGCGCTGATGTCGCTGGTGGCGCCGTCGTTCTTCAAAAGTAACGACCGCGCGCGCGAAACGGTGCTGCGACACAACCTTCAGGCGATCCGGCACGCCCTTGATGATTACCGTGCGGACCATGGCAACAATCCGGATTCGCTGGACGCGCTGGTCACCAACAAGTACCTGCGTGAACTGCCGATGGACCCGGTGACCGGCCGGCGCGACAGTTGGCTGCCGCAAACGGGCGAGGCCCCGGGTGTAAGCGATGTCGTAAGCGGCGCGCAGGGCAGGGGGCTGGATGGGCTGGACTATGCGCGGTGGTAAGCGACGCGCGCTGCCGCGCCAGGCCGGGTTTGGCTACCTGATGGTGTTGATGCTGGTGATGGCGGTGGCGACCGGGCTGACCGCGGTGGTGCAGCCATGGTCGATGCAGAAGCTGCGCGACCAGGAGGCCGAGCTGCTGTTCGTGGGCAAACAGTTCCAGCGCGCGTTGGCTTCCTATTACCTGTCCGGCACCGCGCCGGCCTATCCCAAAACCATGGATGCGTTGCTCAAGGACGATCGGGTGTCGTTCACACGCCGCCATTTGCGCCGCCTTTATGCCGATCCGATTACCGGCGGCACCGAGTGGGGCATCGTCAAATCACCGGATGGGGGAATCATGGGGGTATATAGCCTGTCGGAACGCAAACCCATCAAACAGGACGGGTTTGCCGCGGAGCTGGGGGATATGTCGGGAAAATCCAGTTATCAGGACTGGAAGTTCGTCTTCATGGGAGTTAATTAAAAGCCTGCTTGGCGATTTCTAAAAACTGGTTAAAGGCGCGCCAGGTATTTGCTGATAATCGCCAGATTATCTTCTGTCTTCCGGGAAGAAATAGCCGCATATTAAGGATTTATTTTCATATCTTGACATTTGGCTTTCTCGTTTTGGCTTTGAGAAATTTCTTATTGTTGTGTCCATCCTGGCATGAAATCATTCTGTCGGGGTATCAATGTGATTGCCGTAATAATAAAAATCTTCGGGAATTGCGCTTACATAAGATCGGACTCAATGATTGTCGCCATTCTTGAAGATTCGCCCACTCAAGTCGAGTGGGTCACCAAACTGCTGCAAAGCCACGGCCACCAGGCCTTCTCGCGCCGCGACGGCGATGGCTTCATTGCGCTGTTGCAACAACAGAAGGTTGACGTTGTGCTGCTGGACTGGGAAGTGCCCGGCGCATCGGGCCTGGCCGTCTTGAAGTGGGCGCGATGCAACCTGGCGCCCAACATGCCCATCCTGATGCTGACGCAGCGCGACGACGAAGAGAGCATCGTGCAAGCCTTGAACATGGGCGCCGACGACTATCTGCAAAAGCCGGTTCGTGAGCGCGAATTGCTGGCCCGCATGAGCGCCCAGTTGCGCAAGTCGCAACGCGGCGAAGCCACGGCGTTGCAGTTTCAGGTTGGCCACTTTGCCTTCAACCTTGAAGCCAAGACGCTGACGGTGGATGGACGGCCCGTGACGCTGCCCACGCGGGAATTCGATCTGGCCACGATGTTGTTTCGCAGCCCCGGCCGCATCATCACCAAGGACGCCTTGTGCCAGCAAATCTGGGGCACCGTCGATCGTAAGTACGACGCCAGCCTGGCGACGTACGTCAGCAACCTGCGTTCGGCGTTGGGTTTGCGCTCACGCAACGGCTATGTGATCGCCACTGTGTACAACTACGGCTACCGTCTCGAACGCATGTATTGAGCCAGCGGGCGTTCGCCCCGGCTTGCCTTGTGCCAGACCATTTGCGGCAACGTTTGCGGCAATTCTGCGGCACACCCAATCCCTTCCAATCGCTGTCCGCGCCTTCCGGGCGCCGCCGGTCCGACCGCGCGTTGCACGCGCCGCCGACAACTTCCGAGCCTGACGATGAAATTCCTGATTTGGCCTTATGCGCGCCTGGGCGCCAGAAAAAACGATGCGTTGCTGTTCTGCAATCTGGGCATCATCTTGCTTTGCTTCGCCGTGCCCAGCGATGGGCGGCCACTGACCGCCGCCGCGCCCGGCGTGCTGGCCGACTTTGGAATCCTGGCTGGCCTGGCCCTGTTCAGCGTGATCGCCGGCCAATCAAAAATGCGCTTTCGCGCCTTGGCCTGGCTGATCGGCTTCTGGCTGTTGGCGGCCTTTGTCGTGATCACGGCGCGCCGCTGGACGCCGATGGTGGCGCCGGTAGTGGGCCTTGCGTTGGCGTACATCTGCGTGGTCCGGTGGCGCATGGCCACCCGCAACGCTCGTCGCGAACGTGTCTTGTCCTACGACGCCGCATCGACGGATCCGCTCGCCACGCCGCGCGCCAAAGCGAATTGCGCCCGCGATAACGAAGTGATGCTGCAGATGATGCATGACCTGCGCAGCCCGCTGTCGACGATCCTGGTGATGGTGGAAAAGCAAAGCGCGGAAAGCAACGATCCCAAGCAGGAAGCCTTTGCGGAATCGGTGCGGGAGCTGGCTCAGTACAGCTTGACCGTCGCCCAGGACTTCATGCATCTGTCCCGCGCGGAACGTCTGGATAAGGCAAATTTCCTGCCGGTTTCGCTGTTGGACATCGGTCAGGAAGCGGCCGATCAAGCCATGCTGTTGGCCGAACGAAAAGGCATCGACGTGCAAGTTCGCGAGTGCGGCGAAAAGCTCTGGGTGTCGGGCGACTATTGCATGTTGCAGCGCGCTGTCATGAACCTGCTGGACAACGCGATCAAGTATTCGGAAGCCGACACGCGGATTACGTTGTGCCTGAAGCGCCAAGGCGATATGGCGCGCATCAGCGTGATTGACGAAGGCATCGGCATTGCCGAGTCCGTCATGCCGCAACTCTGCCAGGCGTTTTTCCAGGTGGATCCGGGTAGTCGGGATGGTGTGGGCATGGGCTTGGCGCTGGTCGCAACGGTGGTCGAAGCCCATGGTGGAAAGTTGGCGGTGGATTCCCGTCCGAACGAAGGAAGCGAGTTTTCACTCACGTTTCCGGTGATGGCGATGCCATGCGTCGAAACCGATCATCGAGAGCCACGCTCTGCATTTCGAACCAGCCTTAACGCCGCCTCATGAACAAGCGCCCTTGCGGCGCTTTTTTTTCGCTGATGCGCCGCAATCTGCTGATCAACGAGCGATGCGGCAACGATGCAACACCTGCTTTTAATAGTGTGTTGAGAAAGGTTTTGCCGTTTTTGAGCGCCGGGAATAATGGCTTCGCTTTCACGAGTTCCGTGCGATTTCCGGTTCACGGGAATGCGAAAAACAATCCACTAAACGAAGGATATTTGATGACTAAAACCTCTTTGCGCGGTGCAGCCGCCAAGCTTGCCTTGCCGGTCGCGGCGCTGACGCAGGCTGTGCTGATGGCGATGGCGCCCACGACGGTGTCCGCTCACGGCTCCGTGATCGATCCCCCCAGCCGTGAATACGCTTGCAACACGATGGACACGCCGTGGAACAACCCCAAGCATTCGGGTTGCGGCAAGATTGCCAACCAAGCGAGCAACTGGCAGTCCAACGCCATCCTGGGCGTCCGCAGCGACCACAAGGAACGCATCCGCGACGGCCTGCTGTGCTCCGGCGGCAAGGAAAGCTGGAAGGAACTGGACGCCGACCATGTGTGGCCCTCTACGGTGATCACGCCGGACGCCAACGGTAACGCGCAGTTCAAGTACCTGCAGACTGCGGCCCACATCTCCTCGTACTTCAAGACCTACATCAGCAAGGACAGCTACGATCCCAAGCGCGGCCTGCGTAGGGACGATCTGGAGCTGATCGGTGACACGGGCGCGCTGCCGCGTCCCGAGAACAACACGATCACCCCGCTGAACGTCAAGATTCCCGCCCACTTCACTGGCAAGCGTGTGATCTATAGCGTGTGGCAACGTGACCCCGTCAATGACAACGCCGAAGCGTTCTACGCATGCTCGAACGTGGAAGTTATGCCTGCCAACGTGCAGTGGCAAGCCAGCGGCGCGCTGCAAGGCGGCCAGGTGCAAGCCGGTTCGAAGATGACGCTGCGCGTGTTCAACCTGAGCCGCGCCGGCGACCTGGAAAGCCATTCGATCATCGTCAAGGCCGGTGAAGAACAGGCAGCCCAGTGGATGTACGCCCTGGCCAAGGAAGTCAACAGCAAGTCGTCGGTCATCAAGGTCGGCAAGATGCAGTCCAACGGCCAGGTGACGCCGCAGCAAAGCGACACTGAAAATCAGGTCTATGGCCTGAACAAGAAGGTGGGCTTCGCGATCGACAACAAGGGCGTCGAGCCGGTGGATCCGCCGCCCGTCGTCATCAATGCGCCCACGGCTCAACTGACTGGCCCGGCAACGGCCAATGCTGGCGAGCGCGTTTCGCTGTCGGCCA
>RCUK01001344.1_pt1 | contig 16035 bp, 16 predicted proteins | sample 2166381 | NCBI WGS metagenome assembly RCUK01 (sample SAMN09932809, study PRJNA488358) | compost metagenome | isolation source: compost soil in an enriched community | place: Germany: Experimental Botanical Garden | reverse complement strand
TTGTCTATTAACATATCTAAAATCTGGTGATCTACTTCATCTAAACGAAATTTACTCATAATTGTTTAATTAATATTACTAATTGCTATTACAAAGTATAAAATTATATATAAAAAACAACAAATTCACATAAAAATTAACTTTTTATTAATCCGTTAACAAATTTAACATTTTTATTTAAATAAAAATTTGCTTTTTGACCCGTTTTTGGAAAATTTTGGAAATCGTCCGAATATTCTGCGCCTTTTGCATCGTATTCGTAATGTCCAAAATAATTTTCCAACTCGCCTACTTCGATAAAGTAAGCGTTAAAATGAATCTTATTTTCGATTAATTCTTCTTTGTATTGTGCGACAAAATTCGTAATAATTTCGATACCATCATAATTTATTTTGACATTTTTATACATAAAATCATAAAAAACCACGTTATTTTGTGAAATATTCAAATATTCGGAAAATCTATTGTCAACTAAATCGTTTTCGGATATTAGTTTGAAGCTTAAAATTAACGCGAAAAATATGAATTTCCTAGTAATTTCTCGCTCGTAATCCTCAGGAAAGTGTCCTGCCTCAAATAAGATAGTTGGAACGCCTAAAAATTGAAAAGTGTCTCCTATACAATTAATATTGAAGGAGTCATCAAAGCGTCCAATTTGTCCTGGAATATACTTTTGCAGTTCTTCATTGATTCCAGCAATGATGTTTATCGCTTTTAGTCTATTATCATTTACTTCTCTTTCCTCATTATATGATGGTGCTAAAAAAGATACTGTAGCAGGTTTTCCAGTTGTTCCTGCTCCAAATATGGTACGCTGATCGTGAAGGTTAAAACAAAAATCAGGTTTAAATTCCTCAAACACTTGACGAAGTATTTTACTTTCAGGTTGACTCAAATCTTGCGAATCACGATTCAAGTCAATTTCATTTGCATTTGCTCTTGTATAAAATCTTGCTCCGTCTGGATTAAGTATTGGGATGCAATAAAATGTAAAGGTATCCAGCATTTGGTTTGCAAAATCAGTATCGTCATTCAGTAAATTAATGAAATCAAATAAAGCTTTTGTTGTTGTGCTTTCATTTCCGTGCATTTGAGACCATAAATAAACACGTGTTTTCCCCGTTCCAATTTGATAACTATATATAGGTTCACCTAGAACAGATGTACCAATAATCTTCACTTGATCATTTGTATTTAACTTATCTAAAAGTGGTTTAATATGGTCTAAAGTAAGATATCTGCCAGAAATGGATTGTTCTTTGTATTGTGTAAAAAGCTGCTCTAAATTCATTGTGTTTCGATTAGTTTACAAAAGTAAACATCTTTATTTTTACAATTGTAAACTGTAGAAAAAATTAATAATTTAGAATTGTAAACAGTTTTAGAAAAGATTTAGCAGTACTAGATACAACTTGTTTCAACTGAGCTTTTTAAACTAACAACACACGTGTAAAACAATAAATTTCAGTTAATTATAAATATTTATTTAAATTTTAAATTTAACATAAAAATGAACTCTAATTAAAATTGCAACAATAATATAAGGATATCCCTTCTTTTTGTTTACATTTGTAAATGAAAAAATTTAAAGCAGAATTTTACAATGGTAAACATAGATGATTTTGTAAAAAGACTAGAATCTGTATTAGATTATTATGGATTAAATGCATCTGCTTTTGCTGATAAAATTGGAGCGCAACGTTCTAGCATGTCCCATCTTTTATCAGGCAGAAATAAGCCGAGTTTAGATTTTGTAATGAAAATTCTGGAAGTTTTTCCAGATGTTGATTTATATTGGATTTTAATAGGAAAAGGAACTTTTCCTAAAAACAATAATGAAGAAGTAATCGAAATTCAAAAATCCCCTTCGCCTATTTTACCAAACCAAAATATCGGGAATGATTTATTTTCGACTATGCAAATAAATACGGAAAAAGAAAAAATAGACACCAAAGAAGTTTCAGTTTTAAAAAACACAAATTTTAATTTGGAAGATGACGAAATTGAAAAAATTGTCTTATTCTACAAAAATGGCACCTTTAAAGCCTATTCTCCATAATGCAAAAATTAGCGCGTATTTGGAGAATGATCCAGAAAATTTTCAAATATGCGATTCTCGCGCGGTTAGAAAAAATCTCAGAAATTATAGTTTAACTCCATTTTCAGGAATTTTTCCTAAAACTCCTTTATAGTGCTCTTTCAAAATTTGAATGTCGGCTTCATAATTTCCAGTCGGCAAAAATGGCTTACCAAGATTTACTTCTTTTTTGCCCCAATCAAATGCAACAGGAACAATTGGCACTTTCGCTTTAAGTGCTATAAAATAAAATCCAGTTTTTATTTCCTTTACTTTTTTTCTGGTTCCCTCTGGGGCAACTGCCAAACGAAAGACTTCTTTTCGGTCAAAAATAGCCGCAATAGAATCTACCTTATTTAGTCCGCCTGAACGATCTAAAGGTTCTCCACCAACATTTCGAAAATAATAACCAAACGGAAATCGGAATAATTCTTTCTTTCCTACCCAATTCATCTGCAGTCCCGAGATACCACGAGTGAAAAGTCCGATATAAAAATCATGATTACTTGTATGTGGCATCACCATAAGTATACATTTTTTCACTTCGGCATTTTCGATTCCTACTATTTTCCAGCCCATTAGCTTGAAAAAGATGAATTTGTATAATAGTTTTTTCATGAAAGATTTAATATTTGGTGCAAAATAAAAGATTTAATGGTAAATTTGAGTAAAAGCATAAGAAATGATTCGAAAAATTTTCAGTTATATAATTCCAATAAAAATATTTAAGAAAAAATCGGCCAGAAGCAGAATGATCGAAGTCACTTGGGCAAATGGAGAATTAGTATTGGATACTGAAAACACAAATTATTCATACGGAAGTTTGCAGCGTATATTAAGGTACGGACTCCGGAATATTGGTTACGATAAAATAGTAGAGATGGATCATATTCTGCTGTTAGGTGTTGCCGGAGGTAGCGTTGTAAAAACGTTGGTGGACGAGATTTCATACAAAGAAAAAATCACTGGAGTAGAAATTGACCCAGATATGATTCATATTGCCAATGAATACTTTAACCTTAACCAAATTAAGCAATTGGAAGTTATCATTGACGACGCATTTGAGTTTGTCTTAAAAACAAAAGAAAAATACGATCTCATAATAATAGATATTTTTGAAGACACGCATATGCCTAATTTTTTGTTTGAAAAGTTTTTTGTCGATAGAGTCTGCACAATTTTAAAAAACAATGGTTTTGTTTTATTCAACACCATGATATTAGACGAAGCTCACAATGTTCGAAACAGAAAATACGTTGCAGAAGTGAATCCAAAAATGTTTACAACAAAGATGCTGCCCCGCATTGAAGTACATAACGAATTAATAATTATAAATAAAGTTGCTTAATTTATGAAACCTCTTTCCTCAATCTTAAACGCCTTACCACCTACTAAAGTTATTGATGCCTCAATTAATCTTTCAGAATATATATCCTTAAATTTATCGGTTTCTAATCAGGAATTGGTCGATAAAAAACTTGACACTTCGGAGGATTTTGAAAAATATATTTCAAGTTATTTAAAAGAAAATAATGCCAAAGTTGCCTTTGGAGGTTATATAGAAGGTAGATTTTTATATCAAAGAAGTCCCATTTTTTTGGATGCCTCAAAACCAGAACGAAATATTCATATCGGATTAGATTTATGGGCAGAAGCTGGAACCCCTGTACTTGCAGCTCTAGATGGTAAGGTTCATAGTTTTAAAAACAATGTTGGTTTGGGCGATTATGGCCCTACTATTATATTAGAACATGAAGTCGAAAAAGAAAAATTTTATACTTTATACGGACATTTATCGTTAGAAAGTATAGAGAATCTAAAGATCGGAGACTATTTTAAGAAAGGTGAAAAGATTGCCAGCTTAGGAAACGCCTCAGTAAATGGAGATTACGCCCCTCATGTCCATTTTCAAATCATCCACAACATTGGTGATTATCACGGAGACTATCCTGGTGTCTGCAATACAGGCGACTTAAACTTTTATATCGAAAATTGTCCCGATCCTAACTTATTATTAAAAATTACTTAAATAGTTATGAAGAAAGCAGGATTGATTATATGTTTGTTGTTATTAATCGGATGTAAATCTAAAACAGTTAGCAGAGATACAGAAGATTTGAAAATTAAAAAGGTTTCTGGAGCAGATGTAAATGCAAATCAGCAGCGCAAAGCGTATGATTTAGGAAAAAGAGTTTTAGAAACTTGTAATACTTCAAAATTTAAACCTTTTAATGAAACTGAAGTAACTAAAACGGTTATGGAAAACACGACAGAAGAACGTTTAACCAAAACCTGCCAAAGATTTAGACAATACTACGGAAGTTTTATAGATTTAAAATTAGATGGAGTTTACAAAACGAAACATGAAGTTATTTACCGCTATCATGCTTTGTATACAAAAAAAGTTGCCAATAAAGAATTGCGCATTTTTGTAAATGAAGACAATCTCATCTCTGCCATAAAATCTATGGATTGGGATGAAAAATTTGATGCCAAACTAGCCGATCAATAAATTATACGATACCTATGAATTTTAAACTGCCACTATTTCTTTTTTTATTTGTTTCAGCTTTTGCTTCAGCGCAGCAAACCATTAGCGTAAAAGGATCTGCACCTTATCCTGCAACACAAGAATATACTTTCATCTGCGAGAAATATGCTTATTCTGGCGAAATAAATGTACAGATAGCCAAAACAGACAAAGGCGGTATTTTAAAACTAACCATTTCTACAGCAAGCGACAAAGCAAAAATTGCTGGAGGTGTTTACGTCGATTTGACAAATGCCGATGTGATTGCCTGCACAGACAAAAATGTAAAAGAATCTGCAGACGGCAAAACAACTGCCTACTATTATTTTACACCGGCAGAATGGCTGAAACTTAAAAAGACTGATATTTATGCCATACGATTTATAATTGCTGGCGGACCAGACATTTCAGGAAACCTAATAGGGCACTTTACAGCTTATAGTAAAGTGAAATATTTCTCAACAGCATTTGATAAATCTAAAAAAACATTTGATACAGCTAAAGAAATTAGTGTTTTGTAGTGATTTTTTAATATAATAAATCTTATATTTAACATAAATATTTTTTTATGAATTCAAATGAAGCCTTGATTACAAAATTTTATACCGCTTTTGCGAATGCAGACGCCAAAACAATGAGCGAATGCTATCATCCGAAAGTTCATTTTATAGATCCAGCTTTTGGTTTATTAAAAGAAGAACAGGTTTCTAAAATGTGGGAAATGTTGCTTTTAAAAAGTAAAGGCAACTTAAAAATTGAATTTTCAAATGTAAAAGCAGACGAATCTACCGGTTCCGCAAATTGGATTGCTACTTACAATTTTAGCAAAACAAACCGAAAAGTAATCAATAAAATTGTAGCCGAATTTGTTTTTCAAGACGGGTTAATTATCAAACATACCGATAATTTTGATGTCTGGAAATGGTCAAAGCAAGCCTTTGGTTTAACTGGCTATTTATTAGGCTGGACAGGATTTTTTCAGCAAAAAGTACAATCGCAAGCCTTATCTGCTCTGAAACAGTTTCAGAACAATATATAATTTGGATAATACATTAAGTATTTACCAGATTTAAATTTCAGTATCTGCCACACGCTCAATTATAATTATTTGTTGCTTAATTTTAATAAAAGTGTTAATTCTAAATACTGATGAAAGAAATCATACACAAAAAATTAAATCAATTACAGGCAACTGCAATCTGCGGAAACGACATTAGTTCTTCTTGTCTTTATGTTTCGGCTTTAACCATTTTGTACGCGGGACAATACGCTTGGATTTCACTCCTTATTGTTGCTGTTGTCTTGTTTCTTTTCAGAAAAATTTATGCAGAAGTTGTTGGCGCAATTCCCTTAAATGGCGGTGCATACAACGTTTTACTAAATACTTCTACAAAACGTTTAGCTTCTGTAGCTGCAACATTAACCGTTTTGTCGTATATGGCGACAGCCGTAATTTCAGCTTCTGAAGGAATGCATTATCTTCACGGAATTTTTGAAGGACTTAATGTTACCATTGCCACAGTTGTCGTTTTAATTTTATTTACTGGATTAGCTATTTTAGGAATTGGAGAATCTGCATTTGTAGCCGTTATCATTTTCATGACACATATTGGAACTTTAACTTTGCTGGTTTTAGCATCAATTTGGTTTGTTTTAATGCACGGTTTAGATACATTTCATATCAATTGGCAAGCTCCAATTGCTTCTGGAAGCATCAGAACAGCTCTTTTCCTTGGCTTTTCTGCCGCCATGTTAGGAATATCAGGTTTCGAAAGTTCTGCCAATTTTGTCGAAGAGCAAGAACAAGGTGTTTTTACCAAAACGCTTCGCAATATGTGGGGAATCGTGAGTTTCTTCAATCCCGTAATTGCAGTTTTATTAATCAGTGTAATTCCGCTGACAGAAGTGGGAGAAAATAAAGAATCGCTTCTCGCGCATTTAGGCGAAACAACTGGAGGTTCATGGCTTGCTTGGCTTATTTCTATAGATGCCGTACTTGTACTTTGTGGAGCCGTTTTAACTTCATTTGTTGGTGTTTCCGGACTTTTAAATCGAATGACATTGGATAGAATTTTGCCCAACTATTTCCTAAAACAAAACAAAAGAGGCTCTCATTACCGAATCGTTTTAAGTTTTCTAATTCTTTGTTTGTCTGTTCTTTTTGCCACAAATGGACACTTAGAATCTCTGGCTGGAGTTTATACTTTTTCTTTCTTGGCTGTTATGGCACTTTTCGGAATTGGAAATTTACTTTTAAAATACAAACGCCGCAAACTCCCAAGACCAGAACGTGCCCGAGGCATTGCCGTTGTAACTGCTGTCACTTTTGTAATTGCTGCTTTTATTGGAAATATGCATTTAAATATCAATTCTTTCTACACATTTTTGCAATATATGATTCCAGCTTTAATATTCATCGGAATCATGCTTAATCGTGTCATGTTGATCCGTTTATTAATTGAAGCTTTAGAATATTTTTATCAGCCTCTGCGTAAAATGGTAATATTGAGTAATCGTTACTTGGAAAAATTAAGTACCAAAATCAACTCTCAAGAATTTGTTTTCTTTACCAAAGGTGACGATATTACAATTTTGAACAAAGTTTTGCAGTATGTTGAAGATAATGAAACTACTAAGAAGTTAAAAATTGTTCATGTCAAAAAAGACAATGTAGATAATGAAGCGCTTAAAAAAGATTTGGAAGTCTTAGATCGTGCTTACGACGGACTCGATATCGAATTTATAGAAATTGAAGGTATATTTGGTCCAGAAATTATCGATGAACTTTCTCAAAAATGGAACATTCCAAAAAACTTTATGTTCATTGGTTCTCCAGGAAATAGATTCTCATACCGCATCGCAGATCTAGGCGGCGTCAGACTTATTATGTAATTTTTTTAGAGTAGAAATATTCGTGTTTTCAAGAACACTCGTCCCGCTATCCGTTACAATCTTTTGTGGTGAACCCCACCACAAAAGGATTTCCACTTCTATCGGGGCTAAATCACAAGTATATTTTTCATAAGAACATAAAACCGAATACTATAAAAACAAACCCGACAGGTTTTGAAAACCTGTCGGGTTTAATATGATCAGTTTATCTTTATAAAAATTTTAAACTTTGAAAAAAATCTTTTAAAAGCTAGTTTTGCGATCTCAACCGCAACTAATATTTAGCTCAAAAAAACTTCCTAAACTCTGCGAAAATCCTTTGCGAACTCTGCGTTAAAAAAGAGTCAAAAGTTAAGACTTAAACCAGCTTTCAACTAATTCATCTTCAAAAGAAGTAGCATCTTTATGAATAAATTCATTTCGATTTTTATCATAAGAATAATCTAAAGCCCAATTTTTATGATTGGCAGCTAATTCTTTTATGCTATTACAAACAAAAGCAATTTCCTCATCAGTTGTAGTTGGGTGAATCGACATTCTAATCCATCCCGGTTTTTTAATTAAATCACCAATTGTAATTTCATTAACCAATTTATTCGAAGTTTCCTGATCGACATGTAACAAATAATGACCATAAGTTCCTGCGCAACTGCATCCTCCTCTAGTCTGGATTCCAAAACGATCATTTAAAATTTTAACTCCTAAATTGAAGTGAAGATCATCAATAAAAAACGAAATTACACCAAGACGTTCTTTATGCTGTCCCGCTAAAATTTTAATATTAGAAACAGAATCCAATTCAGAGAAAACGTAATCAACAATTTCATGTTCACGCTCCATAATGTTTTCAATTCCCATTTCCTCTTTCAATTCAATGGCAAGTGCCGTCTTTATAACTTGCAGAAAACCCGGAGTTCCGCCATCTTCACGATCCTCAATATTATCAATATATTTATGTTCTCCCCAAGGATTTGTCCAGCTTACCGTTCCTCCGCCTGGACAATCAGGAATCATGTTGTTGTATAGCTTTTTGTTGAAAATCAAAACTCCAGAAGTTCCAGGCCCACCTAAGAATTTATGCGGAGACATAAAAACAGCATCCAAATAAGCTTCTGGATCAGCTGGATGCATATCAATTTCTACATAAGGCCCTGAACAGGCGAAATCAACAAAACAGACACCATTATAGTGATGCATTAATTTTGCTGCTTCGTGAAAAGGAGTTCTTAAACCCGTAACATTCGAACATGCAGTGATAGAAGCAATTTTAATTGTTCTGTCTTTATATTTTTCTAATAAAGCTTCAAGATTTTCTAAATTAAAAAGTCCTTTTTCGCAAGATGGAATAATTTCAACATCTGCAATAGTCTCTAACCAAGAAGTCTGGTTAGAATGGTGCTCCATGTGCGAAATAAAAACAATTGGTTTTTTCTCTGCGGGAACATTTGTAAAACTCTTTAAATTTTCAGGAATTTTCAATCCTAAAATACGCTGGAATTTATTAATAACTCCAGTCATTCCAGTTCCATCTGTAATTAAAACATCATCATTGTTTGCATTAGCATGACGCTTAATAATATGTCTTGCATGATGATATGCTTTTGTCATAGCAGTACCAGATACAGTAGTTTCAGTATGTGTATTGGCTACAAAAGGGCCAAACTCATTTAATAGTTTTTCTTCAATCGGACGATATAATCTTCCGCTGGCAGTCCAATCTGTGTAAATTATTGATTTTCTGCCATACGGCGAAGTAAATTCTTGATTTACACCGACAATATTCTTTCTAAATTCCTGAAAATAAGTTTCCAGTGTCATGGTACTATTTTTGCTATTCATTAGTTGTGCCTTGTGTTTGACTGCAAATATATAGTTTTTTTATAAAATTGCGAATTTATCAATAGTAAACTTCAAACACTATATTACTGTTTAGTATTTTTAGTTAAAAGAACTTTTTTTTAATAAATTATCATAATATCCTATCGAATTAATAGGCATTAAACTTATAGAAAGTATTATTTATGGGAAATTTATCAGTAGCTACTTTTGGTGGCGGATGTTTTTGGTGTATAGAAGCTGTAATTCAGCGTTTAAAAGGTATAGAATCAATAAAATCGGGTTATTCGGATGGATTTGTCAAAAATCCAGCTTATCGCGAAGTTTGTACTGGAAGAACAGGACATGCAGAAGTGATTCAAGTGACATTTAATCCTGACATAATTTCATATCATGACTTGATTTTTATATTCATGACAAGTCATGATCCAACAACTTTAAATCGTCAAGGCGGCGACAGCGGAACGCAGTATCGTTCTATTATTCTGTACCATAACGATGAACAGAAAGAAATTGCTGAGAAAGTATTTGAAGAAGTACAGCCTGCATATGCTGATCCAATTGTAACGCAGTTAAAACCTTTTGAAGTTTTTTACGAGGCAGAAGATTATCATCAAAATTATTATAATGAAAATCAAGAAGCTGGATATTGCCAAGTTGTAATTGATCCAAAAATTCAAAAACTTAAAAAAATGTATGCCGATATGCTAATTGGGTAATTTTAAGTTTGCCACAGATTAAATTTATAAATTAGATTGTCACCCTGAGCGAAATCGAAGGGCGTTTCAATTGGACTTGGGCTTCGACTTCGCTTAGCCTGACAAAGATTAGAATAAATAATCCATTTAATCCGTGGCTAAAAAAAGAAAGAAAACTAAAAATGAAAAATCTTAAAATAAATAATCGATTTACTGCCGAATTACCAGCAGATCCAGATTTGACAAATGAAGTTCGTCAGGTTAAAAATACGCTGTTTTCATATGTAAATCCGATTAAACCTTCAAATCCAAAACTAATTCACGCTTCTGAAGAAGTGGCTGAATTAGTTGGTATTTCTAAAGATGAAATTCCATCAGAAGAATTTCTAAATACTTTTTCTGGAAAAGAAATTCTTCCAGAAACTCAACCATTTGCCATGTGTTATGCTGGCCATCAATTTGGGAATTGGGCAGGACAATTAGGTGACGGTCGCGCCATAAATTTAACGGAAGTTGAAAACAATAATCAGTTTTATACACTTCAATTAAAAGGTGCCGGTAAAACGCCATATTCTAGAACCGCAGATGGATTAGCTGTTTTGCGCTCTTCTATTAGAGAATATTTATGTGCTGAAGCCATGTATAATTTGGGAGTTCCCACTACTCGATCACTTTCGCTCATTCTTTCTGGAGATCAGGTTTTAAGAGATATTCTATATAACGGAAATCCTGCTTATGAAAAAGGCGCAATTGTTTGTCGTGTTGCTCCTTCGTTTATTCGTTTTGGAAGTTTTGAAATGCTGACGGCTAGAAACGAGCTTAAAAATCTTAAACAATTTGTAGAGTTTACGATTAAGCATTATTTTCCTGAAATTAAAGGAGAACCAAAAGATCAATATTTGCAGTTCTTCCAAAAAGTTGCAGATACAACTCGAGAAATGATTTTACATTGGCAACGCGTTGGATTTGTTCATGGTGTAATGAATACCGATAATATGTCGATTCACGGAATCACGATCGATTATGGTCCTTATGGATGGCTAGAAAATTATGATCCAGATTGGACGCCAAATACAACTGACAGTCAAAATAGAAGATATCGTTTCGGTAATCAGCCTCAAGTTGCGCAGTGGAATTTGTTTCAATTGGCAAATGCTCTTTATCCTTTAATTAATGAAGCGGCACCTTTAGAAAAAGTTCTAGATACGTTTATTACTGATTTTGAAAATGATTATAAAACAATGTTTTTAAGCAAATTAGGGGTATTTACTTCAAGTGAATCTGATGATAAAATCATTAAAGGGTTAGAAGAAATTCTCCAGTTATCGGAAACTGATATGACGATATTTTTTAGAAATCTTAGCCAGATTCAAAAAACAGATTCAGTCGAAAATGCGATTAAGAAAATAGAATATGCATTTTATATTCCAGAAGAAATAAGAGAAAATATTTTAGACGCTTGGCAAAAATGGTTTGCCGTTTATTTGAAAAGACTAAACTCTGAAACACTTTCAGATGAAGAAAGAGCTTTAAAAATGAATCAAATTAATCCAAAATATGTTTTGCGAAATTATATGGCACAATTAGCCATTGATGCTGCAGATAAAGAAGATTATTCTCTAGTTGATGAATTATTTCAACTTTTGAAAAATCCGTATAACGAACAACTAGAATCTGAAAAATGGTTTGCAAAACGTCCAGATTGGGCTAGAACAAAAGTTGGCTGTTCGATGCTGTCTTGCAGTTCTTAATATTAGAGGTTCTCGACTTCGCTCGAACTGACAAACGTATTTCTTTACAAGCTTGTCACATTGAGCGAAGTCGAAATGCTTTTTAGCACTTAAACATCGCTCAAAAGACAAATTTCTTACTTTGAGCTTATATAATTCAGAATCATATTAGCGTGAATTCTTGAATTTTCGATAAACCATTTATGCGTCTGCATTCCACCGCATACTACTCCGGCAAGAAATAAACCTTCAATATTCGTTTCCATTGTTTCTGGATTATATGAAGGAATTTTTAATTCATCTTGAGAAAGCTGGATTCCTATTTGCTCTAGAAAATTTAAGTTTGGCTTGTAACCTGTTAAGGCTAGAACAAAATCATTTTCAATAGTAATTTTTCCGTTTGGCGTTTCAATTTCTACTTCGTCTTCTCGAATTTCTCTAATATTTGATTGAAAATATGCTTTAATACTTCCTTCGGCAATACGATTTTCAATATCAGGTTTTACCCAATATTTAACACGACTATTGATTTCGTTTTTACGAATTACCATTGTCACATCTGCTCCTTTTCTCCAACATTCTAAAGCCGCATCTACAGAAGAATTATTAGCCCCAACGATCAAAACTTTTCTAAAAGCATATTCGTGTGCTTCTTTGTAATAATGACGAACTTTTGGAAGATTTTCACCAAAAACACCCATTTCAATTGGAATATCATAAAAACCTGTTGCTACTATAACATTCTTAGATTCGTAATTTTGTTTATCAGTAGTAATCTTGAAAATTCCATTATTTTTCTGAACATCAATTACTTTTTCAAATAAATTAATATTGAATTTAAAGTAACGATGAATGTTTCTATAGTATTCCAAAGCCTCTTGACGCCCAGGTTTTGGAGCCAAACAATTGAATGGAATTTCACCAATTTCTAATCTCTCTGCGGTTGAGAAAAAGGTCATGTAAAGCGGATAATTAAAAATACTATTTACGATCGCGCCTTTTTCTATAATTAAATATTTTAATTTCTTCTTTTCGGCTTCTATTGCACAGGCAAGACCAATTGGACCGCCACCTACAATAATAAGGTCATATATTTCTTCTGTCATTTTATTTCTGCCAGTATTTAAAAGGATTTTTGCTTAAATAGGCGTTGTAATATCTCTCATCATTTGTAACTTCTTCACCAAGCCATTCTGGTTTTTCAAATATCTCGTCTTCTGAATTTAATTCAATTTCGGCCATTACTAAGCCTTCGTTTTCCCCATAAAATTCATCAACTTCAAATACATGATCACCAGATTTTATTTCATAACGAGTTTTTTCAATTTTACCTTTTTCGCACAATTTCAATAATTCCTGAGCTTCATCTAGCGGAATTTCATTTTCCCATTCAAAACGAGACATACCACCACTATGACTTATTCCCTTTATGGTTATAAATCCTTTGTGCCCTTTAATCCTAACCCGAACCGTACGCTCAGGAGCAGAACTCAAATAACCTTGAGCAATCTTATTTTGAGCAAAAGCTTGATTCTTGAAGTCGTTAGATTTTACAAGAAATTTTCTTTCTATTTCGACCATTTTAAATATGCATTATTTTTTATGCAAGTTACTCATTTTAATCAAGCCTTTGAGTTTATAAAAAATCAAAAATTAGTTAATTTATTTTCGTTCATCATAAATCTATAGTATCAAAATAACTGACTATTAACATGTTAACAATATTATTTTAGTTAAATTTGATAGAACCTTAATCCGTACTCTATGTCTAAAAAAGCACTTTACTTGTTAGGCATTGCAATAACCATTATTTTGGGTACTTTTTTATATCTTAAATTTTGTTGCAACTGCTGTGAAAAAACAACAACGAATATTACTCCAAATACAGTGTCAGCTACTGTTACTGAGACTAATATTGTTCCGTTTGTATTAAATGGTCCTGGAATTAATTATCAGACAAATGATAATTTGAAGTTCCTTAAAAACAGTGCAAAGCTTGTTATGCCCGTCAGTGACTCGATCACAACTGGTATTGATAACTTAAAGAAATTCTTAGAAGCAAATCCGAAACAGAAAATTACAATAACCGGTTATGCGACCTCCGACGAAACAAATTCCACAACTTTTGAAAACCTAGGTATAGCAAGAGCCAATGATGTTAAGAATTATTTTGTTTCAAAAGGATTGTCGGAAAATCAGTTTTCTACTAAGGGTACCATTATAGACAAATGGAAAATGAGTGCAGATACACTTCTTGGACCTGCTGAATATGCATTTGAAACGATTGATTCTACTGCAACAGCAAACGATGAATGGAGTGTCTTAAAAGCAAAAATAAATGCAGATCCGTTAATTCTTCATTTTAGCACCAATAGATCTCGAGAGAAATTAACTGATGCCGAAAAGCAGAAAGTTGCTGATATTGCTAAATATGCTGAAAATGTAAAAGATGCTGTAGTTGTCGTTGTGGGGCATTCTGATAATGTTGGAAACCGCGATTCAAACATTATTTTAGGACAAAAAAGAGCTGATTTTTTTAAAGATTATCTGTCTAAAAACGGAATCGACAATACCCGAATTGAAACGCAATCTAAAGGCCCAGACGAACCTATTGGCGATAATAGTACTGCGGAAGGAAAGGCAGCAAATAGAAGAACTGTAATTACCATTAAATAACAAAAAAATATACGATCATGAACATACCTTGTGTCTTAATACCTATTCTAGTAGGTTTAATCTGTGGAATCTTAGGTTATTTACTAGGAAAAATGAATTCGAAAAATGATGATTCACTTTCAGCATCGCTTCAAGCTGACTTGGATGCCTGTAAGGCAAATACACGAAATTTAAATGCAAGAATTTCTACGCTAGAAGCTGAACTGGCTGCAAAAGCAAAAGCTACAGTACAGTCCTTCGCAGCCGTAGCGCCGAAAGAAATTCTTTTTGATGCTGCTTTGGCGGCAAATGTGCTAGGAAAGAAAATTAAAGAAGACGATTTGAAAATTGTAGAAGGAATTGGCCCTAAAATAGAAACGTTGTTTAATGCTGCAGGAATCAATACCTGGTATGACCTTTCGCAAGCTTCTACCGAAAAATTGCAGGCTATTCTAGATGCAGGAGGAGAAAATTACGCCATGCATAATCCGAGCACATGGCCTAGACAAGCACTCTTAGCTTATCAAGGCAAATGGCAGGATTTAAAAGAATGGCAAGATAGTCTTTTGGGAGGAAAAGAGTAAAAAAAGAGGTTCAAAGGTACATAGTTGCAAAGGAACAAAGGTTTTTAGCTTACGTTATGCCTTTGAACCTTTGTTTCTTTGCGCCTTTGCTACTTAAAAAAAGCTGAATTCCATTCTACTTTAGAATTGTACCAAAGTTTTCCGTTTTTAACTTCAAGCGGGCAATCTATATTATTAGTATATAATGCTCCGGTTCCTAAACCTTGCGGCATATCTGAATTTAATGTAAATGTCCATTGGGCAATAGCATTCAATCCGATATTGCTTTCTAGTGCTGAAGTAATCCACCAACCGATATTATAATTTTCTGCCAAAGTGATCCATTCTTGAGTGCCTCGGAAACCACCAACAAAACTTGGCTTTAAAATAATGTATTGAGGTTTAATTTCTTGAAGTAATTTTTCTTTTTCGTGAAACGAAAATACACCAATAAGCTCTTCGTCTAACGCAATCGGAAATGGAGTTTGCTTGCATAATTTAGCCATTTCTTCAATTTGACCTTTTTTAATTGGCTGCTCAATACTATGAAGCTTAAATTGATTTAGTTGGTTCAGCTTATTTAAAGCTTCTATTGAAGAAAAAGCTCCATTTGCATCTACCCTAATTTCTATTTCTTCTGGAGAAAAATGGCTTCTAATAAATTGCAATAATTCTAATTCTTTATCGAAATCTATAGCTCCTATTTTAAGTTTTATACAGCTAAAACCGTCTGATAGTTTCTCTTCGATCTGCTGTTTCATAAAAGCAGATTCGCCCATCCAAACCAATCCGTTTATCGCAATTGAAGCTGTGTTTTTTGTGAAATCTGAAGGAAATAAAACAAATGGGTTCTCACTTTTAAGAGATAAAAAAGCCATTTCTATCCCAAATTGTATAGAAGGAAATTCTAATAAGGCATTCCAAAGTGCTGTTTCTCCCAAATGAATATTATCGCAAGCCCATTTTAGTTTTTCTTCATAGTCTGCGCGGTCATCTGCGCTTAAGCCAAGAAGTAAGCCACACTCTCCTATTCCTTTTTTGCCATTTTCTTCCA
>RCUK01001343.1_pt1 | contig 16042 bp, 10 predicted proteins | sample 2166381 | NCBI WGS metagenome assembly RCUK01 (sample SAMN09932809, study PRJNA488358) | compost metagenome | isolation source: compost soil in an enriched community | place: Germany: Experimental Botanical Garden | reverse complement strand
GAAGGAATACATCGTGCAGGATGGGGACGTGATGAACTTTTTGTTCAACGTCTGACGATTTTTTCGGAACTCAGGAGCGTTCAGTAGCGCTTGGTGGATTGGGCAGGCCTTTTGAAATCAAGGGCTTGCCAAACAATACGGTCTGCTGAGCGTTCCTATTGTTCATCGAGGTCTGAAAAATTCGGGGGTAGCGTTGGGGGTACTCGTGTTCAACCGTGGGGGTACATCTCCCCGCAGTGGAGTCCAACGATGCCCGAAAATCTACTCACCGACCTCAAGGTTAGGTCGGCCAAATCGACTGATCGAGACTGGAAACTTTCAGACGGCGGAGGCTTGTTCCTGCTGGTCAAGCCCACCGGCGGCAAACTCTGGCGGTGGAAGTACCGCCTGCAAGGCAAGGAGAACCTCTTTGCCATTGGCGGCTTTCCCCAGGTAAGCCTTGCGGATGCTCGCGCGGCCCGCGAGAAGGCGCGTGTCTTGGTCAAGCAAGGCATCCATCCTGCCCATGAACGGCGGCAGGTCAAGGAGCGCAACCTGGAGGCGTTGGAGGAACGCAAGCGCGCAAAGGAAAGCTCGTTCGCCAAGGTGGCGCAGGCGTACCTGGCCGAGATCAAGCCCGTCTTTGCGCTCAGTTCCTACCGCACGAAAGAGTCCCGTATCAGGAAGTACCTGTCGCCCAAGTTCGACGGGATGCCGATGAGTGACATTGGCGTCAAGCAGATTCGCCCGCTGCTGGAGGAGTGCAAGTCTCACGGCGCGTGGGCAGCCATCCACGTCAAGGGCGACCTGTCGGCCATCTTTGAGTTTGCGGTGGTGCGGGGGCTGGTCGAGGCAAATCCAATTCCCAGCCTGCGCGGGCTGCTACGCGTGCCGTTCAGCGAGAGCAAGGCGGCGATGACGCGAGAGCAAATCCAGAGGTTCTATCAGGAGTTGCGCGGTTACCGGGGCTATCCGGAAACCTCGCTGTGCCTGCGGCTGATTGCGCTGACCGCCTGCCGTCCAGGGGAAGCGGCGGATGCCGAGTGGGACGAGTTCGACTTTGAGGATGCACTGTGGCGTCGGCCTGCCGCGAAGATGAAGGCGCGGCGTGACCATGTCAGCCCGTTGTCTGCGCAGGCAGTAGCAGTGCTGAAAGACTTGCAGCGCATCACGAGTGGCGGGCGCTATCTGTTCCCGCACCGGAGCGGCAAGGGCTTCATCACACCCAACCGGCTGACCTACGCGATGCGCGACATGAACCTGGGCCGGGGTACGACGCCGCATTGCTGGCGGACGACCTTTTCGACCTGGGCCAATGAGAACGGGTACCGGCCTGATGCGATTGAACGGCAACTTGCCCACATGGAAGGCAACAAGGTGCGGGCGACGTACAACAAGGCGTTGCTGCTAGATCAGAGAAGGACGCTGTTGCAAGACTGGGCAGACTACCTGAGTGCTGCGGAGGGCGGCGGCACGGCATAGGGAAGAGTTGGCTGGGTGTTGCAGAACCAATGGACAGGGCGGCCTTTTCCTTTTCTGAACAGGGCCGTTGTCCCTTGAGGGCCGTTCCCTTGCCATTTGCCTTCGCCCAAGGCTGGGCGCTGGAAATGGAGTAAACAATTAATTAATTAGGGTGCTTTGTTAATAAGTACCCTATTGCAAGCATTGATGTCGCCCATTTCCTCCTTGGTCAGTCAGGCTAGCCACTCACGAGCGGTTCTATGTTCAGGAAATGGGGTAGTCAAAAACCATTAATGAGGCATTTTTAGAGACAATACCCTATTTAATGGCTATGATTACCCATTTCCATAGCCTGGGCTTACATTTTCATGCACTCGCTCACACCCGAGTACCTTGCCGCGCTTCGCTTCGATGGTACCCAGGCTGCCACGTTGCGCTCGCTGGGCGAGTACCAGGGTAAGCAGCAACTCTATGCTGCGCAGTCGCCCGAAGCCCTCAAGGGTCTACGCCAGATCGCGGTGGTGGAGTCCACGGAGTCATCCAACCGGCTGGAAGGCGTTGTTGTCGCACCCTCGCGGTTGAAGTCTCTGGTCATCCGCAACGCAACGCCAAAGAGCCGTTCCGAACAGGAGATCGCCGGTTACCGCGACGCTCTGGCGCTGATCCACGAATCGGCCGCGCACATGCCCTTCAGCCAAAGCGTGGTGCTGCAACTGCACACCCTGCTGTATCGCTACATGCCGCAGGCGGGCGGGCGCTGGAAGGCCACCAATAACGACATCATCGAGCGTCACCCGGATGGCACTTCGCGTCTGCGCTTCCAGCCGGTGGCTGCGCATCTTACGCCGATGGCCATGGCTGATCTGACAGGGCGGTACGCCACCGCACTGGACCAGCACCTGGCCGACCCTCTGGTGCTGACGCCGCTGGCATTGCTCGACTTCCTGTGCATCCATCCGTTTCCCGACGGCAACGGCCGCATGTCTCGCTTGCTAACCTTACTGCTGCTTTACCACTTCGACTATGCCGTGGGTCGCTACATCAGCTTGGAACGCATCTTCGAAGATACCAAGGAAGGCTATTACGAGACGCTGGAAGCCAGCTCTCATGGCTGGCAACAGGGGCAGCACGACGTAAAACCTTGGCTTGATTACTTCTGGGGTGCTTTGCTACGGGCCTATCGCGAGTTCGAGGAGCGTGTCGGCACCATTGAGCGTGGCCGTGGAAGTAAAGGCGACCGGGTGCGAGCGGAAGTCCTGGGCCGCACCCTACCGTTTTCAATTTCTGAGATCGAGGAAGCCTGCCCAGGCGTGAGCCGGGACATGGTGCGATTGGTGCTGCGGGCAATGAAATCAGAGGGATTGATAGAGTCAACAGGCAAAGGACGAGGGGCGAAATGGATCAAGCAAGGGTGAGGGGATCATGGTGGAACTGATCGGAAACATCAGCCGCTTGCTGGGTGACAACGTCAAGCAAACCATTCGGCCAGCGGCACGGCTGAAGATCGCGGCATCGTGCTTTGACTTGCCCCGAAACAGCCTACATATCAGGGGACTAAAGAAGTGAGTGACCAGTTCTTCAAGCAGCCTATTCTCAATTCTCCATACGGCTACCCTTCTTTGCACTGGGAGCTCGACGAGAAGGGGCAACCTACACAGCAAATCGTCGAATCTCGCCGAGCATCCAGCTTCATTAGCCCGATTCCAAAACCACGCCGGCACCATGGTGAGCAGACTACTCTGGCGCTGGATGAAGTTGAGAACCTGTCTAACGACGGGCAGCGCTACCGACACTCTGAACTGATCAATTCGGTGCGGCGCGAGGTCGATGCTTGGCGTCGCTTGCCACCGGCGCAGTGGCGCGTCACCCCCGAAACAGCTCGTTTACTGGAACATTGGCGCAACCACAAGTTCGCCGGTGTGCGCCCGTTTTTCTGCCAGGTCGAAGCGGCCGAGACCGCCATCTGGCTGACCGAGGTCGCTCCGCAGCTTGGCAAGAATGGCGAGCGCTTCCTCGATCACCTGAAAAAGGCCAGCAACGATGCCAATCCCGACTTGATGCGCTTGGCGCTCAAGCTGGCGACCGGTGCTGGCAAGACCACGGTCATGGCCATGCTCATCGCTTGGCAGACCGTCAATGCCGTGCGCCATCCGCAGAGCAAGAAATTCACCCGAGGCTTCCTGCTGGTCGCCCCTGGCCTGACCATCAAGGATCGTCTGCGCGTGCTGCTGCCCAATGATGCGGACAGCTATTACGCCAGCCGCGAGATCGTGCCCCGCGACATGCTGTCGGATCTGGACAAGGCCAAGATCATCATCACCAACTACCACGCTTTCAAACTGCGGGAGCGCATGGAGTTGCCCAAGGGCGGACGCCGCCTGTTGCAAGGCCGTACCGGCAGCGAGCTGGACACGCTGGAAACCGAGGGCCAGATGCTCCAGCGAGTCATGCCGGAATTGATGGGACTGAAGAATATCCTCGCCATCAACGACGAAGCGCACCATTGCTATCGGGAAAAGCCGCACGCAGCCGAGGACGACGAGGATCTCGATAAAGATCAGAAAGTCGAAGCTGAGGAGAACAACGAAGCCGCAAGGCTGTGGATCTCCGGCCTGGAAGCAGTCAACCGCAAGCTGGGCCTGCAGCAGGTGATCGACCTATCAGCCACGCCATTCTTCCTGGCCGGCTCCGGCTACGTGGAAGGCACACTGTTTCCCTGGACGATGAGCGATTTTTCGCTGATGGATGCCATCGAATGCGGCATCGTCAAATTGCCACGCGTGCCGGTGGCCGACAACATCCCCGGCGCGGAAATGCCCATCTACCGCGAGCTCTGGAAGCACATCGGCAAGAAAATGCCGAAGAAAGGGCGCGGCAAGAACGCCCAGCTCGATCCGCTGGCCATCCCGGTGGAATTGCAGACCGCGCTGGAAGCCCTGTACGGGCATTACCTCAAAACCTTTGATGCCTGGAAGCAGGCCGGTATCAACGTGCCACCGTGTTTCATCGTGGTGTGCAACAACACCGCCACTTCCAAACTGGTGTTCGATTACATCTCCGGGTTCGAGCGGACCAACGAAGATAGCTCCATCACGCGCGTACCGGGGCGGCTGGAGCTGTTCCGCAACTTCGACGAGCATGGCGAGCCTCTGGCGCGCCCGAACACCTTGCTGATCGACAGCGAGCAGCTCGAATCCGGCGAGGCGCTGGACGACAATTTCCGGGGTATGGCTGCTGACGAAATCGAACGCTTCAAGCGCGAGATCATCGAGCGTACCGGCGACCGCAGACAGGCTGAAAACCTGAGCGATAGCGAATTGCTGCGTGAGGTGATGAACACCGTTGGCAAGCAGGGCCGCCTGGGTGAGCAAATCCGTTGCGTCGTGTCGGTGTCCATGCTCACCGAAGGCTGGGATGCCAATACCGTGACCCACATCCTTGGTGTGCGTGCGTTCGGCACCCAGTTGCTGTGCGAACAGGTGATTGGCCGAGCCCTGCGCCGCCAGTCCTATGAGTTGAACGAGCAGGGCCTCTTCGACGTGGAGTACGCCGACGTATTCGGCATTCCCTTTGACTTCACAGCCAAGCCTGTCGTCGTCACGCCGCCCAAGCCCCGCGAAACAGTCACAGTCAAGGCACTCCGCCCGGAGCGCGACCATCTGGAAATCCGGTTTCCGCGCGTGCAAGGCTATCGTGTCGAGTTGTCAGAAGAACAACTCGAAGCCGAATTCAACGACGATCACCACCTCAGCCTGACGCCTGACATGGTCGGCGCAACCAAGACCCATAACGCTGGCATCATTGGCGAAGGAGTGGAACTGGATATCAAGCATCTGGGAGACGTGCGCCAGTCCACCCTGCTGATGGAGCTGACCAAGCACCTGTTGTTCGGGCATTGGCGCGATCAAGGCCAGGACGCGCCGATTGCCTTATTTGGCCAGCTCAAGCGCATCGTGCGCCAGTGGCTGGACGAATGTCTGGAATGCAAGGGCGGTACCTATCCGGCGCAATTGATGTACCGCGAACTGGCAGACATGGCCTGCCAGCGCATCACCAAGGGCATCACCGCGAAGGAACTGGAAAAGGGCCGACAGGTCAAGGCCATCCTCGACCCGTTCAACGCAACTGGCAGCACTGCGCATGTGCGCTTCAACACCTCGCGCGAAGAACGCTGGGAAACCCTCGGGGTGGAAAACCGGCCAAAGAACCAGGTCAACTGGGTCATTCTGGACAGCGGCTGGGAAGGCGAATTCTGCCGCGTCGCCGAGTCGCACCCCAAGGTGCTGGCCTACACAAAGAACCACAACCTCGGTCTGGAAGTGCCCTACCGCTTCGGTTCGGCCAATCGTATTTACATCCCGGACTTCATCGTGCAAGTGGACGACGGTGGCGGCAAAGACGATCCATTGAACCTGATCGTCGAGATCAAGGGTTACCGGCGCGAGGATGCGAAGGAAAAGAAGTCCACCATGGACACCTACTGGATTCCCGGCGTGAATCACCTCGGCACACACGGCCGCTGGGCCTTCGCTGAGTTTGGCGACGTGTACGAAATGCAGGAAGACTTTGCCAAAGAGGTCGAGGCGAAGTTCAACCAAATGATTGAAGCGGCTGCGCCGGGAAACAAGGAATACTGAGATGGCAACCAAGAAAACACAGAAGCCCGGCAAGAGCATCGAGCAGATCACACATACCGAGGCCAAACGCAAGAACATCCCGACGGTGGAGCATCAGTCGGTGATGCAACACCACGAGCAAGCACCGGTGAAGGTGGCGTACCCGCGCGCCAATCGGCAATGGCTGGAGGAACTGTGCGCCCTGCACGACGCGGGCAAGGCATCCCCGGAATTCCAGCAGCGGCTGAACCGTGACCTTGACCCGCAGCTCATCTGGCGCGGCAAGGATCAGCAGGATTGGTCAGATCTCGTCGTCAATGCGCCGCCGCTGTACATCCAGGAAAAGGTCAAGCCCAAGGTACTGATCGACGACCTGCGCCGCCAGACCGAAGAACGGCGCGAAGCCGCCACGCCGCAACAGGACTCGCTCGATTTGTTCGGTGACTTCAACGGTCTGCCCGAAGGCGCGGACCGCACCGAGTTCTATCAGCACGAAGGCCACTGGCAGAACCGGATGATCCTGGGCGACAGCTTGCAGGTGATGGCGAGCCTGACCGAGCGTGAAGGGTTGCGCGGCAAAGTGCAGTGCATCTATTTCGATCCGCCCTACGGCATCAAATTCAACAGCAACTTCCAGTGGTCGACCACAAGCACAAAAGTCAAAGATGGAAATACCGAACACATCACACGTGAGCCAGAACAGGTAAAAGCGTTCCGAGATACGTGGCGTGACGGAATTCATTCGTACTTGACGTATCTGCGTGATCGGCTGATGGTGGTGCGCGATCTGCTGACGGAAAGCGGCTCGATTTTCGTGCAGATTGGCGACGAGAACGTGCATCGCGTGCGCGGGTTAATGGATGAGGTTTTCGGCGAGGAGAATTTCGTAAGCCTAATTTCGTACAAAACCTCAATTGGTCTTGGTGCGGAGTTTATTGACAACACATCAAACTACGTCATCTGGTTTTCACGGGACAAGTCACGACTGAAGGCAAGACCACTTTATCGCGTTCTCGAGGCTGGCAAAGAAGGTGCTACCAGATACAAAAAGGTAAGACTTTCAGATCTCAATGAACGGCCTGTAAAAGAGTCGGAATTATCGAGTCCAGATACGCTTCCGTCTGGAGCAAGGCTTTTTCGAGATCAAGGGCTTACTTCAAGGTCGGCATCTGCCACCACACTATTTCCTGTTGAATTTCGTGGAAAAACATATCGTCCTTCCACAGGCGGATGGCGAACTTCGGAAGTTGGTATGGGTCGGGTTGTGAAATCTGATCGAGTGCTGAAGACAGGTAATAATGTTTCTTACCGAAAATATTTTGACGATTTCTCTGCGCTATCACTTGATAATTTCTGGAGCGACGTATCGGGAGGTATCACCAGTCGTGCCGACCCTAAAATCTATGTTGTTCAAACATCAACAAAAATTATTGAGCGGTGTTTGCAGATGGCATCTGACCCCGGAGACCTTGTGCTCGATCCGACCTGCGGCTCTGGCACTACCGCCTACGTGGCCGAACAGTGGGGCCGCCGCTGGATTACCATCGACACCAGCCGCGTCGCGCTGGCGCTGGCTCGCGCCCGCATCATGGGCGCGCGCTACCAGTTCTATCTGCTTGCTGACTCCCGAGAAGGCCAGTTAAAGGAATCCGAGATCACCCGTAGCGCGCCCTCCAGCCAATCCACTTACGACAACATCGCCCACGGCTTCGTCTATGAGCGCGTACCGCACATCACGCTCAAATCCATTGCCAACAACGCCGAGATCGACGTCATCTGGGACAAATTCCAGACCTTGCTGGAGCCGTTACGCGAAGCGCTGAACAAGACACTTGGCAAGCAGTGGCAGGAATGGGAGATTCCGCGTGAGGCCGATGCAAAGTGGAGCGAGGAAGCCCAAAAGCTGCACGCCGACTGGTGGCAGCAACGCATCGCCCGCCAAAAGGAAATCGACGCCTCCGTTGCTGCCAAGGCCGAGTTTGAGTACCTCTACGACACACCCTACGAGGACAAGAAGAAGGTGCGTGTGGCCGGCCCCTTCACCGTGGAATCGCTGTCGCCGCATCGTGTGCTGGGCGTGGACGATGAAGACAACTTGATTGACCACGTGGCCGAGACTCAAGCGGAGTACGGCCAGGACTTCGCCAGCCTGATCCTGGCCAACCTGCGCACCGCTGGCGTGCAGCAAGCACACAAGGCCGACAAGATCGAGTTCACCTCACTGGAGCCATGGCCGGGCGACTTGATCTGCGCCGAAGGCCGCTATCTGGAAAACGGACAGGTGAAGCGTGCCGGTATCCTGGTCGGCCCGGAGTTCGGTACCGTTACCCGTGCTGACTTGGTCGATGCCGCCCGCGAAGCTGGCGATGCCAATTTCGACGTGCTCATCGCCTGCGCCTTCAACTACGATGCACCGGCCAGCGAATTCAGCAAGCTGGGCCGCATCAACGTGCTCAAGGCACGCATGAATGCCGACCTGCACATGGCCGAAGACCTGAAGAACACCGGCAAGGGCAACCTGTTCGTGATCTTCGGCGAGCCGGATGTGGATGTGCTGGACACCGAGGGCCGCAGCATCCGCCGATACGACGGCAAGCGCGACGTCATCGACGTGCCCGCCGACGGGCAACTGGTGGTCAAGATCAACGGCGTGGACGTGTTCCACCCCAGTACCGGCGAAGTGCGCAGCGACGGCGCAGACGGCATAGCATGCTGGTTCGTGGACACCGACTACAACGAGGAGTCTTTCTTCGTCCGCCATGCCTACTTCCTCGGCGCGAACGACCCGTACAAGGCTCTGAAGACTACCCTCAAAGCTGAAGTCGACCCCGACGCTTGGGCGACGCTTAACTCCGACACCTCGCGCCCTTTCCCGAAGCCGAGCAACGGCCGGTTTGCGGTGAAGGTTATCAATCACCTCGGCGATGAGGTGATGAAGGTATTTAGGGTGAACTGATGGAATTCCGCATAGCCGATACGTTTACCACCAGCCTCGCCCGCTTGACCGGGGATGAGCAGAAGGCTGCCAAGACCACAGCGTTCGATTTGCAGGTTGATCCGAGCGGCAAGGGCATGAGCTTTCACAAGCTCGACAGGGCCAAAGATCCGAATTTCTGGTCGGTGCGCGTCAGCCGCGATATCCGCATGATCGTCCACAAGACGGCGGGCAGCCTGCTGCTGTGCTATGTCGATCATCACGACAGGGCCTATCAATGGGCCGAGCGACGCAAGCTTGAAGTGCATCCGACCACCGGCGCAGCCCAACTCGTCGAAATTCGCGAGCGTGTTGAAGAAGTCCTCGTTCCAAAGTACGTCGAAGAAAGCACGCCGGCCACGCAGAAAAAACCGAAATTCTTCGCAGAATACGGCGACGCACAACTGTTGGCCTATGGCGTGCCGCAAGAATGGCTGGCCGATGTAAAGGCTGCGGATGAGGATTCGCTGCTTGAATTGGCCGACCACCTGCCCGGCGAAGCGTCCGAAGCCCTGCTCGAACTGGCGACGGGTGGTAAGCCGACGTTGCCGCAAGTTGCGGACAAGGGAGCTGATCCATTCCTGCATCCTGACGCACAACGCCGCTTCCGCGTCATGTCCGATATGGACGAGCTGGCCCGCGCTCTGGAGTACCCGTGGGATAAGTGGACAGTGTTCCTGCATCCTGCACAGCGTCAACTGGTCGATCGAAATTACAACGGCGCAGCGCGTGTGTCCGGATCGGCTGGCACCGGCAAGACCGTAGTGGCCTTGCACCGCACCGTACACCTGGCCCGTAAGGATGAGGACGCGCGCGTGCTGCTTTCCACATTCTCCGACACACTGGCTAACGCACTGCGGGGCAATTTGTATCGGCTAATCTGGAATACTCCCAAGCTCGGAGAACGCATCGACGTGGCTGCGATGGAGGCCATTGGCATTCGCTTGTATTCGGCGGAATTTGGCAAGCCTGCGTTCGCGGCCCGTGATGAAATTTCCGCCCTACTGAGGGCCGCTGCCGCGAAGGTAGGTGGTCTGAAAGCCAATACAGCGTTCCTGCTGTCCGAATGGGATGATGTGGTGGACACTTGGCAGGTCGATGACTGGGAGACTTACCGGGACGCCAAACGGCTGGGCCGAAAAATGCGCCTGCCGGAAGTGCAGCGCGCCTTGTATTGGCAGGCGTTTGCACAAGTGAAAACACAATTAAAACAGGCTGGCAAGATCACTACCGCTGAAATGTTCGCCAAGCTTGCCGAAGTCATGCTCAAGCGCAAGCATCCGATATTCGATTACATCGCGGTGGACGAGGCGCAGGATATCAGCGTGCAACAATTGCGCTTCCTCGCAGCGATTGCCGGCAACCGCGCCAATGCACTCTTCTTCGCCGGCGACCTCGGCCAACGCATCTTCCAGACGCCGTTCTCGTGGAAACATCTGGGTGTTGATGTACGTGGTCGATCGCGCACGCTCAATATCAATTACCGCACATCGCACCAGATTCGCTCGCAGGCCGATCGTCTGCTCGGCCCCGAGGTATCCGATGTGGACGGAAACGTCGAAAGCCGCAAGGGCACGATTTCCGTGTTCAATGGGCCGGAGCCGACCATCTGCAGCTATGCCGATGCCGAGGCAGAAATCCAAGCCGTCGGCGCATGGTTGAAGCAATGCAACAGCATTGGCGTGCTGCCGCAGGAAATCGGCGTCTTCGTCCGATCCGAAAGCGAATTGTCTCGCGCACAGGCGGCTGTAAAAGCCGCGGACATGCGGGGGCGCGTGCTTGGCAAGGACATGGCGACGGAAGAGGGCTTCGTCAGCATCACCACCATGCATTTGGCTAAGGGCATGGAGTTCCGCGTGGTCGCAGTGATGGCCTGCGATGATGAAATCATTCCTTCACAGATGCGGATTGACACTGCTGCCGACGAGGCCGAGCTGACCGAAATCTATAACACCGAGCGCCAGTTGCTGTATGTGGCTTGCACCCGTGCCCGCGACCAATTGCATGTTTCAGCAGTGAAACCTGAGTCGGAATTTCTGGAGGACTTGCTGCAGAAGTAGCTCCACGCGTCTAGGATGCGCTAGGTGGCGGCGGCGTGCATTGACTGTGTCGCCCCCAGGCGCTTGCGCAGCGTGCGACCTTAGCTTCCCAGATAGACTGCCGTCACCTTCACCCGCTCGTGCCCGAGTTCATGACTGATCTTCTGCCGGACTTGTTGGTCGACCAGGCGTCGTGATAGATCGAGTTGAGCTGTGCTAGGCCCACCTGCTGCCGGTGACTTCCACCCTGTCAATGTTTCATACCGCATCTGTGCATACCGATGCCTCAGCCCATGCATATTGCTCAGGCCCGCAGTCTTGCACTGCCCATCGTAGACGTGCCGCTGCTGGATGAAGGTCTTGTGTGCCGGGATCAATGACCCTTTGCCTGCAAGACCGTGCGCTGCCTGGAGCACATCGCGTTGCTCTGTCGTGGTGATGGGCACAGTTCGCTCCCGTCCTCCTTTCGTCCCCGACCCCTTGAGGACGATGTGATCGCCCCGATCCGCATAGCCGGGCTGGAACAGCAGCGATTCTTTCCGTCTCAGCCCGAAGGCTGCTTGCAACTGAAGGCTCATGCGCACATGGGCATCGGTGACCCGGTCAAGACCTGTGCCCAGTTCGCGGGCCTTGCTGACGTTGGTCACATAGCGTCGCTCGGGCACGCCAAGCTGCGTGTTGTCCGCTGGCAGGATGCCGGCCTTGCCGATCTTCTCGGCCCACCAGCGCAGGTGTGAGAGCCGGTTCTTGATCGTGCCGGATGACAAACCTTCGCCTTGCCAGCGCTCCAGCAGCGCCTGGACGTGCTTGCCCTTGAGCGACGATGCCTTCATCTGCCGGAAACCGGCCTCGCGCAATTGCCGGGCGGCCAGCGACAGCGAACGCATCCGGTCGGCCTGCGTGGTGTAGCTGCCGTCACGGTTGCGCTGGCCAAGCTGGCGCAGGGTATAGGTCAAGTCGTCCATCGTCCAGCCTCCCGGCAAAGCGCCGTACTGCGTTGTCCTGAAGCTCAATCGGTTAGTGTTGGTGCCAACTCGCCAGGGCGAGATCCCGTGAGGGCAAGGGCAGGGTGTTCAGGAGACACCAGAGCCTCGAATGAGGCATCCGTCTTGCTTCCTGCTGGAAGGCCGGACGGAGGTCGTGCGAGATGAACAAGCTGTCAGCGTGGATGAGTCCTCCTGTGAAGTGAGTGGGATGAGAAAAAGCGGCGGGAACCGCGTGCATTGCGCACGGATGATGGCCGGAAGGGACAGTGCGCCAGGCGGCGCGCAAGGGATGAAGGCAAGCAGAGGAAGAAGGCTCCGCCCATGAGTAGGGCCGGTATGCGATTGGAGCCTGGGCATACCTGGGGTGGTTCCACCCTGTCGGGCCAGCGCCTGCAGGAACCTGCGCTGTTGGGGTTGCCGATGTACAAAGCCCATCGGTCTTGGCAACTTCCCGGTCAGTGTAGGGCGGCCATCATCACGTGTGCCGCACACAATAGGATATGGCGTTCGCCCGCATTGTTGCTGGCTTGTGCGGGGCCGTCACTGCGGTTTGCAGTGACAGCCCATTCCGGCTTGCCTGTGCCGCGCGAAGGGCAAGGGCGCTGCGGCAGATGTGGATATGCCCCTGCCTGCGGCACTGACGCGGCGTTCGCCTTGTCGGCTACCTGCGCAGGGGCGGCATGGTGCCCATGCCACTCCTGCACAGGCAGGTTGTGCATGAAGCGGGTCGCACGGCATCCAGGGCGCGCCATGACTCCGAGCGGGTTTCGCGCGTAGTGGGGGTCAATGGCGGGCGCGCAAGCCGCAGCGGAGCGCAGCCGCAGGCGAGCACCGAACGGGTGAGCACCCGGCGCAGCGCACCATTGACGTCCATGCAGCGCACCAGCCTACCGGCTGAGTGCAGGGGGATGTTCTTTCCCCCTGCACCCTTGCCCTTCGGCGAGAACGGCGTTCCAAGAGGCAGCGCCTCTTGGTCAAGGCCGCAGGCCGCGAAGGCAAGACGAACTAGGCTGGGCGAGACTTCCATCCCCGGGCCTGCATCACCTGTGCGGCAAGATCGCCCCCATTCGTCGGCGCGTGGAGCATCTTGCGGATATTGGCGATGTGCGCCAGCGCCGTTTCACGTGAGGCGGGTTGCGCCGCAGATTCAGGATCGGCCTCGGTGTGGGTAGAGGCGGCAGCGCGGCTTCCGGCAGGCTCAGGGGTGGGCACTACCTGCTTGCGTTCCGCCCACAGGCGGAATTCGCCCGAAAAAACGCGCTTCACCAAGGCGAAGAAGTAGGCTACGACATTGCGCACGGTGCCGCTCTGGCTGCGTGCCTGCAATTCGTCCAGCACTTCCTGGCGATGTTGCGGCGGTAGCCGCCGCAAGGCGGCCTGCACGTCCTCCTGTTGATCTGGCTGGGCATTGCTCAGGCAAGGCGGCAAATCCACCGTCCGCGATGCGGGATCGCCGTCGTCTTCGCGCGCGCGGTACGTACGTTCTTTTTTATACATATACGTCTTATACGTACTGCCCTGCTCAGCCGTCATCTGGCGTTCGTGTCCGGTCTGGTGCGGAACAGCCGTGCTGCCAGCGGAATCGCCGGAGGACGGCGGCTGGCTGCCCGCCTGGTTCACTTGTGGCGGCGGTGGCGTAAGGGGCAAATCATCGTCATCGTGGCGCTGATCGTGGGCCGCGAGGGAAGCCGCTTCAGGCGCTTGCGCCAGCGTTGCCTGGATGTGGATGGCCACCCGATCCACCTGGTTGTTTTCGTGACCGATGGAGGCTTGCAGAAGCGCGGGCAGACTGGCATCGAGCGCGCAGGCCTGCTGGAAGTCCAGAGCGCTTTCGTGAACCTGATACAGCTCACTGAGCACATGGCCGGTCAGAGGGTCGCGGTGCTGGCCTACCAGACTGATCCACCCCGTCAGCCGAAGCACGATGAGAACGCGCCAAGCCGTTTCGTATCCGGCACGCTGGCCCAGCGGGGTAGAGGTGAGATAGCGGCGCAGTTGCCCCAGGTTCGCCAGCGGGCTGATACCCTCGGCAGCACGCAGCATGCGCAGCACCTGCCATCCGTTCCGTTCCAGGGGTGTGAGGCGAGCATCGAGCATGAGCGAGGCCGGCGTGGCGAACAGGGTGTCTTGCCCCGGCGGGTTGTGACGGGTGTGATGGTCTGCCATGAGAGGTCTCCCGGGTATGGGCCACAGCGGCCCGTTCCCCTGCATCTCATGGCGCGCCAAGCATCACGTCAGCCAACAATGCGGTCTGCGCCATAACCGTTTTATCTGACCACGCGCAGCGCTGGCGCCGGCATCCAGACTGATCTATCATCCCGATACCCCCTTGGGGGTACAACTGGGGGTACTTCCAGCGATTCCCGCAAAGGCCGTGGCCCGATTTCCCCGCGAAACCTAGCATTCACGGCCCTTTGCCGACCGATCAACGTTTAAACGTGTGATCAACGTCTGACGATTCCCCTACCTTGTATGTCTCAGCGGGCCCCGCGGCGCATTTCGCCGCGGGGCCCGCGTTGGTTTCCGCGGAGAGGGAAATAGGGTAATTCGTTCGTATTAATGGGGCATTTTTTCTTCTATGCCCTATTTGTGGCTATGGTTATCCCATATCGCCATGACCAACGCGCCGATCTCCCTCACCCCTCCCCCACAGGGCCATGCCCATTGGCTCGCCGAACTGCAAGGCCGCGTCCGCACGGCGCGGCAGCGTGCCTCGTTGGCGGCCAACCGCGAACTGGTGGGGCTGTGCTGGCAAATTGGCTGCGAGATTTCATGGCATACGTAAAGCCGTGGAAAAGCTATATCGAACAGCTGGATCAGTTGATCGGTCGAGGCATGGCCGTGACCGACCGCGATCGCGCGCTTGGTTGCCTGGAGCGGATAGGCTATTACCGGCTGAGCGGCTACTGGTTCGCGCTACGTGAACGTAGTGAGCCATTGTGCATGTTGGACGAGCAAGGCCGGAAGCCAAGGAAGGTGCGGGAAGAACGAATCGTGCTAGACGCCTTTCGTGCGGGAACGACGTTCCAGAATGCGGTGGACTTGTACGTGTTCGACAAGCAGTTGCGCCTATTGGCGATGGACGCACTCGAGCGCATCGAGGTCGCGCTGCGTGTGGATGTTTCTCACACGCTGGGTCGGCTCGACCGGTTTGCCTATCTCAGGCCGGAGTTGTTTCATCATGAGTTCTGCTCCGAGTTGGACAAACTGTCGGGTGTCACGCGGCATCATGGCTGGCTTGGCAAGCACGCTCAGTTGATTGCCCGTTCCAAAGAAGAGTTCGTGCGGCACAGTGTGGCCAAGTACGGGTTGCCATTGGCGATCTGGGTTGCCTGCGAAGTCTGGGACTTCGGCACGCTCTCGACTCTTTATAGCGGAATGCGCGAGTCCGAGCAGGACGCGATTGCGGGCCGGTACGGCGTAAAAAGTGGCCGTGTGTTCGCTACCTGGCTGCGTAGCCTGAACTACCTTCGCAATGTCTGCGCGCATCACGGCCGTTTATGGAACCGCAACATTGTCGATCAGCCGAAGTTGCCAGCCGTGGCGGAGGTGGCATGGGTTGCCCCATTCGAGGCCAATGCCCATGCGCGCGCGCGTTGTTTTCTTCTGCTGAAGATCGCCCGGCATCTCTTGAACGCCGTCTATCCCAGGTCTAGCTGGCCAGATCGAATGAGGGCGCACTTGCAAGCATTTCCCGAGCTAAGCCATCTTGGCTTGAACCTGGCAGGGATGGGGGCGCCCGGCGATTGGAAGGCGTATTGGTAGGCGGGCCAACAAAAAACCCCTCAGCAGCTTCCTCGCCAAAGCGAGGTCACCGAGAGGGGCCGTGTTGAGAGAAATTCTAGGTTGAAGGGGCTTGTTCGTCAAGGTCAGCGACGGGGCGCGGACGCTGGATCGCGCGAAAGCGCGCACACAACGCGCCCGCGTTCTCTAACCCGCCTGAACGTACCCCGTCACCCGGATCATCTCCTTGTACTTCGCCACCTC
>RCUK01001339.1_pt1 | contig 16050 bp, 12 predicted proteins | sample 2166381 | NCBI WGS metagenome assembly RCUK01 (sample SAMN09932809, study PRJNA488358) | compost metagenome | isolation source: compost soil in an enriched community | place: Germany: Experimental Botanical Garden | reverse complement strand
ACATGGCCATCACTTGCTCGCCTTCGTGCAGACGCAGCAGGCCGTTGTCGACGAAGACGCAGGTCAGCTGGTCGCCGATGGCTTTGTGCAGCAGCGCAGCAACTACCGAAGAGTCAACGCCGCCGGACAGACCCAGCAGCACGTTGTCGGTGCCGACCTGTGCGCGGATGTTGGCGATGGCGTCTTCAGCGATCTTCGACGGGGTCCACAGGGCTTCACAGCCGCAGATGTCGAGGACGAAGCGCGACAGGATGCGACCGCCCTGCTTGGTGTGGGTTACTTCCGGGTGGAACTGCACGCCGTAGTAGCCACGGTCGTCGTTGAACATGCCGGCGATCGGGCAGCTCGGGGTGCTGGCCAGAATATGGAAGTCTTCCGGCATTTTGGTGACCTTGTCACCGTGGCTCATCCATACGTCGAGGCCGAACAGGCCGTCAGCGTCGATGTGGTCTTCGATGCCGTCGAGCAGACGGCTCTTGCCGACCACGTCAACGCGGGCGTAACCGAACTCACGCAGTTCGGAACCTTCAACCTTGCCACCCAGTTGCTCGGCCATGGTCTGCATGCCGTAGCAGATACCGAAGACCGGCACGCCCAGGTCGAAAACGGCTTGCGGGCAGCGAGGGCTGTTGGCTTCGTGAACCGACTCTGGGCCGCCGGCGAGGATGACGCCTTTAGGAGCGAATTCGCGGATCGCATCTTCGTCCATGTCGAACGGATGCAGTTCGCAGTACACGCCGATTTCACGCACGCGGCGGGCGATCAGCTGGGTGTACTGGGAACCGAAGTCGAGGATCAGGATGCGGTGAGCGTGAATGTCGAGGGCCATGATTCAGTCTCGTCTAAAAAATTCGGAAACAGTCGTGATTCAGAAACAACTCGGGGCTGAATAAAACAGCCCCGGTTGCTTAGCTTGTTGCTTGAAGGCTCAACCTACGCGGTAGTTTGGCGCTTCTTTGGTGATCTGCACGTCGTGAACGTGGGACTCGGCCATGCCAGCGCCGGTGATCCGCACGAACTCAGGCTTGGTGCGCATCTCTTCGATGTCGGCACTGCCGGTGTAGCCCATCGAGGAGCGCAGGCCGCCCATCAACTGGTGGATGATCGCGCTCAGGGTGCCCTTGTACGGAACACGCCCTTCGATGCCTTCCGGAACCAGCTTCTCGGCGCCTGCCGAGGAGTCCTGGAAGTAACGGTCGGAGGAACCTTGAGCCTGGGACATGGCGCCCAGCGAACCCATGCCGCGATAAGCCTTGTACGAACGGCCCTGGAACAGTTCGATCTCGCCCGGCGCTTCTTCAGTACCGGCGAACATCGAGCCCATCATCACGCAGGAAGCACCGGCTACGATGGCCTTGGACAGGTCACCGGAGAAACGGATGCCGCCGTCGGCGATCAACGGTACGCCAGTGCCTTCAAGGGCAGCGGCGACGTTGGCGATGGCACTGATTTGCGGGACGCCGACACCGGCGACGATACGGGTGGTGCAGATCGAGCCAGGGCCGATACCGACCTTGACTGCGTCGGCGCCAGCTTCGGCCAGGGCCTTGGCGGCAGCGCCGGTGGCGATGTTGCCGCCGATGACCTGCACTTCAGGGAAGTTCTGCTTGACCCAGCGAACGCGGTCGATCACGCCTTTGGAGTGACCGTGAGCGGTGTCGACCACCACCACGTCAACGCCGGCGGCGACCAGTGCGGCAACGCGATCACCGGTGTCTTTACCGGTACCGACTGCAGCACCAACGCGCAGACGACCTTGATCGTCCTTGCTGGCCAGCGGGTAAGCCTTGGCTTTTTCGATGTCGTTGACGGTCATCATGCCCTTGAGGGCGAATTTGTCGTCGACGATCAGCACGCGCTCGATGCGGTGCTTGTGCAGCAGTTCACGCACATCGTTCTTGTCGGCGCCTTCCTTGACCGTGACCAGACGCTCTTTAGGCGTCATCACTTCACGGACAGTGGCTTCCAGACGGTTCTCGAAACGCACGTCACGGGAGGTGACAATGCCGACCAGGTCGCCATTGTGCAGCACCGGAACGCCGGAGATGTTGTGCATGCGGGTCAGTTCGAACAACTCGCGCACGGTGGCGTCGGCGACGATGGTGATCGGGTCCTTGACCACACCGGCTTCGTAACGCTTGACCTTGCGCACTTCGGCAGCTTGCTGCTCGATGGTCATGTTCTTGTGGATGATACCGATACCACCTTCCTGAGCCATGGCGATTGCCAGACGGGCTTCAGTGACGGTGTCCATGGCAGCGGAAACCAGTGGAATATTCAGCTCGATGCCACGGGTAAGGCGGGTCTTGAGACTGACTTCGTTAGGAAGCACCTCGGAATAACCGGGCACTAGGAGAATGTCGTCGAATGTCAGAGCTTCTTGGCTGATACGCAGCATCGCGGGGGCTCCCGAGCGGGAAAATGGAAGCGCGCCATTATAGTCATCCACCCCCTGCTGTTCAATGTAAAACTCAGCTTAATATCAATGTTGCTGATATACGGAGACCCCCGCCGCTACAGCTCCACCTTGACCCAAGAGACAGGTTGATCGAGCCAATCGGCGAACTCATCGATAAAGCTCTGCTTGAAGCCCGCCTCCAGCCAGTTATTGAAGATGAAGCCGAGGTTGGAAAACCCGCACTCCTGCAGGTACAGGAAGCCGTTGATGTCGTCTTCGTGACCGCATTCCGGGCAGGTGAAGTTGTCGGTGCGCCCCGGCATCCAGTCTTCGAGGCTTTCAAACAGCGCTTCGCCGATCTCGCGACGACACTCGGCACAACCAGCCTCTTCGAGAAAGCCCTTGGCCGGCGTGTAGATGCAGCGTTTGGTGACGATCTCCAGCCCGTTGATCGGCTCACCAAATGGCAGCGCTTGCGGGTGCAGGACCACGGCGCGGGCGCCATCGGCAATCGCGTAAGCCATGCGGTTGCCGGTGCGGCCACAGGTTGTCAGCTCTTCTTTGATGATGTTCTTGCGCACCAGCCAGCGCACGATCGCCCGGGCCCGGGGTTCGTGGACCGGCAGGGTGGAGATTTTCGGGACGATGATGCTTTGCGAATTCATGGGAAATCCTGCGGTGTGACTTCTGAAGCCTGCTCGCGAAGAGGCCCTAAAGGCCGGCAGCTTAATCCCTGACAAAATCCGGTCAAGTGCTGAGGTAGCGTCCGATCAACGCCAGCCCGCTCGCCAGCACCAGCCATGTCACCAGCCGCACAAACGCCTCGCGCGACAACTTCATGGTCAAGCGCCGCCCGATCCACAACCCCAGCACCATGGCCGGCAACAAACACAAGGCCAGCATCAATAAGGGTAGCTCGGCATACACACCGGCGATGGCAAACAGGCTCAAACGCACCACCGTGCTGCAACTGATCAGCGCACTTTGCGTCGCCCGCGCGGCGTCTTTCGGCAGCCGACTGTTGAGATAAATCGCGTATAGAAAGCCGCCACTGCCAAACAGCGCGCCGAACAACCCGCCCACCGTGCCCATCGGCACTGCCCAGGCCGCCGACAATTGCGCCGGCCGGGCTTTGACCCACAGGCTGTAAACCGCATAAGCGCTGATAAACAGGCCCATCAACAACAGCAACAGATCGGATTTCAGATTAAGCAGGAAAATCACTCCCAGCGTGCAGCCCAGCGCCATGCACGGCAGTAGCCGCAACAACTCCGGCTTGGCCACATCCCGCCGCGACGGCAGCAGGTTGCCGAACGCTGCAACGAAATCCAGTAGCACCAACAGAGGCACAATCTTCGACAACGGCATGAACAGAAGCAGAATCGGCCCCGCCACCAGTGCGGTGCCAAATCCGGCAATGCCGAACACGATGTAAGCCGATGCGATGCCCAACCCAATCACAGCCCAGCCGCCAGCGCCCCACGCCCATTCACTCAACAACCCCGCCACACTCATCGATCCGCTTCCTTAATAAGCCTGAGATGACTTTAGCCAGCGCCGAGGGTTGCGACTAATATCTTCAAAGTCGCTCCCCCATCTCAAAAAGGCATACCTGGTGCTTTCAACCCGTCAACTGCGTTACTTCGTCGAAATCGCCGAATGTGGCAGTTTCAGTGCTGCGGCTGAACGTTTGTTCGTTGCGCAATCGGCGCTGAGCCGGCAGATCAAGGACATGGAGACGCGCCTGCAGACCCCGCTGTTCGAACGCACCGCGCGCCAGCCTCGCCTCACAGCAGCGGGCGAGGCGTTTCTGCCGCGAGCAAAAAATTTGCTCAATGAGCTGAGCAAGGCTAGCGCCATGGCCACCGAAGTCGGCAATGGCCAGCTCGGCACCTTGCGCCTCAGTCACTCCAGCACTGTGTCTATCAGTGGCCGGGTGCTCAGTGATCTCGGCGCTTATATGCAGCAACAGCCTGGCGTGTCACTGGATATCGGCAAACTCTCTTCGGAAGCGCAACTGGAAGAACTCGTCGAAGGACGCCTCGATGTCGGCCTGCTGCGCCTGCCAGTGTTGCGCCAGCGCGAAGGTATTCAGATTATGCCGCTGTTTACTGAACGGTTGCTGTTGGCAGTGCCGATGAATCATCGATTGGCCGAGGCTGAGCGTGTCGACCTGGCCCAACTGAAGGACGAGGCATTCATCTCGATCCCGCATCCGCAACGCGGCGGTCTGAGTTATCTGTGTGCTGAATTGTGCATGCGTCAGGGCTTCTTTCCGCGAGCGGCGCGGGTCATGTCCCGCAAGACCACCCAGCTCCAGCTGATTCAGGCCGGATTCGGCATCGCCCTGCTGCCGGAATCGATGCAGGACATCGCCCCAAGCGGCGTACGATTTCTGCCGCTGACCGATCCCGATTGCCAAAGCACCGTCGCCCTCGCCTACCGGCAGAATCCGACCCCGCTGATCCAACACTTCCTCCAGACCTTCACCAATCCCCCTCGTGGGAGCGAGCCTGCTCGCGAAAGCGGACTGTCAGCCACTGAAGATGTCGAAGGATAAGAAGCTTTCGCGAGCAGGCTCGCTCCCACAGGGTTTTGTGCGGTGTCATGGTGATTCGACGGCAAATGCCTTTAAACTGCGCCCCATGATTAAAGATCCCTTTGCAAGACTTGGCCTGGACCGTGAGGTCCTGACCGTCAGCCAGCTCAACGGCCGCGCGCGGGTGTTGCTCGAAGACGTGTTCAGCAACATCTGGGTCGAAGGCGAAATCTCCAACCTCGCGCGCCCGGCGTCTGGCCACATCTATTTCACCCTCAAGGACAGCGGCGCGCAGGTGCGTTGCGCGCTGTTCCGGCAGAACGCTGCGCGAGTGCGTCAGGCGTTGAAGGACGGCCTGGCGGTGAAGGTGCGTGGCAAGGTTTCGCTGTTCGAAGGCCGTGGCGACTATCAGTTGATTCTCGACACTGTCGAACCTGCCGGTGACGGTGCACTGCGTCTGGCCTTCGATGCGCTGAAGGAAAAGCTCAGCGCCGAAGGTCTGTTCAGTGCCGAACGCAAAGTGCCGTTGCCCGCGCATCCGCAGCGCATCGGCATCATCAGCTCGCCAACCGGCGCGGTGATTCGCGACATCATCAGCGTATTCCGCCGCCGTGCGCCGCAGGTGCAACTGACGCTGATTCCGACTGCCGTACAAGGCCGGGAAGCCACCGCGCAAATCGTCCGCGCGCTGAAAATGGCCGATGCCCGTGGTTTCGACGCACTGATCCTCGCCCGTGGCGGCGGCTCGCTGGAGGACCTCTGGTGCTTCAACGAAGAAGCTGTAGCCCGTGCCGTTGATGCCTGCGTGACGCCGATTGTCAGCGCCGTCGGCCATGAAACCGATGTGTCGATCAGCGACTTTGTTGCCGACGTGCGCGCACCGACGCCGTCTGCGGCTGCCGAATTACTCGCGCCCGATTCCAGTCATCTGATCCGTCAGGTCGAAAGCCTGCATCGGCGCTTGGTGATGCGCATGCGCGACCGTTTGATGCGTGATCGTCTGCGCTTGGAAGGCATGGCCCGTCGCTTGCGCCATCCCGGCGAACGTCTGCGCCAACAGGCTCAGCGCCTGGATGATCTGGACATGCGCATGCGTCGGGCGTTCGAGCGCCATCTCAATACCCGTCGCGAGCGCCTGATCCGCCTGGAAACACGCCTCGCCGGCCAGCATCCGGGGCGGCAATTGGCGATGTTGCGCCAGCGACTCGACAGCCTCGCCGAACGCTTGCCTCGCGCCATGCGCGAAGGTCTAAAAAAACGGCGCCTGCAATTGCACAGTCAGATGCAGACGCTGCACGTGGTCAGCCCATTGGCGACGCTCGGTCGCGGTTACAGCATTTTGCTCGATGAGCGTGGCCATGCGATTCGCAACGCTGCACAGACCCACACCGGCCAGCGCCTCAAAGCCAAACTCGGCGAAGGCGAACTGCAAGTGCGCGTCGAGGACAATCACCTGACGCCTGTCACTCTCTCTTTACTGGACTGATCCATGCCGCGCTTTCTCGCTCCACTGTTTTTGCTCTGCCTGACCTTCAATGCCCACGCCGACAGTTACATCACCCGGCTACTGAACAAACCGGTGCCGGGCGGTGTGGCGGTGGTTGATCTGGGCACCGCCGCGCAGGCACCGAAAGCCACGTATCAGGGCAAACCGGTGCTGGTGGTGAAAGAGCAGAACAACTGGCTGGCGATTGTCGGCGTGCCGTTGACGGTGAAGCCGGGCGCGCAGCAGATCAGCAGCGGCGGGCGCAATCTGCCATTCACCGTGGGCAACAAGAAATACCCGGAACAGCGCATCACCCTGAAGAACAAACAGCAAGTAAACCCGGATCAGTCGAACCTCAAACGCATCGAGGGTGAACTGGCCGAGCAGATCAAGGCGTATCGCAGCTTCAGCCCGAACACGCCGAGCAATCTGCTGTTGGACAAACCGGTGAACGGCCCGTTGTCGAGCAAGTTTGGTGTGCGCCGTTTCTTTAATGGTGAAGAACGCAATCCCCACGCAGGCCTCGACTTCGCGGTGCCGGCGGGCACGCCGATCAAGACCCCGGCGGCGGGCAAGGTGATCCTCACCGGCAATTACTTCTTCAACGGCAACACCGTGTTTGTCGATCACGGGCAGGGCTTTATCAGCATGTTCTGCCACATGTCGAAGATTGATGTGAAGGTCGGCGATCAACTGGCGCGAGGCGCGGTGGTTGGCAAAGTCGGCTCGACGGGCCGGGCAACCGGGCCGCACATGCACTGGAATGTCAGCCTGAATGATGCGCGGGTGGATCCGGCGATTTTTATTGGTGCATTTCAACCTTAAATATGTGTTGAGGCGACCGGCCGCTTCGCGAGCAGGCTCGGCCCCACACTGGATCTTATTCACAACAAAGATCCCCTGTGGGAGCGAGCCTGCTCGCGAAGGCGACCTATACAACACAGCAATACTCAATGAATCCCTAAAAACCTCAATTGCGCCCCAATCAAACCTCGCGCAAATATCACAACGATCAGCGATCTCTAGCGCAATAAAATCCCGCAAAAACTCTCTTTCCGGGTATTCCTCTCAATTTTTTCCGACTGCTTGCCATCCTCTGCCCTCGCGGTTAGGGTTGAAGGCATGAAAACCTCTCACACCCTCATTCAGCTTCGCCAGCACCGCAGCTTGTGCCTCGTCAGCGCACGACTGCCAGGCTGAATCGCTGCGCCTCGTCCCACGCTTTTCCCAGAACATTCGTAACACCGGCAGGCCGCCTTTTTTCGGCCCAGACAATAAGGAATTTCCCGATGAGCATGCTCAAAGATCCGTCTTCGAAATACCGCGCGTTTCCCGTCATCAACTTGCCGGATCGCACCTGGCCGTCGAAAACCATCGACACCGCGCCGATCTGGTGCAGTTCCGACCTGCGTGACGGCAACCAGTCGCTGATCGAACCGATGGACGCGGTGAAAAAGCTGCGCTTCTGGAAAACCCTGGTGCAGGTCGGTGTAAAGGAAATCGAAGCCTCGTTCCCGGCCGCTTCGCAAACCGACTTCGACTTCGTGCGTACCCTGATCGAAGAAGGCCACATCCCGGACGACACCACCATTCAGGTGCTGACCCAGGGCCGTGAAGATTTGATCGAGCGTACTTTCGAATCCCTGCGCGGTGCAAAAAAAGCCATCGTTCACTTGTACAACGCCACCTCGCCTTCTTTCCGTCGCATCGTCTTCAACCAGGACAAGGACGGTATCAAGGCCATCGCCGTGAACGCGGCCAAGCTGTTCGTCAAATACGCGGCGATGCAGCCGGACACCGAGTGGACCTTCGAATACTCGCCGGAAACCTTCAGCGCTACCGAGCTGGAATTCGCCAAGGAAGTCTGTGACGCAGTGATCGAGGTCTGGAACCCGACGCCTGAGCACAAGATGATCCTCAACCTGCCGGCCACCGTCGAATGCGCGACCCCGAACATCTATGCCGACCAGATCGAATGGTTCGGCCGTCACATCAACCGTCGTGACAGCGTGATCATCAGCCTGCACACCCACAACGACCGTGGCACCGGCGTTGCCGCCACCGAACTGGGCCTGATGGCCGGCGCCGACCGTGTCGAAGGCTGCCTGTTCGGCAACGGCGAGCGTACCGGTAACGTCGACCTGGTGACCGTGGCCCTGAACCTCTACACCCAGGGCGTGAACCCTGAGCTGGACTTCTCCGACATCGACGGCGTGCGCAAAGTCGTCGAAGAGTGCAACCAGATCCAGGTGCACCCGCGTCACCCGTACGTCGGCGACCTGGTGCATACCGCGTTCTCCGGCTCGCACCAGGATGCGATCCGCAAGGGCTTTGCCCAGCAGAAACCGGACGCACTGTGGGAAGTACCGTACCTGCCGATCGACCCGGCCGACATCGGCCGCAGCTACGAGGCGGTCATCCGCGTCAACAGCCAGTCGGGCAAGGGCGGTATCGCTTACCTCCTGGAGCAGGAATACGGCATCAGCCTGCCGCGTCGCATGCAGATCGAGTTCAGCCAGGTCGTGCAGCGCGAAACCGATCGCCTGGGCCTGGAAATGACCGCCAAGCAGATTCACTCGCTGTTGATCAGCGAGTACCTGCAAGCCAACACCCCGTACGCGCTGGTCAGCCATCGCCTGCAGGAAGAAAACGGCAACAGCGCCGTCGAAGTGGAAGTGGCAAGCAAAGGTCAGGGCGAAACCAACCTGCACTGGCGCGGCAAGGGCAACGGTGCACTGGAAGCACTCGTCGCTGGCCTGCCGATTCCGGTGGAGATCATGGACTACAACGAACACGCGATCGGCGCAGGCACCAACGCCAAAGCAGCGGCGTACATCGAGCTGCGTGTGAACGGCGAACGTGCAGTGCACGGCGTGGGCATCGATGAAAACATCACCACGGCCAGCTTCAAGGCCCTGTTCAGCGCGCTGAACCGCTCACTGAGCCAGCCTGAGGCGAAAGCGGCGTAATCGATCGCTGAAATGCAAAAGGCCCCGGCGTGCAAACTCCGGGGCCTTTTTTTGCTTGCGATCGTTCCCACGCTCTGCGTGGGAATGCCTCAAGGGACGCTCTGCGTCCAGTGACGCGGAGCGTCACGGGCTGCATTCCCACGCAGAGCGTGGGAACGATCAGTTACCTCAGGTGAACTCGAAGGTGTCGGCATCCAGATTCGCCGGAAAGCGCTCGCGATACGCCGCCAGTGACGTCGCCTCCAAAACCACCTTGAACACCCCGTCCGCCTCCCCCGCCGCCAGCAAGGTTTCCCCCTGGAAATCCAGCACCTGACTGTCACCGGTGTAGGCGAAGCCCTTACCGTCCGTGCCGACGCGATTCACCGCCGCCACATAGCAAAGGTTTTCGATGGCTCGCGCCGGCAACAGGCGATTCCAGTGCAGACGCCGCGCGCCCGGCCAGTTGGCGGTGTACAGCAACAGATCAGTGTCCTGCGCATCGCGGCTCCACACCGGAAAGCGCAGGTCGTAGCAGATCAGCGGACGGATGCGCCAGCCCTTGAGTTCGAACTGCACCTGACGTTCGCCGGGGGTGTAGTGATTGTGCTCGCCGGCCATGCGGAACAGGTGACGCTTGTCGTAATGCAACACTTCACCGTCCGGTCGCGCCCATAGAAGGCGATTGCGATGGCTGCCGTCGGCGGCCTGAATGATCACGCTGCCAGTAATGACTGCATCGAGCTTTGCCGCCTGAACCCGCAGCCATTTGCTGGTCGGGCCATTCTCGGCTTCGGCAAGGGTTTCGGATTCCATGGAGAATCCAGTGGTGAACATTTCCGGCAGGATGATCAGATCCGCCCCCCACGCCTGCTCCAGCAACACCTCGAAATGTTCAAGGTTGGCCTGGCGGTCATGCCAGGCCAGGCTGGTCTGGATCAGCGCCAGGTTCAGATCAGGTAACGCACTCAGATCACGCATAGTTTTGCCGCCGCTTCACGCAACGTCTCCTCGCGTTTGGCAAAACACAGGCGCACCAGGCGCTGGCCTTGCGGTGGGTTCTGGTAGAACACCGACACCGGAATACTCGCCACGCCGTGTTCGCGGGTCATCCACATGGCCATCTCGACGTCATTCAGGTCAGGACGGATCTGCGAGTAATCGACCAACTGGAAGTAGGTGCCAGTGACTCGGGTGAAGGTGAAGCGCGACGGCGCCAGCAGATCGCAGAACAGATCGCGCTTAGCCTGATAGAAACCCGGCAACTCTTCGACGTGTTCCGGGTGCTCGGCCATGTAATCGGCCAGCGCATATTGCAACGGCGTGACGCCGCAGAAACTGACGTACTGGTGGACCTTGCGCAGTTCGGTAGTCAGCGCTGGCGGCGCGACGACGTAACCGGTTTTCCAGCCGGTGACGTGATAGGTCTTGCCGAACGAGCTGACCACGAATGCGCGCTGATACAGCTCTTCATGGGCCAGCACGCTGACGTGCGGCACGCCGTCGAACACCAGGTGTTCGTAGACTTCATCGCTGATCAGGTAGATGTCGCGACCACGGATCAACTCTGCCAGTTGATCGAGTTCGGCACGACTGATCAGCGCGCCGCTCGGGTTGTGCGGGGTGTTGATGACGATCATTTTCGTGCGCGGACTCAGGGCAGTAGCGAGTTGATCGAAATCGATGGAGAAGTCGTTCGGATTCAGTTGTACATGTACGCAACGACCGCCCGCCAACTCCGTCGCCGGTTCGTAGCTGTCGTAGCACGGATCGAACACGATGACTTCGTCGCCGCTGTGGATAACCGCCTGAATCGCACAAAAGATCGCCTGGGTCGCGCCTGGCGTGACCGTCACTTCACTGTCGGCACTGACTTGCACGCCATAGCTGCGAGCGATTTTCGCCGCAATCTGCTCGCGCAGCGCCGGCAGGCCAGTCATCGGTGAATACTGGTTGTGGCCACTGGCGATGTGCCGACCGACCGCATCACGCAGGGACTGCGGGCCGTCGAAGTCAGGAAAACCCTGGGACAGGTTGATCGCTCCGGTCTGGGCCGCGAGCTGAGACATCTGCGTGAAAATAGTGATGCCGACATTCGGCAGCTTACTGGTGATCATCGGGGGTTCCCTGCTCAACACCCGGCTCTGACGACGGCGCGGGAGAGCCCGAGGATAGCCCATCCGGCGCCCATAAAAAAAGGGCGCCGGATGGCACCCTTCTCTCATGTTGATCGTTCCCACGCTCTGCGTGGGAACGATCAACGAGCCGCACCTTACTTCTTGTCGCGGCGCTTCTTGCTGGCTTTCTTGTTGTGCGACATCAAGCGACGCTTCTTGTTGACCTGGCGGTCGGTCAGCGTGTTCTTGTTGCCTTCGTACGGGTTCTCGCCGCCCTTGAACTCGATGCGGATCGGCGTACCGACCAGCTTCAGCACACGGCGGTAAGTGTTCTCCAGATAGCGCACGTACGACTTCGGCACTTTCTCGATCTGGTTACCGTGGATCACGATGATCGGCGGGTTCGCACCACCCAAGTGGGCGTAGCGCAGCTTGATCCGGCGATTGTTGACCATCGGTGGCGCGTGCTCGCCCACCGCGTCTTCCAGAATCTGGGTCAGACGGTTGGTCGGCCAGCGGGTGACCGCCGACTTGAACGAGTTCTGTACGGACGCGTAGAGGTTACCCACGCCAGTGCCGTGCAGGGCCGAGATGAAGTGGATGTCGGCGTAGTCAACGAAGAACAGGCGACGTTGCAGCTCGACCTTGACGAAGTCGCGCTCGCTCGGCGTCATGCCGTCCCACTTGTTGATCGCGATCACCAGTGCACGACCGGATTCGATGGCGAAGCCCAGCAGGTTGAGGTCGTGATCGACCACGCCTTCGCGGGCGTCCATCACGAAGATCACCACGTTGGCGTCTTTGATCGCCTGCAGGGTTTTGACCACGGAGAACTTTTCGACTTCTTCGTGGATCTTGCCGCGCTTGCGCACACCGGCGGTGTCGATCAGCGTGTACTTCTCGTCGTTACGCTCGAACGGGATGTAGATACTGTCGCGGGTGGTGCCGGGCTCGTCATAGACGATGACCCGGTCTTCACCGAGCATGCGGTTGACCAGGGTCGACTTGCCGACGTTCGGGCGGCCGATGATGGCGATCTTGATCCCGTCTTTTTCGCTCGGGCCAGGAATGCGCTTGGCTTCCTCGCCTTCGGCAACGATCTCTTCCTCGCCTTCTTCTGGCTCTTCTTCGTCTCTCGGGAAATCACCCAGGGCGATTTCCAGCATCTGGGTGATGCCGCGACCGTGAGCACCGGCGATCGGGATCGCGTGGCCCATGCCCAGAGGGGCGAATTCAGCGCGGGCCATTTCCGGGTCGATGTTGTCGACCTTGTTGGCGACCACGTAGGAACGCTTGTTACGTTTGCGCAGGTGTTCGGCGATCATCTGGTCGGCGGCGGTGAAACCGGCCTTGGCATCTACCAGGAACAGAACGACATCCGCTTCTTCAATGGCCAGCAGCGACTGCTCGGCCATCTTTTCGTCCATACCGTGCTCGTCACCGGAGATACCGCCGGTGTCGATCAGAATGTAGGAACGCCCTTGCCACTTGGCCTCACCGTACTGGCGATCACGGGTCAGACCGGACAAGTCGCCGACGATGGCGTCACGAGTCCTGGTCAGGCGGTTGAACAAGGTGGACTTGCCGACGTTCGGTCGGCCCACCAGGGCGATTACGGGAACCATGCGGCTCTCCACTTCGTTATTTCAGAAAATACAAAAGCCGCTGCGAGGCAGCGGCTGGTGCTCGGGGCAACGCCTGAAAGCGCTGCAAACCCCGGAAATCCGGAGCCGCCTGGGGTGTTAACCCCAAGCATAGTTCTTACTTGATGGTCAGGGCTTCCAGTTTGCCGCTGTTGCCATACACATAAATCGTGTCACCCACCACCAGCGGACGGGCACGCAGGCCGTCGCTGTCGATGCGCTCGCGGCCGACGAAACGACCGTCCACCTGACTCAGCAGGTGCAGGTAACCTTCCAGGTCACCGACTGCAACGTAGCTGGAGAACACTTCCGGAGCCGACAGTTGACGGCGGGCCAGCGAGTCGTTGCTCCACAAGGCTGTGGTGGAACGCTCGTCGACGCCTTCAACGGTGCCCGAAGACAGGGTCACATAAACGGTACCGAAACCCTGGGCGACACCGGCATAGCTGGAAGCATCACGCTGCCAGAGCTGACGGCCGCTTTGCAGGTCCAGAGCGGCAACGCGCCCCTGATAGCTGGCGACATACAGCGTCTCGCCCGACAGCAGCAAGCCACCGTCGATGTCGACCACGCGTTCCAGCTCCGAACGACCTTGCGGGATCGCTACGCGCTGTTCCCACACCGGTACGCCGTTGGAGATGTCCACGGCAACCACTTTACCGGTCGACAGGCCAGCCACCGCGAGGCGGTTGGTCACGATCGGCGCACTGGTACCACGCAGGGTCAGTACCGCAGGCGTGCTGTCATAGATCCAGCGACGGTTACCGGTGGAGGCATCCAGGCCGATCAGACGATCGTCCTGGGTCTGAACCACCACGACGTCACCGTTGTTGGCTGGCGGTGCCAGTACTTCGCTGGACACGCGAGCGCGCCACTTTTCTTCACCGTTGATCGCGTCCAGGGCAACGATTTCACCCTTGATCGTACCAATGGTGACCAGACCGTAAGCTACGCCAACGGCGCCGGAGACAGGCAGCTCGAGGTCTTTCTTCCATTTGACGTCGCCGGTGTTGCGGTCCATCGCCATCAACACGCCAGTGACGTCGGCGGCATAGATGGTATCGCCATCGATCGCCGGAACCAGCATGTTGTAGGTTTCGCCCTGACCGTCACCGATCGAACGACTCCACTGCTTTTGCAGAACCACTTCTTCCTTGAAGTCGACCAGTTCGGCCGGAGGCAGTTCTTTTTTGCTGTTGCTGCTGCAACCCGCGGCCAACAAGGCCAGAGCCAGCAATGCTGCATGTTTCCAACGAATCACGTCACGCATCCCCTTTGGCCAGGTCGTCCAGCTTGATTTGCAGGCCACCGACCGCCGCTTCATCCGACAGTGCCGCCTTGGCTTTTTGATACGCCGCGCTCGCCTCGTCGGTACGACCCAGCTGCACCAGCAGGTCACCCTTGAGCTCTTCGCGAGTGGCCAGGAATGCCTTGTCGGCATCGCCTTCGAGCAGCTTCAGTGCTTCGTCGGCCTTGTTCTGCGCGCCGAGTACCTGGGCCAGACGCTGACGGGCGATTTCGCCCAGCGCCGGGTTGGCCGGTTTGGCGACAATGGCTTTGAGCTCGGTGGCCGCGTCGTCCAGCTTGCCGCTGTCGACCGCAACCTTGGCCACGAACAGGCTTCCGTACTGTGCGTAGGCGCTGCCGCCGAACTCGCTGTTGAGCTTGCTGGCCAGGTCCGAAACACGGGCCGCATCAGGCTTGCCGTCAGGCGTCAGCGTGGTTTCGAGCAATTGCTGATAGAGAATCGAGGCGCCTTGCGACTGATTGCTCTGATACTTCTGGAACGCCTGCCAGCCGAACACGATGACCAGCGCCAACAGGCCGCCAGTGACCAGGGGCTTACCGTTGCGTGACCACCATTCCTTCAATTCCATCAAATGTTCGTCTTCGGTACTCGACACCCCAATACTCCTTAATCGCTAATTCGGCTGTTTAGACAGCTTCAACCCTGCACGACGCAGGTGGCCAGGTGTGCTGCAAGCGCATCCCAGGCAATGCTTTGTTGTTCGCCCTGGCCACGCAGGGGTTTGAAACCTACCACTTGCTGGGCCATTTCGTCGTCACCGAGGATCAGCGCGTACAACGCACCGCTCTTGTCGGCCTTCTTGAACTGGCTTTTGAAACTGCCGGCGCCGGCATTCACTTGCAGGCGCAGGTTGGGCAACTGGTCACGAACGCGCTCTGCCAGGGTCAGGCCGGCCAGTTCGGCGGCTTCACCGAAGGCGCAGAGGTAGACGTCGACCTGACGGGAGATCTCTTGCGGGATCTGCTCCAGGGTTTCGAGCAACAGCACCAGGCGTTCGATGCCCATGGCAAAGCCAACGCCGGCGGTCGGCTTGCCGCCCATCTGCTCCACCAGACCGTCGTAGCGGCCACCGGCACACACGGTGCCCTGGGCGCCAAGTTTGTCGGTGACCCATTCGAAAACGGTCTTGCTGTAGTAATCCAGCCCGCGAACCAGCTTCGGGTTGATCACGTAAGGAATGCCGGCGGCGTCCAGGCGAGCCTTGAGGCCCTCGAAGTGCACGCGGGATTCTTCGTCGAGGTAGTCGGCCATTTTCGGCGCATCGACCAGAATCGCCTGCGTCTCGGCGTTCTTGGTGTCCAGGACCCGCAACGGGTTGGTCTTCAGGCGGCGCTGGCTGTCTTCGTCCAGCTTGTCCAGGTGTTGCGACAGGAACTCGACCAGTGCTTCGCGATAACGACCACGGGACTCGCTGGTGCCCAGGCTGTTGAGCTCGAGCTTGACCGCATCGCGGATGCCCAGTTCGCCCCACAGGCGCCAGGTCAGCACGATCAGCTCGGCGTCGATGTCCGGACCGTCGAGGTTGAACACTTCGACACCGATCTGGTGGAACTGGCGATAACGGCCTTTCTGCGGACGCTCGTGGCGGAACATCGGGCCGATGTACCAGA
>RCUK01001338.1_pt1 | contig 16062 bp, 18 predicted proteins | sample 2166381 | NCBI WGS metagenome assembly RCUK01 (sample SAMN09932809, study PRJNA488358) | compost metagenome | isolation source: compost soil in an enriched community | place: Germany: Experimental Botanical Garden | reverse complement strand
ATCTATTTCATGATATTTCCAAAAAGCTGTATCAATTTCCATCTTTTTTTCATCATAAGCTAGTGTAGTAAAGCCAAATTCTTTAAAATTAATATCTAAAGTTAATGGTTTTGTCCTTTTTTTTTGTTTTTCATTTTTGACACATCCAAATAATAGTAATAATGATAAAAATATAACGATGCTATTTCTTATTAGTACATTTTTCATAATCTAATATCTTTTTTAATAATAATGCATACATTTTTCTACTGTCTAATCCGTATGGTTTATCAACATATCCATTTACCTCTCTTGAAACTGTTAGAATATCATCTTTATCGGCATATTGACTAATATTTCCTGTTTTAGCTCCAATATTATTCCAATAATAACCAGAAGCTTCGCAAGCCAAATTTATATCCATAGCTACATTTGTTGCAAATTTGAACAATTCGTCAGCACTTGGTTTCTTTTTATTTTTATGTTCATACAATTTGCTGTAATTGTAATCATGAGTAAGTTGTATCAAGCCTCTGCCTCTAAAATGTTCTCCTCCTTTTACATTTGAATTTGGGCTTTCTTCATATGTTTTTCTAAATCTTTGTGATTCATGATAACTTTGGGCTAAAAAATGTATTTTTCTTAAACATGTGTCAATTTGAAAATCATTTAATGACTTATTTAGAGCTTTGGTAAAAGATGTAATATTAGCCTGAGACGTTTTAATTTTTTCTTTGCCGATATCAAATATTTTTATTCCCTCTTTATCAAAAGCATTTTTTTGTACGCGATATTTGTCTACAGCTTCTGGGGGTCTTCTACCTGTATCTGTACTAGGTATAACTTTTCCATCTTTATCAATATATAATGTATTACCACTTTTATCAAACTGTATTTCATAATGTACATCGTCACTTTTTCTTAATTGGGTTAGAATATTTGTCATTTCCTCCTCCGTAAAATCTCGATTACAATAACAGGTAGAACCTGCTCCAATCGCAACCCTCCCACAATGTTCCCAACTATCGGGTAAATTGCCTTTCAGATCAAGCCACGCATCAGAGTTATCTTTATAATAAAAATCAATATATTTTACAGATTGCATTAAGTTTTTGCTAAATACAATCTCAACAATGTCGTCGTATCTTTTTACGCCTAAATCGTGTTCAACTTCTTTTTTATTATGGTTCGAAACAAAAACCTGACCGTTTACAGCAGTTAGTTTGTATCTTAAATAACCGTCTGGATCACTGGCATACTGATGCGCCTTCTGGAGTTTAAACTTTAAAAGCGTTTTTTCTTTTTTGATTGTTTCAGGTTTAAACTCAATTGTAACCTCAGATTTCTTTTTGTAAACTTCTTTTATTGCGGTAGATATTAAACTTGATTTTTTTGAAGAAATAACTTTAAAATCATCATTGCTTTGTAATTCTGCAAAAGGCACAAAATCATAACTGCTTACATAATCATAAAAATTAATCGCCATTGCTAGTTGCTTTTAGTCGTTTTGCTGCAATCAGTTGTATATCTCCAACTGTAGTTTTTAAAACTATTTTTGATGCATTTTTTGATATCGTTTCCTTTACTATAATATTACTGTCAGACTGCACTTTAATAATAATATTTTTTGCTTGTTTTAGTATTGCCATAATCTTTTTAGTTAAAACTTGAATTTTCTGCTGAATGTCCATTTATATTTTTTGCACTATGAATATTAATATTGTCTTGAGTTGTGCTAATGTTCATTTTTCCAGCTATTTCTCCTGCAGTTCCGCCCACTTCTCTTAAGTAGTTTTCATCTGCAATTTCTGTTCGTTCATCAGATTTTTCAAAAAGATTTCCACTAGCGTTTATAGTAATGTTATTTTCTGCGATTTGTGTTATATTATTATCTGCTTTGCTATCAATATCATATCCCGCTTTTAGCGTAATACTTTCTGTAGCCTCAAAAACAATGTTTTTTGCTCTTATTGTAAAGGTTTCGGGAGTAGTCGCATTAATATTTTTATTTTCTTCATCCAAATGAATTTCATTACCACTCGGGTCAGAAAGCGAAATCCCTACTTTTTCAACAAATTTCAGCAGTTGTCCAAAGCGCATTCTTATGGCTTTTATCATATTCTGAGGGTCAAAGAATTCAGGAGCTGAATTACCGTTATAATGTGATCCCATTACATAAGGATTTTGAGCATTTCCCCCTTCAAAACTTACCAACACTTCATCATCTATCTCGGGTCTCCAGTATGAACCTCTTCCTGAACCTGCATAATTTTGCACCACTCGTATCCACTGGCTTGATTTGGTTCCTGATGCCCAATAGAAATCAACTCTTACACGCCCAAGTCCTTCGGGATCGTTGTTGTCTCTTATTTTTGCCGGCTGTGTTTCTGCTTTGGCAAAAACTTTTGTATTGGTATAATGCGGTGCCGAAACATCGGCTGGAATTGCTTTGAACTCGCAGGTATAATTGCCATGCACTTCTGAGTGGTGTGTGGCTTCTATACAGACCAGATGATGTTCTACAGTCTGGTTTACAATGGTAAAAGTCTGTCCTAATCCTAAAGGGAAATAGGATATTCCGCTATAATACACGCTGTTTGCATCACTGCCTGCTGTCTGCAGTGCGATCATTTCCTGTATTTCTTCTTTATTCTGTGCGTTGTTGGTGTAAGCTCCAACACTCAATTCGCCTTGTGTTACGGTGCCCTGATTGAATCCTACTATAGAGGCAAAACTGTCTCTGCTGCCTGTGGCTGTTCTTGCAGATGAATCTCGAATTCCTGCCGCATTATTATAGTCATAACCTGCCAGCGAAATAGCATGAGCTGTCATATTGGCCTGTATCTTAAAGCTATGCATGGAAGCTCCATTAATCAGTTTAATCTTTGAACTTTTAAGCTGTCCGAACTGCATACGCATTCCGTCAAAATAGAACCACTGGCCGTATCGGGCCGCCAGCCTTTTAAGAAACTCAAAATTGGTCTCATTGTACTGCGCCATATAATTGAATTCTTTCAGATAAGTTGATCTGATAGCATCTCTCTGATAAAACTCTGTCGGACCTTCTGAGAATAGATCCAGCACAATATCATCCATTCCTCTTTCCAGATAAGTTCTCGATTTTGGCATATCGTCAATTACTTTGCTGTGGCTGATCCCTGTAATATGCAGACCAGCGGGACTGCCGTGCCTATCAATTGAAGAAACCTCGGTAATGATTCCTTTGCTCATCAGCCTGATTCCAGTCAGACTTTTGAATGTAAAAATAACTTCATCGCCAATGTACTTTCGCATGGCTTGCGCCTGGTCAACAGGATTTATAACTGCTTTGCCTGTGTATTGCCATACAAATGAAAAATGGTGATGGTCTGCCATTTTCTGTGACAGCTTTAAATCGTAATAAATAATATTTTGTGTAAAACTGCCAATGGTAATATGAACTTGGTCGGAAAAATGTGGCATATAATAAAATTTGATTGTTAGTTAATAGATAGTTGATTTTTTGTGCTTTCAAGAAATTCATCATAGACACTAATAAATATATAATTGTGTGTTTTATGAAATGGCCTCAATAAGTTATAAAAAGAATAGAATAAGGTTTTTGTGTTTAGTTTTAATTTTGAGTAAAATAATTAACAGTGGTCGTTCTAATTAATTCGATAAGCCCTAGCCCTGATAGCAGCGGCATCCTTTTTAGGCAAACGAAAAAGAACTTATTAAACCGTAAACTTTCTGCCTAAAAAGATATAGCGGATAGCAGGAAATAGCTCCTAAAAATCATTACAATTTCACTAAATAGTCAACTTAAATTCTGCAAAAAATGAACACTAGAATTTTCGATAAAAATTTTGTAATTTTGCCGTCCAATAAAAGGAATTAGAAAATGTTAGATAGACTTCAATATGTAAAGCAGCGTTTCGATGAGATTTCGGATTTGATTATTCAGCCGGATGTTATTTCTGATCAAAAACGTTATAAGCAGCTTAACCAAGAATATAAAGGGATAAAAGCGCTTGTTGAAAAGAGAGAAGAGTACATCATAATTTTGGCAAACATCGACGAAGCAAACGAAATTATTGCTGACGGAAGTGATGCTGAAATGGTGGAAATGGCCAAAATGCAATTGGATGAAGCAAAAGAACGTCTGCCAGAATTGGAGGAGGAAATCAAATTTATGCTTATTCCTAAAGATCCTGAAGATGCGAAAAACGTAATGGTGGAGATCCGCGCCGGAACGGGTGGGGACGAAGCGAGTATTTTTGCTGGTGACTTGTTTAGAATGTACACAAAATATTGCGAATCTATGGGATGGAGATCATCTGTTGTAGATATGAACGAGGGTACTTCTGGAGGTTTCAAAGAGGTTATTTTTGAGGTTACTGGAGAAGATGTATACGGAACTTTGAAGTTTGAAGCGGGTGTTCACCGTGTACAGCGTGTTCCGCAGACAGAAACTCAAGGACGTGTGCATACATCGGCTGCAACGGTTATGGTTTTGCCAGAAGCAGAGGAGTTTGATGTTCAGGTAGATATGAACGATGTTCGTGTAGATTTCTTCTGTTCGTCTGGACCTGGAGGACAATCGGTAAATACTACGAAATCGGCTGTACGTTTAACGCACATTCCAACAGGTTTGGTGGCGCAATGTCAGGATGAGAAATCGCAGCACAAGAATAAAGATAAAGCTTTGATGGTATTACGTTCTCGTTTGTACGAAATGGAATTGGCTAAAAAGCAGGAAGAAGATGCTAAAAAACGTAGTTCTCAGGTAAGTTCTGGAGACCGTTCGGCAAAAATTCGTACGTACAACTATGCTCAAGGCCGTGTAACTGATCACCGTATTGGTTTAACGCTTTACGATTTAGGAAACATCATGAATGGTGATATTCATAAAATCGTTTCTGAGCTTCAGTTGGTTAACAACATGGAGAAATTGAAGGAAGCGTCAGAAGTTTACTAACGTAAACTTCTTAGGTGCTAAGATGCTAAGGTTCTAAGGTTTTTTTTCTTTGAACTCAATATATTTAAAGCCGAACTTTGTTCGGCTTTTTTTATGGAAAAAACTTAGAACCTTAGTATCTTAGCACCTCATAAGAGCATCGCCAGCGGTTTCAACCGCTGGAACGCAAAGTATTGTTTTGAAAGAAAGAGATAAAGGTTCAGAGTTTTCTGTTTTGTAGCAAAGAAAAAATTGCAATTTTTTTCAAAACCTCTGAACCTTTGCGTCTCTGCTTTTTTTGAACCTAAAAAAGAAAGAACCTTCTTTCTTTTTCTAACTTTCTTATAATCTTATACTTTCATCACAAAAACTTAACATACATATCATTTGCTAAATTTTTTATTACTGTTTTTTGTTTCATATTTGTATACCAACAACCAACCTATAAATGCAGTATATGAAGAAAACTTTACTTTTATTTTGCTTCTTTGGAAGCTTTTTTTATGCGCGGTCGCAATCGTATTTCGGATTCAGGGATGATAATTATGCCGGAATTCAGAGCGCTATATTTAATCCGTCTAATATTGTAGAATCGAAGTATCGTGCCGATGTTACGATTTTCTCGGCAAGCGCAACGGGACAAAATGATTTGTACGGAATTAATATTCTAGATGCATTAGATGGAGATTATGATTTGGCTACTGAGGCAAATAAAAATTTGAAATCGAACAACAGAGGAAATTTTAATGTCGATATTCTCGGACCTTCTTTTATGCTGAATATTACGCCTGTGCATAGTGTGGCGCTTTTTTCGCGTGTGCGTAGCGTTACGAATCTCGTTGGCATAAACGGACAGCTTATTGATGAGGTGAATAAAGATGTCGATGCTTCAAATAGTTTTTTAATCACGGGTGGGAACCCAAATAGTGTTACAAATTCTTGGGCGGAGATTGGAGCGAGTTATGCAACGGTTCTGTTGGATCGTTATGATCATTTTGTAAAAGGCGGTGTTACTTTAAAATACTTAATGGCGGGAGTAAACGGCTACATCAACGGAAATGATTTGAGTGTAGCGTTTAATAAAAACAATGCAAATCCTGCGATGAGCGAATATCTTTCGACAGGAACTATTAGAACTGCGGCAAGCTACGATTACGAAAACGGCGATGATCCGAAGTTTGATGCGGCTTCGGCTGGATTGGGTGTCGATTTGGGTTTTACATATGAATACCGTACAAATTGCCATACTTGTGAAGGAAACCGTTACAAGTTTAAAGCTGCGGCTTCTGTAACCGATATTGGAAAAGTAAATTATAAAAACATAATCGAGAACACTTATAATCTGACAGGAAGAGTAACTCAGGCAGATATTGATGATGCAGATGATGTTTTTGATTTCTTTGATTCGAATTATACTAAAATCTCATCTAAAAAAGGGGTAAAAGCAAACCTTCCAACGGCTCTGCACACCAATTTTGACTGGAATATTGACCAGAGATTTTATCTTAATTTAAGCGGTGATTTTAGTCTTGTAGACGCCAAAAAAATAAACGGAACCGCAATTGCCAATTCGGTTACTTTTACGCCAAGATATGAGACAAGAAAATTTAGTTTCTACGTTCCCGTAACTTACATGCAATACAGTGGGACAGCAGTCGGAGCGGGTTTTAGAGCAGGTCCAATTTTTATAGGTTCAGGAACTCTTTTTTCGAGTCTGTTCTCCAATAATTCAAAAGCCTGTAATGTTTATGCAGGTCTGAAATTGCCGATTTACCAAGATTATAGGTGAAGTTGCTAAGATTCTAAGATGCTAAGGTTCTGAGCTTTTTAGTTTAAAGCAAAAAAAACAGCATCACAAAGTGATGCTGTTTTTTTTGCTTTATTTTTTTAATACCAAGTCTAGCTAAAAAGATTCGCAGAATCTTAAAAAACCTTAGAACCTTAGTATCTTAGAATCTTAGCAACTTAAAAAAAAGCTATATCCCTAAAAAAACTCTAGTATATTCAAAACATTTATATAGATTCGAGTAAACGTATACACCATTTTTTATTACTATTTCGCTAAATTTTTCCATAATAAATAAATTAAGTTAAACAAATTACTCTCTAGACGGTTCGTATTGTGATGATTCTTCTTCATCTTCAGAAGATTCATGATGAGGTTTCGAAACCAGATTGGTTACAATAAGCTGAACGACAGAACCAAGGATTCCTTTGAACATCGAATCGCCTTTTCCGACAATAAATCTTTTGGCTAGATAACCAATTCCGATACTGATGGCAGATTGAGCGATATGGCTTTTGAAGCCAACCGTTTCGTTGATTTCTTCGACTGTGTTCCTAATGAGGTTAATGGGTTTTAAGTTGTCTTTAATCTCATCAATTTCGTCTTTTATATCGCACCATTCTCTATCTTGGCGAATTTCTAATTCCTCAATTTTTCGATTTAATTGATCAATATTGTAAATGGCTTCCATAGTCTTTTATGTTTATTAATAAATTAAATCAGTTTTTTGTTTCTTTTAGAATACTGGAGATAATGGTATTTCCAATTGGCGTTTTTATCAATTTATGATGTGATTTTACCACAACGATTACTAGAATAAGATAAAATAGCGCCATGATAAAAAAGCCGTAGTAATACTCTCCAAGTTCTTTACCAATCCATAAACTTATCCCGATATTCAGGAACAAAGTAAAAAATGCAACAACAATACCAATCGCTATCTTTGAGGCTAATGATGAAGCACCATCGGCAACAGAACATACTGTTTTTAGTTTAAGTAATTCTAAACTTGTTTTAGCATAGTTTTCTGCTTTTTCATAAAGATTTAAATTCTCGTTTGTTGTTGCATTTGGTTCCATGATATAAGGTTTTATGGTTTGAAAATTTCACTAATTAATGCTTGCGATTAATAGTTAGATTTTACAGTTTTAACATCATCTTTTAGCGTGTTGTAATCTTCTTTAACTTGGTTAAGTTTAGATTTTCCTTCTTCGATAATTTCTTTACCGTTTGAAGTAATCGTGTTTACAATGCCATCAAATTTTGTTTTTAGATTATCACCATAATCTTTTGATTTATCTTTGATTTTTTTTCTTGTGTTTGATCCTTTGTCTGGTGCAAATAAAACACCTATGAATGCTCCCGCCGCTGCGGCTCCTAAAATTCCTAAAATTGTGCTACTAGTTTTCATAATAAATAATTTAATGGATTAATATTTAATAATTTGTTGATTTAATAAATTGTGATTTTTATACTTCGCGACCCTTAATTAGTCGAAGCAATACCGCAATAATGGCAATTACTAACAGAATATGGATAATGCTTCCAAAACTGTAAACAAAGAACCCTAAAGCCCATAGAATTACCAGAATCACTGCGAGGGTATATAATAAGTTTGACATGGTTTTTATTTTAGTGGTTAATAATCAATTTCTTGTTTAGTTTAACTTATAAGAAAGATACAATGAAAGATTGCTGTTTTTTGCGTCTGGAAATGTAAAAGTTGTTCCAGCAACAGTTCTTTCTTTTCCTACAGTTGTTAAACCATAATTGTAACGTAATCCAATGCTGATTGGGTTAAAATCTACTCCCACACCAGCAGAAAGACCTGCGTCAAATCTCGCTAGATCGTCTGCGTCAATTTCTTCGTCAAAATCAAAAGTCCCATCGCCGCTTACTTTAGAACTTACTAAGTAAGAAGCATAACCACCGGCGTGAATGTTAAAGTTCTTTGTCACATTAACTCGCACTAAAAGTGGAACTTCGATATAATTCAATCTGAATTTTGTACTCCCCGATGCAAAAGCGTTGTTGTATTCTAATTCTGAACCTTTTGTGGTAAATAAAATCTCAGGCTGAATGGCTACGAAGTCTGAAATAGGAAGTGTGGCGTAAACTCCGGCATTAAATCCGTATAAAACATTTTCATCGTCAGCTTCACTTTGATATAAATTCGACATATTGAATCCCCCTTTTACACCGAATTCGGTATTTACATTATTGTCCTGAGCGTGCAGCATTCCGAATGATGCTGTTAAAAAAAGTGTTAAGGCGCATAAAAAATTGGCTTGTAATTTCATAGTAAAAAATTTAGTTAATAGATAGATAATAGGCGTTTATTGATTTTGTTTTTTTATTCTTTCGGTCTCTCTCAAGAGCCTGTATTGTTGTGGCAAAAAGCGGAGAACGAGTTCGAGAATTTCTTTATCGTTTGTTTCCCTAGAGATAGTCTCGAGCAACTCAATCTGGTCACAAATCGCTTCTGTCATAGCGTCTAGATAGATAGTATTAAAATCGTTATTACTTGCATCAATGAGGTTGTACAGGTCTCTTTTGTGCGTAGCATTTATTTCAGTAATGACAATGAGCTTCGATGTGGCCATTTGGGTTATTGCTTCCAGTAATTGACTCTCTTGAACTTCTATTCTTTTGCTTAATTCCTGAACAATAACATCCGAACTTTTTTGTTGTGCAATTTGACTTTTAGAAATAATAGACTTACTTACATTCGCCGTAGATATAAAAAAGAAAACCTCTGTTTCTTCTCTGTCGTTTTTTGCAAAAGCTTGGTTCTTCAAAGTATTTTCAATCGGATTAATTTTTCTGCAAGAGGTGATGCATAGAACTAAAAGGAATGAAAAAAGAACTTTAAAGATTGAAGCTTTTAAGGGGGGAATTGCTTTCATTTTTACTTCCTAAAGTATTACATTACAAAGATGGCAACGAATGAAAGATTTTGCTTTACAGCATAAAAAAGAAACGTTATATAATTCCCATAATGGATTTATATAACGTTTTTTATGTGATTTTTTAATGAAGTTTAATCGGGAAGAAACACAGTAAATACGGAGCCTTTGCCTAAAGTGCTATCGGCAATAATATGACCTTTATGGTTCTCTACAATCTTCTTGCAGATCGCCAATCCGATTCCGGTTCCTGGGTAATCTGTTTTGGAATGAAGTCGCTGAAAAAGAATAAAAATGGTTTCTTTAAATTGAGGGTCAAATCCCATTCCGTTATCTGTAAAAGTGATTTTATGAAATTTCTTTATAGTCTGCTCCAATATTTCTGGATAATCGGCAGAACTTACTTTTTCGCTCGAAATAGAAATTTGCGGTTCAATATCAGGCTCGCTGTATTTTAATGAATTTCCAATTAAATTGATAAAAAGCTGTTCGATCTGATATGGAATAACAGAAAGTTTCGGAAGTTTTCCAATGCGCTGAATTACGGCTTTCTTTTCTTCTATAATTTCAGCCAATTCAGATTCCGCATTGTCCAGAAGTTCATTCAAATTCATTTTAATGAATTCCTTTTTGGTTGTATTGGTTCTTGAAAATAAAAGGAGATCGTCTATTAAAACGCGCATTCTCTTTGCGGAACTTTCTATTTTGGTGATGTAATTTTTCCCACTTTCAGACATAACTTCTTTATCGGCGCTGGAAACTCTCGAAATAAAAGTCTGTATTTTTCTAAGCGGTTCTTGTAAATCGTGACTGGCAACATGGTTGAAAGAAGCTAGTTCTTTGTTGCTTTTTTCCAACTCTTTATTTCTTTCCTGAAGTTCAATATTAAGTAGATGTTCGTCTGTAATGTCGAAATTAATTCCAAGTAAAATTTTACTGCCCTGCTGGTCAGTTACCAGTTTACCGGTTGTTTTAAAATAACGGACTTCAAAATCAGGGCGTACAATTTTATAATACACGAACGGAAGATGTTTCTTTTCTAGAATTCCATCTATTGCTTTGGCAACAGATTCTTTGTCCTCTGGGTGAACATATTTTATGAGTGTAGCTTTGTTTGGTGCAAAAGATCTTGGTTCAAGACCTAATAATCGGAACTGGTTGTCTGAAAAATCAATTTTATCAGAATCCAAATCCCACTGCCAAGTGCTGAATTTTCCAATATTTTCAGATTCAGAAATTAAACCGCTAGAAATAAGAAGTTTTTTATTGAATACTTTCAAACGCTCAAAATCACGGCTAATTTGTCGATAAGCCAATAAAATAAAACTCAAGGCCACCAGAAATAAAGAAATAGAAAATAGCGGACTCAAGGAGATTTCCGAATCGTAAATTTTAAGTCTTTTCTTTAGGAAATCCTTTTCGATGTCATTCATTTCATCTACTTTAAAGCGGATGTTTTCCATTAAAATACGGCCGCCAAACATATGATTGTCCAATTTTCTTTTGTCGTAAGTTTTTGGATCGCTGTATTTTAGGCAATTTTCAAAAGAAACAAAACGCTGGGTAATGAGTTTGAAAAGTTTTTGTAGATTATCCTGCTGTCTCGGATTATCGGCAGTCAATTTTTTTAAGGTAATAAAGGAAGTATTTACCTTGTCTCGGGAATATATGTACGGAGTCAAAAAACGGGCGTTGCGAGTGATGATGTATCCTCGCTGGCCCGTTTCTGCATCTTTAATGGCCGACATTAATCGTTCGAGCTGAATATTGATTTCGTATGTATGCATAACCAGTTTGCTTGATTCGTTCAAGTCCTGGTTATGTTTGTAAGCAATTGAAGAAAGGAATAACAGAATGAAAACTGCGATTACAAAAATAACTCTCAAAGAGTTTGAAGAATTAAAATTTGGTATCCACTTCATTGTTGGAATGCTTTTATTTTAGTCGCAGCAAGAAATTATCACGGTTTAAACCAGAAGTATGATAATGCCAATTTACAGTCACGACTTCATTAATTATTTTTTTTAATGTATTGAAATCGCTTGGTTTTTTGATGTAAATATTGGCGCCTTGAATAAAGGTGTCTTCGATATCTTCTTCCGAAGAAGAAGTAGAGTAGATGGCAATAATTATATCTTTTAGATGCTCCGTTTTTTTGATTTCAATCAAACATTCTTTACCTGTTTTCTTAGGCATGTTTAAATCTAGAAACAAAATATCTGGAAGTTTATTGTCTGTGTTCATTAAATGATCCATAAGCTGCATACCGTCATGAACAAAACTTACATTCGTTTGTATCTTTATTTCTTCAAAAGCATCTTTAAAGAAAAGACGGTCATCTTCATCGTCATCGGCCAATAAAATGTGTAATGCGTTTTTTTGCATTTTAATGTGGTATTTGGGTTTTATTTTAAATTTTCTCTTCGTTTCTTAATAATTCTTTGAAAAGCAGACGGAGTAATTCCTGTTGTATTTTTAAACTGCGTACTCAAATGTGCAACACTTGAATAATTAAGTAAAAAAGCAATTTCGGTCAAACTCATTTCGTTGATAATAATCAGCTGTTTTGCTCTTTCAATTTTCTGTAAAATGATAAAGTTTTCTATAGAAGAATATGTTACTTCTGAGAAAACATTAGATAAATATCCGTAACTGTGGTTTAGCTTTTCTGCCAAAAATACAGAACTTTTGTAATTATTGTTGTCATCCATAAATACAAGTTCGATAATTGCATCTTTTATTTTTTGAACAAGTACGCTTTTTTGATTTTCAACTACTTCAAAACCGCACGGAGCCAATTTAGTTTTTAAATTCTCCAATGCTTCGGCATCAAGATTGTCTTCAATCTCAATTTCTCCAAAACCCAGAGTCGTAAAATTTATATTGTTTTGTTCCAGATTTTGTTTTAAATAAAGAGAGCAAATAGTATTAATGTCGAACTTTATAAATAGTTTCATTTTATAGAAATTTGGTTAAAGATACTTATTTTATTTTGTGTTTTTGCTTTTAAATGGCACAGAATTACGTCAAAATACGATTTTAAAATAAAATTTTCAAAAAAATACCGTCTAATATTTTTTACTAGACGGTATTTCCCCGGTTGAGTTTCAGGGATTTACAAATCTGACAAAATTTGATGAAATTCCTCTTTTGTTTTTCCCAGTTTTTGCTGAAGTCTTCCGTACATTTCGTCTTCTTTTCCTTCAGCAAACATCAAATCGTCATCTGTTAACTCAGCATATTTTTGCTTTAGTTTTCCTTTCAACTCGTTCCAGTTTCCTTTTATTTCGGTGGTATTCATGATATCTCTTTTTTAAAGTTTTTTATTGTATTGTAAAATTGCAAATTTTAAATCGGCTTCGTGTTACATTTATCTTTCCGACTGTTGTATAATTTTCATTTTAAAATGAGAATTGAAAACAATTATCAATTGATAATTATTAATTATGCCTGATAACGTCTTAAAATCCATGCCATTTTTTCGTGTTCTTGCAATAATCCCGTTACAAAATCGGCTGAGCCTGCATCGTTGGTTTCATTTTCAAATACCGGAATGTAATTTCTGAATTCTGTTACCAGCTGTTCGTGATTTTCTAAAAGTTCAGATAACATGTCTTTTTGCGAAGCGTATTCTTTCGGCGATTCTTTTAAGGTCGAATTATCAATAAACTCTTTCATGGTCCCAATTGTTTTTTCTCCCAGCTGATTAATTCGTTCTGCAACTTCATCGATTTGAGCTTCAAGAATTCTATATTGTTCTTCAAATAATTTATGCAGTTCCATAAAACTGTTTCCAGAAATGTTCCAATGAAATTTTCTTGTTTTTACATACAAAGTCATTTCGTTTGATAAAATCGTAGCCAGTATAGAAGCGCTCTTTTTTAAGTTCTTTGGTGTAATTCCGATATTTGGGCTCATAATTGTCTTTTTAATGGTTTATTTCAAAATTACTTTTGATTCTAATTTTTCCATTACACAATTTTCAGTAGATGTTATAGGAATTCAATGTTAATTAGATAATTATATAATTTGGTAATTAGAAAATTGGATAATCAGACAATTACAAGAGTTGTTAACCTGAAACTTGAAACCTGAAACCTCAAACTAATAATATTATTTGTAATTTTGCCGCACAAGTAAAACATACTATGACAACACAACAACTACACGAACAAATTCTTCAAAAAAAATCATTTTTATGCGTTGGATTAGATCCGGATCTAACTAAAATACCAGCACATTTATTAGAAACCGAAGATCCTATTTTCGAATTTAATAAAGCAATTATTGATGCTACACACGATCTGACTGTAGGCTATAAACCAAACACAGCTTTTTTTGAGGCGTACGGAATAAAAGGATGGATGTCTTTGCAAAAAACGATTAATTACATCAACGAAAATTTTCCCGAGATTTTTACAATTGCAGATGCAAAACGCGGTGATATTGGGAATACTTCAAGCATGTATGCAAAAGCTTTTTTTGAAGATTTGAATTTTGACAGTGTAACGGTTGCTCCTTATATGGGAAAAGATTCTGTAGAGCCTTTTCTTGCTTTCGAAAATAAACATACGATTATGCTGGCTTTGACTTCAAATGAAGGAGCTTTCGATTTTCAGACTCTAAACACAAACGGAAAGGAATTGTACAAACAAGTTCTGGAAACTTCTAAAACTTGGAAGAATAGCGAAAACCTAATGTACGTTGTGGGTGCAACCAAAGCAGAATATTTTACCGAAATTAGAAAAATTGTTCCAGACAGTTTCTTGCTGGTTCCAGGAATTGGCGCTCAAGGCGGAAGCTTATCTGAAGTTTGCAAATATGGAATGAATGATAAAGTTGGTCTTTTGGTAAATTCGGCAAGAGCGATTATCTATGCTTCAAAAGGAACCGATTTTGCTGAAAAAGCTAGAGAAGAAGCATTGTCAGTTCAAAAAGAAATGGCAGAGATTATTCGTTTAAAGTTTCAGGTTTAAAGTTTCAAGTTGACTTTGAGCTTAATTCTAACGCAAAGTGCGCTAAGTTTTTTCGCAAAGTTCGCGAAGACTTATAATTTTTGAATGAAAGTTTTTTAAGTTCTCAAAGCTTAGATAAATAAAACTTACATCCTTCTTAGAGAACTTAAAAAACTTTTACAGCGTTATATGTAATTTCTTTGTGTACTTTGCGAAAAAACTTAGCGCACTTTGCGTTAAATTCCACATTCCAATAAACTTGAAACATGAAACAAATAAAAGATCAGCTTGGCACTGTTCATTCTTTTGAAACAGCTCCAAAGCGTATTATTTCGCTAGTTCCTTCGCAAACTGAATTATTATACGATTTAGGTTTGGAAGAAAAAATTATCGGAATTACGAAGTTTTGCGTTCATCCGTTTCATTTTAAATCTACCAAGAAGATTATTGGCGGAACGAAGAAAATTCACTTCGAAAAAATAAAGCTCTTAGAGCCAGATATTATTATCTGCAACAAAGAAGAAAACACGCTTGAGATCGTAGAACAGTTAAGCGCAATTTGTCCAGTTTGGGTTACGAATATTGTTTCTATTGAAGATAATTTCCAGATGATTTCAGATTTCGGACAATTATTCAATTGCAGAACCGAAGCACAGAAATGGAACAACAAATTGACTTTCGCTTTAAGCGATTTTAAAAATTATATAAAGGATATAAAAGAAAAGAAAGCGGCCTATTTTATTTGGAAAAATCCATATATGGTAGCTGGAAAAGATACTTATATCAATGAGTTGCTAAAACTTAATCATTTTAAAAACATCTACGAAGACAAAGGACGTTATCCTGAAATCGAATTAAAGAAAATGCGTTTAGAAGGTGATCCTGATATTGTTTTCCTTTCGTCAGAACCTTACCCTTTCAAAGAAGAAGATGCTTTCGAAATAGGAAGGTTTACGCATCATGCCAAAACTATTTTTGTTGACGGAGAAATGTTCTCTTGGCACGGCAGCAGATTGCTAAAAGCATTTTCGTATTTTAAATTACTGCACGAAAGACTTAAGAATTAAATTCCAATATTTTAAAATTCCAAATTCCAAATTTCCAGTTTCGTTAAATTGGGATTTGGAATTTTTTATTTGGAATTTAGTCAAAAAAATAATGCCGACATCTCGAAGACGTCGGCATCTATTTAACTAACCAAAACCAAAATAATAAATAACCAGTTTATTACATTACAAATGTCCGACATAAATCAAACTGATGCTGTTAAGGTCTTGTTATTACTTTGTTGGATATAAGTTAATGTTGAAATATTTTCAAAAATCCAATTTTTTTTAAATCCCAAATTCCAAATTTCCAGTTTCGTAAAATTGGAATTTGGGATTTTTTTTATTGGGATTTAATACAAAAAAGAATGCCGGCATCTCGAAGACGCCGGCATCATTTAACTAACCAAAACCAAAATAATAAATAACCAGTTTATTACATTACAAATGT
>RCUK01001336.1_pt1 | contig 16069 bp, 18 predicted proteins | sample 2166381 | NCBI WGS metagenome assembly RCUK01 (sample SAMN09932809, study PRJNA488358) | compost metagenome | isolation source: compost soil in an enriched community | place: Germany: Experimental Botanical Garden | reverse complement strand
ATCGTTAATCTAAAATCAAAAATCAAATGGCATACGATAAATTTAATATACTTACAAGCAGTGCAGTGCCGCTGCCAATTGAGAACGTAGATACAGATCAAATCATCCCGGCTCGTTTCTTAAAAGCTACAAAACGTGAAGGATTTGGAGACAACCTTTTTAGAGACTGGAGATACAATGGAGACGACACTCCAAAAGCAGATTTCGTTTTAAACGATTCAACTTACTCTGGAAAAATTTTGGTTGGAGGAAAAAACTTCGGTTCTGGATCTTCAAGAGAGCACGCTGCATGGGCAGTTTACGATTACGGATTCCGTGCTGTAGTTTCTAGTTTTTTTGCTGATATCTTCAAAGGAAACTGTCTAAATATTGGTGTTTTACCAGTACAAATCAGTCCAGAGTTTTTAGAAAATATTTTCAAGGCAATCGAAGCTGATCCTAAGACAGAATTAGAAATCAATCTTCCAAACCAAACTATTACTTTATTGTCAACTGGTGAGCAAGAATCTTTTGCTATCAACGGATACAAAAAGAATAATATGATTAATGGTTTTGACGACATTGATTACCTACAAGATATGAAGGAAGATATTAAAGCTTTTGCTGATAAACTTCCTTACTAAATAGAAATCTCATTCAGGATATTAGACCCGACAGGTTTCAAAAACCAGTCGGGTCTTTCTAGAATAATAGGATGCGGATGAAACAGATTTGCTTTCGCAAAAGCGCGGATTGACACGGATTTTATTCTATTCAAAATAAAAAAATCCGTTTTTAAGCGTCTTCGCGAAAGCGAATCCGTAAAATCAGCGTCAAAATTAAAATTAGGATATTAATAATATCCGACCCGTTAGAAACATCAATATGGAAAAAAGAAAAATTGAAATAATGGATACGACACTTCGTGATGGTGAACAAACATCTGGAGTTTCATTTTCTGCTGCAGAAAAATTAACCATTGCGCAATTGTTGTTGGAGGAATTAAATATTGATAGAATCGAAATTGCTTCGGCGCGCGTAAGTGAAGGGGAATTTCAGGCCGTAAAAGGCATTACTTCATGGGCAGAAGAAAAAGGATACATTGAAAGAATTGAAGTTTTGACATTTGTTGACGGAGGCGTTTCAATCGACTGGATGAAAAAAGCTGGTGCTAAAGTGCAGAATTTATTGACCAAAGGTTCAATGAATCACTTAACGCATCAATTGAAAAAGACTCCTGAACAGCATTTTTCTGAAATTGCTCAGATTATTGCTTTAGCAAAAGAAAATAATATTGAAACCAATGTTTATCTGGAAGACTGGAGCAACGGAATGCGAAATTCTCCAGATTACGTTTTTCAATTCTTGGATTTCTTAGCAACCCAGCCAATTAAAAGAGTTTTACTTCCTGATACTTTAGGCGTTTTAATTCCGTCGCTAACTTTTGAATTTATTTCGAAAATCAGAGCAAAATATCCAAACATTCATTTTGATTTCCACGCACATAACGATTACGATTTAAGCGTTGCTAATGTTATGGAAGCCATAAAAGCCGGAATAAACGGACTTCACGTAACGGTAAACGGAATGGGAGAACGTGCTGGAAACGCACCTCTTGAAAGCACAGTTGCCGTTATAAACGATTATTTGCCACAAGTAAATATCAATGTAAAAGAGACTTCTCTATATTCTGTAAGCAAGTTGGTTGAAACTTTTACAGGTTACAGAATTCCTGCCAACAAACCTATAGTAGGTGATAATGTTTTTACACAAACAGCTGGAATTCACGCTGACGGAGACAATAAAAACAACTTGTATTTTAATGATTTACTTCCGGAACGTTTTGGAAGAAAAAGAAAATATGCTCTAGGAAAAACTTCTGGAAAAGCCAATATCGAAAAAAATCTTCAGGAATTAGGATTAAAACTAAACAACGAAGATTTGAAATTGGTTACGCAAAGAATTATCGAATTGGGCGACAAAAAAGAAACCGTAACAAAAGAAGATCTTCCATACATTATTTCTGATGTTTTGGACAGTCATACTTACGAAGAAAAAATCACTATAAATTCTTATATGCTGGTTCATTCTAAAGGAATGCGCCCATCTACGACTTTATCTTTAAATTTAAACGGAGAAATAATCGAAGAAAATGCACAGGGAGACGGTCAGTTTGATGCTTTTATGAATGCTTTATCTAAGATTTACAAAAGCAAAAAACTAACACTTCCGAAACTGATCGATTATGCCGTAAGAATCCCACCAGGAAGTAGTTCAGATGCATTGTGCGAAACCATTATTACATGGGTCAACAACGGAAAAGAATTCAAAACCCGCGGATTAGATTCGGACCAAACCGTTGCAGCGATTATTGCAACGCAGAAAATGCTTAACATTATAACTTAATATAGTTGCAAAGTTTCAAAGTAACAAAGTGACAAAGATTTTAGTCTGCTTTAAAAAACTTTGAACCTTTGTCACTTTGTCACTTTGAACCTTATAAAAACACATATAGAATGAAATTAAACATAGCCCTTTTAGCCGGCGACGGAATCGGACCAGAAGTAATAAATGAAGCAGTAAAAGTATCTGACGCTGTTGCAAAAAAATTCGGACATGAAATTACTTGGAAACCAGCTTTAACTGGAGCAGCTGCAATTGATGCAGTAGGCGAACCTTATCCAGATTCAACACACGAAGTTTGTAAAAATGCTGATGCCGTTCTTTTTGGAGCGATTGGTCACCCTAAATATGACAATGATCCTTCTGCACCCGTAAGACCAGAACAAGGTTTGTTAAAAATGCGTAAAGCATTAGGTTTATTTGCAAACGTAAGACCAACTTTTACATTTCCTTCTTTATTAGATAAATCTCCATTAAAAAGAGAAAGAATCGAAGGAACTGATTTGGTTTTCTTAAGAGAATTGACTGGCGGAATTTACTTTGGCGAAAAAGGAAGAAAAGACAACGGAGATACAGCTTACGACAACTGTGTTTACACTAGAGCTGAAGTACAGCGTTTGGCTAAAAAAGGTTTCGAATTAGCCATGACCCGTTCTAAAAAATTATGCTGCGTTGATAAAGCAAACGTTTTGGAAACTTCACGTTTGTGGAGAGAAACGGTTCAAGCAATGGAAAAAGATTATCCAGAAGTTGAAGTTAGCTACGAATTTGTTGATGCGGTTGCTATGCGTTTGGTACAATGGCCAAACTCTTATGATGTATTGATTACTGAAAACTTATTTGGAGATATCTTAACAGATGAAGCTTCTGTAATTTCAGGTTCAATGGGATTAATGCCTTCTGCGTCTATGGGAGCTGAAGTATCTTTATTCGAACCTATTCACGGTTCATACCCGCAAGCTACAGGATTAAACATAGCAAACCCAATGGCTACTATTTTATCTGCTGCAATGATGTTTGAAAACTTCGGATTGATGGAAGAAGGAAAAGCAATGAGAGATGCTGTAAACAAAGCTTTAGAAGCTGGAATAGTTACTGAAGACTTAGCTAACGGCGGAAAAGCACATGGCACTAAAGAAGTTGGTGACTGGTTAGCAGCAAATATATAATAGTTTATTTTGTTTCAGGTTTCAAATTTCAGGTAGTTTGGAACATGAAACCTGAAACTTGAAACAAAAAAAGGGATCAACTTTCGTTGATCCCTTTTATATTTTAGAAAAAAAATATTAATATCCTCCTCTGTTTCCGCGGTCATTTCCTCCACGGTTGTTTCCATAACCTCCGCGAGAATCTCCTCCACGGTTGTTATTAAAACTTCTTCTTTCACCTTCTGGTTTTGGCTCAGACTTATTAACAACGATTGTACGTCCTGAAACAACAGCACCGTTCAATTCGTCGATAGCTTTCTGAGCTTCGCTATCATTTGGCATTTCAACAAAACCAAAGCCTTTACTTCTTCCAGTAAATTTATCAGTAATAATTTTAACAGAGTCAACTGTTCCATAAGCCTCAAAAGACTCTCTTAAATCTGCTTCCTCAATACTGAATGGAAGGCTTCCAACAAAAATATTCATAGATATTTATTTATAATAAGAAGCAAATGTACTCTTATTTATATCTAATCTACCATGTTATGAATTTATTTAAGTTTTTATTCTGATTTGATGAAGTTCAAATCCAGTAATTAATTGTTCACAGGAACAAAGTTTGCCCCCGATTCTATTGGGATTTTATAAAAAACACCCTCCGAAAAATGCATAGTTTGCTTTTCGGCATCAGAACTAGTATTAACTGCTGTAAATTTAAAAGTTCCAGAAATGGTATTATCATCTGTATTATATTCCGTAACAACAATTTCTCCGCTTCCCTTGCCTGTTCCAGTGGTAAATTCTGCTTCTTCTCCTTTATAAGTATTTTTATAAACGGCTTTTATATCGTCATCTACACCTAAAACATAGGTTTTCTCAACTGGTTCAGGAATCTGAAATTTAATTTGCTCATAGCCTAAAGAACCTTCAACAATAAAAAAACCATTCGTTTCGATCCCAGCGTTATAAACTTGGCCTCTCCAAAAAACATTATCTTTTAAAGTTTGAAAGGCTGGGTTATTAAATCTAACTTCCTCTGTACAAGACACAAGCAAAAGCAGAAGAGATAGAAAGTAAAAGTATTTTTTCATATTTAAAATGAATTTGGTGCAAAAGTATTGCATTAAGAGCTAAATACTTAATTTAAAAAGTCAAAAAAATGCTAAAAAAACGACTCCAATATATTTAATCTCTTTTAAAACGTGTTTTTCGTAAAAAAATTATATCTTTGCGCCCTTAATTAACAGAGGTCGAGTACCTCAAAATTTAATCATAAGATTATGTCAGTAAAAATTAGATTACAAAGACACGGTAAAAAAGGAAAACCTTTTTACTGGGTAGTAGCTGCAGATGCACGCTCAAAAAGAGATGGTAAATACTTAGAGAAAATCGGTACTTACAATCCAAACACTAACCCAGCAACTGTTGAGTTAAACCTTGACAGCGCAGTTAAATGGTTACACAATGGTGCTCAACCAACTGATACTGCAAGAGCTATCCTTTCTTACAAAGGTGCTTTATTGAAACACCACCTTGATGGAGGAGTTCGTAAAGGTGCTTTAACACAAGAGCAAGCAGATGCTAAATTAACTGCTTGGTTAGAATCAAAAGCTGGAAAAGTTGATGCTAAAAAAGATGGTTTATCTAAAGCAAAAGCTGATGCTAAAGCAAAAGCTTTAAAAGCTGAGCAAGAAGTAAACGCTAAACGTGTTGCTGATGCTGCTGCTGCACAAGCTGAAGCTGCTGCCGCTGAACAAGCTACTGAGGCTACTGAAGAAGTTGCTGAAGCTACAGAAGAAGCTCCTGCTGCTGAAGAGAATAACGAAACAACTGAAGCATAATTTTTACTTGGCGATAATGCGTAAAGAAGATTGTTTTTATTTAGGTAAAATCGCTAAAAAATTTAGTTTCAAAGGTGAAGTCTTAGTCTATTTAGACACAGACGAGCCTGAGTTATACGAAAATCTGGAATCAGTGTTTGTTGAACACAACAAACACTTGGTTCCTTTTTTTATTGAAAAAAGCTCTTTACATAAAAATGATTTTTTAAGAGTTAGTTTCGAAGATGTTAATACCGAAGAAGATGCCGACGCATTAATAGGAAACGGTGTTTATCTTCCTTTGTCTATGTTGCCAAAACTTACTGGCAACAAATTCTACTATCATGAAGTTATTGGTTTCGAAATTGAAGACAAACGTCTTGGTGTTTTCGGCAAAATAACTTCTATAAATGATTCTACTGCTCAGCCACTTTTCGAAGTTTTAAATGGTGAAGTTGAAATCTTAGTTCCAATGATTGACCATTTCTTGGTTAAAATAGATCGCGAGAACAAAAAAGTAATTATGGATCTTCCTGAAGGTCTTATTGAGATGTACCTTTAAGGTTAGAAATTCCAATTATTTAAATTCCAAATTCCAAAATAGAAATATTTTTTCAATATTTTTTTGAAAGAAAAAACTCTCTTTTTATACTCTTTTATTTATATTTATTGCTTAATAAGTTGAAATTTTACAACTATGAGTAAACCATTTAATTTAGAAGAAAGAACATTTTTGTTTGCTAAAGAATGTAGAATCTATATTCGTACTTTACCTAAAACTACATCTAATATTGAAGATGGAAAACAATTAGTTCGTTCCTCTGGTTCTGTTGGAGCAAATTATATTGAGGCAAATGAAAAACTTGGAGATAAAGACTTATTGTTTCGACTTAAAATTGCTAGAAAAGAGGCTAAAGAGTCAAAATTTTGGCTACAATTATTAAACGACCTAAACCCAGATCAAAAAACACTTTCAGAATCTTTATTATTCGAAGTGGAAGAATTAAAAAAAATCTATCGTCAATAATCACTAAAACATCAAAATAATTAATTGAGATTTTTAACTTATTTTTGCATCGCAAAATTAGCTATCCAACATCCTGCTTAAATTTTGAATTTCACTTTTGAAATTTCTCATTTAAGTTTGGAATTTGGAATTTAAAAAAATTGGAATTTTATATTTATGTTTTCATTCAAACAATTTTCTATTAAGCAAGATAAAACCGCTATGAAAGTTGGCACCGATGGGGTTTTATTGGGTTCTTGGGCTCCTATTCATCATAATCCTTTTAGTGTTTTAGATATTGGGGCTGGAACTGGAATTATTGCTTTGATGCTTGCACAGCGAACTCAAGCAGAACAAATTGATGCTCTTGAAATCGATGAAGATGCGTATGAACAAGCTGTAGAAAATTTTGAAGCTTCTCCTTGGGGCGATCGTTTATTTTGCTTTCATGCTGGTTTAGATGAATTTATTGACGAACCAGAAGATGAATACGATTTAATTGTTTCGAACCCGCCTTTTTATGCTGAGGATTACAAAACAGATAACGAACAACGTGATTTAGCTCGTTTTCAAGATGCAATGCCTTTTGAAGAATTAATTGAAGCTGCCGATTTATTGCTTTCAGAAAACGGAATATTTGCTTTAATTATTCCTTTCAAAGAAGAAGAAAAATTTATTGCTCTCGCAAAAGAATCAGAACTTTATCCTTTAAAAATTACAAGGGTAAAAGGAACTCCAAAATCGGAAATCAAACGTAGTTTATTGGCTTTTTGCCGAAATGAAATTTCGGGAATTGAAATCGATGAATTAACAATCGAAATTGACAGACACATTTATACTCCAGAATATATCGAGCTTACTAAAGATTTTTATTTAAAGATGTAAAAAGCATCTTTGTCAAAGCTCAAAACTTTGACAAAGACTCTATTTAGATTTTCTATTTACCTTTTTTAACAAAAAGAACAGCTCTTTCCAAAACTTCATCTCTTCCTTGCTGAATTCCTAAAATTGTTGGTTTCATTTCAATATCAGGAACAATTCCGATACGTTGTACTTCTTTTTTGTTTGGATAAAAAACTCCGTAACAAGTAAACGACGAAGAAAATCCTTTTATGATCAAAAATCTAGCATTTGCACCATCTGCACCTCCTGTTTGAGAACCAATAACGGTTGATTTAGGGATAGTCTGTAACGCCATTGCAGCATGTTCAGCATGACTAACTGCATTTTCATCAACCAAAACAATTACTTTGCCTTTATAATTATCCGGATTAACCTTTCCTATTTTTTCTACCTCTTTTCTCCAAATATAGCGGCCTGGATAATTTACATCTGGATCAATATATTTCACATATTCTACAGGTTCTGGATTAAGCCAATCTGCAAGCGGAAACATGATATTATGGGGTCTTTTTCGGTCATCAAAAATTATAGCATTTGTATTTTTAAGTGTAGCTATCAAATTTGGAAGATCTCCTTCGTTAACTTCTCCAAAATTTACATATCCAATATTTCCTTCTAGAATTTTCCATTTTTCCTGGTCAGGAAATTGAACTTTTAAATCTTGATATTTATATCTATTTATTGTTTTTACCGCCGTTTTTCCATCTCGAATAAATTCAATCTCGAAAGTTGGTGTTTTTCCATTAAAGATTGCCCAATAGGCATTTTTTAAAACTGAAGGTTCATTTGACCCCTCGACATATTTTGAATTTTCTTTTAAAAGCTGGGCAATCGTTTTTCCTTCTACTTTTGTAATTACATCTCCTATTTTAATATCGCTAATTTTTGCCAGAGAATCATTTTTCAATGCAACAACAATCGCTTTTTCATCAATGATGTTAACATCCACGGGAATAAATTTATCTCCAAAATATTCAGACAATTGAGCCATACTAGTCGAAGCATGAGTATCATTTAATTTTACAGAGATCTCGCGCATTGCCAAATTAAAATCTTTTTCAGATTCTGGCGCATAAAACCTTGGTAGCATTTCATTTAATACTTTATCCCAATTTTCATCCATTTGGTATTTATACGGAAAGAAATATTCAATGTAATTCCAATATCTGAATAACGCCAAAAGACGAAGATTTTTGTCTGTCCATTTAAAATCTGCATATTTTACTTCATTTTTAAATTGCAATGGAGGACCATTACTTCCAAATTCATAAGCAACATAATACTGTTTTTCCTGAATTCTATTTTTTTCAATAAATTTCAATTTATTCGAAAGTGATTTCGAGAATAATTCATTATTGTTAAACCATGACAAATCGAAATTTTTGTCAAAATATTCTTTTTTTACTGTAGGTTTTGCCGCTTCTTGTTTTTTGATTTCTCCTAAAGAATCAATCCAATTTTCTATTACCAAAGAAAATGCTTCAGGAGTTTGAGCTTCTTCTACTTTTGGCAGGATTTGAAATAATTGTTCGTCCCAATTTTTACTGCCGTCCGCAACATTTGGATGATAGTATTTCAGGAAACCCCAAACTTTGCAGGTTGCGGCTAACTTTTGGGTTTCGGTAATTGTTTTTGAAAATGAGTATTGAAATAATAGTAAAAATGCAATGAGTACTGTTTTTTTCATTTAAACTTAGGGATTTGGTTTAGATTAGTTAAAATTAGCATTAAACTTGTTCAAAAATGTTCTTAAATTGATACAGGATCCTTTCAATCAAACGCAGATCTTCGGTTATAATTTCTGCGCTTCCTTTCATTTCCTGCTGAAAGGCAATCTGTTTATTGTATGATGTTTTCAAGCCTTTTGGAAGCGCAACATCTATAAGCAGATTTCCGTCTTTATCTGGTACCAGCGAAATATTTTTGATTTCGCCTTTCAAAACGCCAAACTCCCGATCAGGATAATTGGCTAGACGGATATTGACCCGCTGCCCTATTTTTATTTTTCCGGAGTTTAAAGCCGGAGCTTTTACCTTTCCTATAAAACTATTTTTAGCATCTGGAATTATAGAAAACACATTATCTCCAACATTTATGGTCTGATTTTCATTCCAAACCTGCAGAAAAGTGACTTTACCGCTAATGGAAGATTTTAGCGCATAGGCCAGTTCCCAATCTCTTATCACTTTTTTAAGCTGATAAAACGACTGTGACACACTTCGCCCTAGGTTAACTTCTTCTCTAGTGCTATTTATCTGCGAATTCTGGCTTGATTTTGCATTATCAATAAGAGAAGACCTTAATTGAGAAATCGACGATAATAACCCCCTATAGTTTTTTTGTGCCTGAAGAAAACTCAATTTTTTGGCTTCCATTTCTTGAGCAGAAATAATGCCTTTATTGAATAAGGTTTCAAAGCGTGCCACTTCATTTTTCTGAAGTTCCAATTCCCGTTCATTTATTACTTTCTGCTGCTGCAGAATTTCTATTCTTTCGGTTATCTGAATTTTCTCAGACTGTTGTGCTCTGCTTTCTACCTGAAAAGGATGCAGGTCTTTATTTAATTCCTGTGCCTGATAATCTTTTTGAAATTCTGCAAACGCACTTTCTATTTCACCCAATTGCTTATTTTGCAATAATGCAAAAGGAAATTCTTTTTGAGAATTATTTACATCATATCCATCAACAATATTTTTAAGCACAAAAACATCTTTATAATTAGCTGTATTTTCAATAATAGCCAATATTCTGTTTTTAGGAACAAGTGTTTTATTTTTAACCAAAATTGCCTCAATGCGTCCAGAAGATTTTGATACTATTCTCTCTGGCGGAATATTGGTGGTAATTACAATTTCCGTTTTTACAACATCTGGATATTTGACAAACCAAGAAACAAAAAATAGCATGATGATAATGGCAAATATCAGAACGGTTCCCCATCGTATCATCCAATGCGGCACTTTGGTCAGGATATCCTGAACCTCTTCGCTTCTTAATTCAAACGTATCGTTATTTTCTGCCATAACTAATTTCCTAACTGCAATTGATTTTTAACCAATTCAAAATAATTTCCTCTTTGCTCAACCAGCGTGGTATGATTTCCTATTTCAATAATTTTGCCTTTATCCAAAACCACAATCTGATCTGCATTCATTACTGTGCTCAATCGATGCGCTATTACAATTACCGTTTTGTTTTTAAAGAAAATATCAAGCTTCTGCATAATTTCTTTTTCATTGTTCGCATCAAGGGCTGATGTTGCTTCATCAAAAAACAAAATTTCGGGATTTTTATATACCGCTCTGGCAATCAGCAATCGCTGTTTTTGCCCGGTGCTCATTCCTAATCCTTCTGCGCCTATTTTTGTGTTATAGCCCAATGGAAGTTCGCTTACATATTGTTTAATATTTGCTACATCAGACGCATAAAGCAATCGCTCTTTGTCTATTTTATCGGCTCCAACTGCAATATTATTTGCAATTGTATCACTGAAAATATACCCCTCCTGCATAACCGCTCCAATATTAGATCTCCATGCTTTTTGTGAAATATTTTTCAATTGAGCATTTCCAATACTGATTTCACCTTTATCCGGATCATAAAACTTCAACAGCAGTTTCATCAAAGTTGTTTTTCCGCTCCCGCTAACTCCCACTATTGCGGTTACTTTATTAGTCGGAATTTTTAAACTTAAGCTGTCTAAAACAGGAACGTCTGAGCCTAAATACCTATAAGAAACATTTTTAATTTCAATATCTGAATCATACGGAACATCATTTGACTGATGTTCTTCCTGTTGGGTTTCATCTTCTTTCTCATGGATTTCAGATAATCTTGCCAATGAAATTTTAGCATCCTGAAGCTCTCTCACAAATTGGATAAGCTGTGTAATGGGTCCATTTAAACTTCCTACAATAGAGTTAATGGCCAGCATCATCCCTAACGTTATAGAACCATCAATAACTAGTTTTGCAGATAAAAAAGTAATAAAAATATTTTTCAATTCATTTATTACTGATGACCCAATAGTTTGTGACTGTTCTAAAACCAGACCTTTTATAGAAACCCTAAACAATCTTGCCTGAACATATTCCCAGCCCCAGCGTTTCTGTTTTTCGGCATTATGGAGCTTAATTTCCTGCATTCCGTTTATCAGCTCCATTACTTTGCTCTGCTCAACAGAAACTTCGGCAAAACGTTTGTAATCCAGTACTTCTCTTCGTTTTAAAAACATGCTTATCCAACCAAAATAAAGAAGACTTCCAGCAAAAAAAACCAGAAATATCATGAAATTAAAATAAGCCAAAACCGCCCCCAATACAAACATATTGATAAGAGAAAATAGCACATTTAAAGAGGATGTGGTAAGTATTTTTTCGATTCTTCGATGATCATTTATACGTTGCATGATATCGCCCGTCATCCTTACATCAAAAAAGGAGATCGGAAGATTCATTAGCTTTATGAAAAAATCAGAAATTAATGAAATATTGATGCGGGTAGAGAGATGAAGCAGTATCCAGCTTCTTATGAGTTCTAGCCCCGTTCTCCCGGCAAAGAGGAACAGCTGGGCAAATAGAATCAGGTAAATGAAATGAATATTCTGATTCTGGATTCCGACATCAACAATACTCTGTGTTAAAAATGGAAATATAAGCTGTAGCAGACTGCCCGCGAAAAGCCCTATCGCTAACTGTACAAGAAATGATTTGTATTGAAAGAGGTATTGAGAAAGGAATCTGAATCCCAATCCTGAATTTTCTTCTTTATCAAAATTAGACTGGAAAAATTTTGGCGTTGCTTCAATCAATAATGCAATTCCTTCCTTTGTTTCGTCGTCAGCATTGCTGCCGATCCAGAATTTTAAAAAATCTTCTTTATTATATTTTATCAGTCCAAAAGCAGGATCTGAAACAGAATAAATTCCCTTTCTTATTTTATAAAGTACAACGTAATGATTATTATTCCAATGCAAAATGCATGGCAGCGGAGCCTCTTCGAGTCTTGCCAAACTTAACTTAACACCCAAAGTTCTGAAACCGATTTTTTCGGCGGCATCACTTAAAAAAAGCAGATTGCTTCCTTCGCGAGTTGTTTCGCTAAAGTTTCTCAGCTCCTGGATATTGATTGTTTTACCGTAATATTTAGCAATGATTTTTAAACATGTCGGTCCGCAATCTTTATTGTCTGCCTGTTTATAATGAGCGAACTTTTTCAATTTATTTTAATTTATTCACGACCAATTTAAGAAAAAAAATTCTTGTTAATCCATAAAAAAACAGAGAAGACCTAAATCTTCTCTGTTTCAGTATTTAAAAACAAATTTTTAGCAACACAATTTCTTTAGGACATGACCGCGGTTACCCTAACCAAATAAATTAACCCAGCGGTCAACTCCTAAGAATCTCAGTACCAATCATCAATACTGAGAATATGCTCAATGTTCCACGATCGAGCGCCTATACATTCAAAAAAAACATGACTAAATTCTAAATAAGGCTATATCGGTTACTTTTAAAAAAGTTAAAAATCAACAACAAAGACGACTTGAATCACAAATACCCGATGACGTATTTAGCGGACAAGTTTCGCCTAGTGGTATTAAAATGCATCCTGCTTCTAAGGCATAAACCCAGCATTCTGGAATTCCTCCTTTTATGGTTTTCTGCTCATTTCTATTAATGTGCTGAACACCTTCAAGATTTAAAATTTTCTTTAACATATTTAATACCGTATTTTTAGATAGTAAAAGAGAAAATGCTCTATTACTATTTAAAGATTAAAAATTAGCAAGCATAATACTTCTCGATGCCAGCATCAGTGCAATTAAATTCTTGTGAATACTCACTGTCCAAGATGCTTTTTTGTTCTTTTTTAGTCAGCTTTCTTGTTTCTTTGCTTTTTAAAATTTTTTCTAACATAACTAGTTATTTACGTTTTTCGTTAAAGCCTCAAATCTGCAATAACTTGATGCTTAAAAAAATCTTTTTAACAGCCTCCAACATAATTATTTGGTATGCAATTCCAGTATGCGGTCACATCTCCAAATTCTGTACATCTTTTAGCTTCAAATCCGTCTTCACAAATTGGAGCATGATCTCCATTTATTGTTTTCAGTTCATTTGCAGTCAATTCTACTGCACCTTTCAATTTCAAAATATTCTTTAACATCGCTGCAGGTTTTAAATTTGGGTTAATCATTTCTATTTTTAACAGTTGAAACTTCTGTTTTTTATTCTTTCTATGCTATTTTTTCCAAAACTTGAACTTCCTCTACAAAATCATTTAAGAAATACTTCAATTCATTCAATTCATATTCATTTGGAAATAGCCTTTCATTTACAATTTTAATTGGTGTATAATTAAAATTGTTCGTAGAGCACCAATCGTATTGTTTCTGAATTTCCTGATTTATCATCATGCTTACAGAATCAACATTCCATTTTTTAAGCCATTTTTTGTATATCATTCTCTTGATGTACCAATCTGAAATTGCCTCAACCGTTTTTCCAGGTGTTGTTCTGTTAATGGTCAAAAGTCTTTCTACAACTGCTTTATAAGGATTATCGTTATTTTCTGGATTAATATTAAAAAGAACATTCAAAAATATTTTGTCTGGAAATTTTAATACTAAATCAAAAGCCTCTTGAAAAGTCTTATAACAATGTCCGCAACTTGGACTAAGAATTATAGAGAGTCTAACTCCTGCATTTTTATTGCCAAATGTCAACCCTCTCAAATCTTCAAATCCTTTTGTATATTTTACTTTTTTAGATAAGAAATTTAATAGCGAGTAATTTCTTTTAAATTTCTTAAGCTCTTTTAGAGAGTTTTCATTATCAAGCATTTTTCTAATCATTACTTTAACTGCTGCCCAGATTGGTATTAAAAGCAATAAAGAGAATACATAAGGAAAGATTTCATTAAAAGCAAAACTCAATGTAAAAAGATCTGAAGAAAACCAAACAATGCTTTGCGCCAAAATCAAAAATGATACTGCCAAACACATTATGCACCATTTTTGAATCTCGAATTTTTGAATCCAGATCGAGCAAACTATTATTGGAATTGCCAACAGACTTAAGAATCCAACAAAAACTGCTGAACTTAATGGTTGAACTAATATTGCTATTATACTTGAGCTAAAGAAAAGTAATGGCAAATCTGAAAAACTCAACCATCTATTTGCAATATCATCATTAAAGCTTATTACTGAATGACAAGAAGAATGAGAACTTAGATTACAAAACTTTGAAATTACGGTGTTTTTAACTCCCCATCTTTCCTGAACAATAAATATGCTTACAATTAGTCCCAAAACTGATGTTACTAAAAACGAAGCGCTAAACCAATCAAATCGATTATAGTAGAAAGACAACCCTCCTAAAAGCAGAAGAGGAAGAAAATACTTTAACCAATTGTATTCTATTTTTAAATTATCTCTTGCTACAACATTGTTTGGTTCAATGGCAACAATTACTCCATTCCAGTCTAAAAGGAATTTATCATAAGATAATTTTTGGCTTCCTTTTTTTGAAGTTGTAATTCTAACACCACTTTTAATTTTTTCGACTAGAATTAATTCGTCTTTAAAATATGCCAAAAAGTTAGATGGTAAATCTTCAATCTGTTCTTTCGAAACTCTTACAGCGGCGTTTTCTACAGAAAGCAAATCAAACGAGTCTGTAATGGCAAACAAACTCGGATAATTTGGATGAGACAAAAACAGATCCTTAAACTCATTTTTGATATCTGAGTAGCGGTTGATTTGCAGAAATTTTTGAACCAGTTTTAACATCGCTTTTGATCGTTTTTAAATCATAATTACACTGCAAAGATTGGGGTTTTTATTGATAAAAATCACATAAACACATACATTTTATTAATTATACCACATACAATTTATAAATTATACCAAGCATAGTACCCCTTACAAACCCTTTATAAACAACGTTTTACGCATTTGTTTTTTCAATAAAAAGCTCAAAAAGCCTATTTTCGATTAACGGTTTTGCTTTTTATCTAGTTTTGGATAGGCAATAATCTAAACATTAAAAAACATGAAAAATAGGTCCATAAAAAGACATACTTTTTAAGTGCAAAAATCGTAAGACAGGTTTTTCTAAACTACTCAAAATAGTCAAAGTTGAAACCTTAAATTGAAATAAAAGCCCCTCAAAAAAACAAACCTAAGCAGTAAATTTTTAGCAAAACTAACTTACAAATAGAGCCCATTTCTTACTGCTTTTAAGCCTAAAAAAAATCCTTACATAAACCATTTAATGCTGTTTTTAGCATTCGTTCAAAATCACACAAAAATATCTATGAAAGATTTATATTACTAATTTTTAATTTAAAAAAATATATCATGAAAAATTCAAAATTCAAAGATTTTCAAATAGAAACAATTTCTAGAAAAGAACAGCAAACAATTAAAGGAGGAGACGTGGAACCGCTTCCAGAACCATATCCAAGCAAAGGGAATGGCGGCAACGGAAACAATTAAAGAGAACTAAAACATTTAAAAATAAATCCATAAAAAATCAAAGTCATGAAAAATAGCATCTTAACATTCGAAGATTTTCAAATAGAAACAATTTCTAAAAAAGAACAGCAAACAATTAAAGGAGGAGACGTGGAGCCGCTTCCAGAACCATATCCAAGCAAAGGGAATGGCGGCAACGGAAACAATTAAAGAGAACTAAAACATTTAAAAATAAATCCATAAAAAATCAAAGTCATGAAAAATAGCATCTTAACATTCGAAGATTTTCAAATAGAAACAATTTCTAAAAAAGAACAGCAAACAA
>RCUK01001332.1_pt1 | contig 16109 bp, 14 predicted proteins | sample 2166381 | NCBI WGS metagenome assembly RCUK01 (sample SAMN09932809, study PRJNA488358) | compost metagenome | isolation source: compost soil in an enriched community | place: Germany: Experimental Botanical Garden | reverse complement strand
GGCATTTTTCAAAATTCATTCATTTGAATGCAGTTAGAGTTAGTTCTGCAGTAAGCAGAAGTGCTTTATTAAGTACTTCATTTTTGAATACTGACGGAACTATGGCAACAATTGTTATGAACCAAACCGATAAAGAGGTTACTTATAATCTAATCATAGCTGCTGAAAAAATAGTAGTTAAAATTCCTGCGCATGCTATACAGACACTTGTATATTAATATTTTATAAAGAGTAAGAGGGTTAATTGAATCATCCATTTTAGCCCTCGATTACTTGAATTTTAAATTAAATCCTTTTTTGAAAAGTAACAATGAAAGCCATAAATAGAATTTTAATAGTTCCAATACTAGTTCTACAATTAAGTTGTTCTTCATCAAAGGTTGTGGATGACACTACTGTTTCTACCTCTAAATCAAACAAAAAAGTTCAGGTATATACTACTGCCCAAAACACTAATTTGAGATTATCATTATCTAATAATTTAATTTCAAATACACAACAAACAAATTCAACAGTATCTATTGTTATAGATGGTGCAAAAACAGATCAGACTTTTTTAGGAATTGGTGGCGCCATTACAGATGCAAGTGCAGAAGTTTTTGCCAAATTATCTCCTAAAAAACAACAGGAATTCCTGACTGCCTATTACGATAAAGACAAAGGAATTGGTTATTCATTAGCCAGAACCAACATTCATAGCTGCGATTTTAGCAGTGAAAGTTATACTTATGTTTCGGAAGGTGACAAAGAATTAAAAACCTTCAATATTGATCACGATAGAAAATATCGAATTCCATTACTCAAACAAGCAATTGAAACGGCCGGCGGGAAATTAACCTTATTTGTTAGTCCGTGGAGTCCCCCAGCTTTCATGAAAGACAATAATGATATTTTGCACGGCGGCGTTCTATTGCCTGAGTTTGCACAATCATGGGCAAATTATTATGCTAAATTTATTAAGGAATATGAAAAAGAAGGTATTCCCATTTGGGGATTAACCATTCAGAATGAACCAATGGCCAAACAGAGATGGGAATCGTGCATATATACGCCAGAAGCTGAAAGGGATTTTCTGAAAAATTTCCTCGGACCAACTTTAGAAAAAGAAGGATTAGGTTCTAAAAATATTATCATTTGGGATCACAATCGCGGTGATCAGTTAGAAACCAGAGCTAACCTTGTTTTTTCAGATCCTGAAGTTTCAAAATATGCCTGGGGAATTGGATTTCACTGGTATGAAACCTGGAGAGGCGGACTTCCACAATTCCAATCTGTGGCGAACGTACACAAGGATTTTCCAAACAAAAATTTAATTTTTACAGAAGGCTGCGTTGAAAAATTTGACGCCACAAAATTTCAATTTTGGGGAAATGCAGAGCGTTATGGACTGAACATGATTAATGATTTTAATAATGGAACTGTTGGCTGGACAGATTGGAATATTCTCTTAGACCAAAATGGAGGACCTAATCATGTCGGGAATTTTTGTTTCGCGCCAATTCATGCTGACACATCAAAAGACGAATTGATCTTTACGCCAATGTATTATTATATTGGACATCTCTCAAAATTTATTCAGCTAAATGCTAAAAGAATAAATCAAACAATTAGTGATCAAACCCTTTTAAGTACGTCGTTTAAAAATCCTGACGGAAAAATGGCCACTGTCGTTATGAACCAATCCGATAAAAATGTTGTTTATAGTTTAATAAATAATACTATAAAAACCACTATAACTATTCCGCCACATGCTATACAAACCATTGTATACTAATGGCACTACTAACTAAAAACTAAAAAAATGAAACTAAATTTTAAAACTACTATAAAAGCATTGTTTTTTGCGATAGCAATATTCGCACAGGTAAAATGCTCTTCATCAAACGATGCAACAGATCCGGCACCGCCACCCGTTATTCCTCCGGTAGTACCGCCAGTTGTAGTAACAAATGATGTGGATTTCTGGTTGACTAAAGGTGATCAAAGTGTTTTATTGGCAAAACAGACCGGAACTTTAGGATTTGGAACTGCTCCTAATACTTATAACAATATCGAAGTAAGTGAATCTCAAAAATATCAGACTGTTGATGGTTTCGGTTACACTTTAACAGGTGGAAGTGCTGACATGATTAACCAATTAAACGCTGCAAAAAAGAGTGCCTTATTGCAGGAATTATTTGGTTCAGGCGAAAATTCAATTGGCATAAGTTATCTTAGAATTAGTATTGGGGCTTCAGATTTAAATGCAACTCCATTTACCTATAATGATCTTCCTAGTGGAGATACTGATTTAGATTTAGCAAAATTTAGTTTAGATAAAGATAAGGCTGGTGTAATTGCCCTTTTGAAAGAAATTCTGGCAATCAATCCAAAGATTTTGATTATGGCAACACCATGGTCAGCTCCAATTTGGATGAAAGACAAAGACAGTTTTATTGGAGGAAAATTACAGACAAAATATTATGATGTTTACGCAAAATATTTTGTAAAATACATTCAGCAAATGAAGGCTGAAGGAATTACAATTGATGCCATAACACCTCAAAATGAACCCTTGCATGATGGAAACAATCCAAGTATGTACATGTCTGCAGGAGAACAAGCCAATTTTATTAAAAATAATTTAGGTCCGGCTCTTAAAGCAGCAAATCTTAAGGTAAAAATCATTGCTTACGATCATAACTGTGACAATCCAAATTATCCTAAAGCAATTTTGGCTGATGTCGATGCCAATCCTTTTGTAGACGGATCTGCATTTCACCTTTATGCTGGAGACATCAGTGCTCTTACAAATGTTTACAATTCTTATCCGAGTAAAAATGTGTATTTCACAGAACAATGGACTTCTTCTGCAGGTAGTTTTAGTGGGGATTTAAAATGGCATGTTCGTAATGTGATTATTGGTTCGATGAGAAATTATAGTAAAAATGCATTAGAGTGGAATTTAGCTAATAATGCAAATTTTGGACCTCATACAGATAATGGCGGATGTTCTATGTGTAAAGGTGCTTTAACAATAACTACAAGTGAAACTTTTCAGCGTAATGTTGCTTATTACATCATTGCACATGCTTCAAAATTTGTTCCGATGGGCTCTGTTAGAATTGGAAGTAATTCGAGTGGAGATCTTCAAAATGTTGCTTTTATTACACCATCAGGATCAAAAGTTTTAATTGTTGAAAATGACGGAACAGCAAGCCAAATCTTCAATATCAAATTTAATGATAAATGGGTAACAACGTCTTTAGATGCTGGAGCTGTTGGTACTTATACCTGGAAATAGTCATATAAATTATAACGAAAAATAATCATTTTCCAGATGAAAAAAATAATTATAGCAGTACAACTTTTGCTTTCTATTACGGCTTTCGGGCAAGGTTTTTTGCATAGGGACGGGCAAAATATTGTTGATGGAAACGGTAAAAATGTAATATTAAGAGGTCTTGGTTTAGGCGGGTGGATGGTTCAGGAAGGATATATGTTACAGACACAATCTTTTGCGAGTCCACAATATCAGATTAAACAAAAGATTCAGGAAGTTGCCGGAGAAAAGGGAACCAAAGAATTTTATGCAGCTTATAAAGCAAATGGAATCACAAAACGTGATATTGATTCGTTGGCAGCATGGGGTTTCAATTCGGTTCGTTTGCCAATGCATTATAACTTGTATACACCATCAATTCAGGAAGAAAAAAATGGTGAAATTACCTGGATTGAAGAAGGTTTTACCATGACAGATAATTTACTGAAATGGTGCACAGAAAATAAAATGTACCTGATTTTAGATTTGCATGCAGCCCCGGGAGGGCAAGGAAACGATGCGGCAATTTCGGATTATGATACTACAAAACCAGCATTGTGGCAAAGTGAAGCCAATCAGAAAAAAATGATTGCCTTATGGAAAAAATTAGCTTCCCGTTACAGAGATAATCCCTGGATTGGAGCTTACGATATTATTAATGAACCAAACTGGAACTTTACCGGAACTAATAAAAACGGTTGTGACGAAAATTCAAACGGTCCATTAAGAGATTTAATGGTGGCTGTAACAAAAGCAATTCGTGAAGTTGACACGAACCACATGGTTATCATTGAAGGAAATTGCTGGGGAAATAATTACAACGGAATTTTTCCTTTATGGGATGAAAATATGGCATTGAGTTTCCATAAATACTGGAATTACAATGATAAAGAATCAATCCAAAAAATGTTGGATTACAGAACGCAATATAACGTTCCGATTTGGTTAGGGGAAAGTGGAGAAAATTCAAATGTTTGGTTTAAAGATGTACTTACATTAATGGAAACCAACAATATTGGATGGGCGTTTTGGCCGATGAAAAAAATAGAAAATATTGCGGGAGTGACTTCGGTTACAAAAATTCCGGAATATGATATTTTATTGAAATATTGGAAAGATGGAGGACAAAAACCATCAGAGGATTTTGCTAAAAAAACTTTGATGAAAATGGCAAATAATTACAAAATGGCAAATATAACGGTTAAGCCAGATGTTATTGATGCAATGTTCAGACAAGTTCAGACTAATGATACCAAACCCTATAAAAAACATATAATTCCTGGAAAAGTTATTGCAACACAATATGATTTGGGAACAAACGGATATGCCTATTCTGATAAAGATTTTGTGAATTACAGAGTGGCGACAGGAAATTTTGATCAATGGAACAAAGGAAACATCATGAGAAATGATGGTGTTGATGTTTTGCCATGTAAAGATTCAGGATCAAACGGTTATCAGGTATCTTTTATTGAGGATGGAGAATGGTTACAATTTACTTCAGAAGTTAAAAAACAAAATACATACAAGGTTGCTATTCGTTATTCAAGTGAAAGTTCAGAAGGTAAACTTCATTTAGAAACAGACGGAAATAAATCTGAAACTATTACACTTGCTCCAACGGGTGATAATAACAAATGGAAAACGGTTGTTTTATCCGGAATAAACCTGAATGCAGGTGTAACCAAAATCAAAGTGGTTTTCGAAAAAGGAGGTTTTAATCTGAATTATCTTGATTTTTCAGAAGGTAAAAAAAGTGCTTCAAAATAATTAACTCAATCAAAACAAATGAAAATTAATAGTCATATTAAGAAGTTAGGCTTTTTAGCAATTGTTTTATCATTTGTCTCTCAATCCTGTAGCGGCGGTAATGATTCTGGTGATGAAACACCGGCTATTGCGGCTCCTTCAAATCTTTCGGTTCAGATTGATGTAATAGGTAAAACCGTGGCAAATCCTGATGGAGATGGAAGCGGAAAAGTACATTTTACGATTAATGCAGCAAATGCAATTTCGTATAAAGTTTTGATTGACGGGCAGACAAAAGACCTGACAACTGGCGATTTAACGTATGAATTTACAGCGTCGGGAACTAAAAATTATCCCATAATTGTTTCAGCGTACAATGCCGCAGGTCAATTTGTGAGTACGACAACTTCTGTTAACGTTTTTGTGGCCAGAAAAACACTTTGGGCAGATGAATTTGATGTAGATGGTGCGCCAAATACTGCGAAATGGGGATACAATACAGGAACTGGCGATGGCTGGGGGAATAACGAATTAGAATATTACACAACCCGACCGGAAAATATAATTATTTCAAATGGTACTTTAAAAATTAAAGCCATTAAAGAAGAGTATATGGGCAGTCATTACACTTCAGCAAGAATGCTTACAAAAGGTAAGTTTTCATTTAAATACGGAAGAGCCGAAGTTCGTGCAAAACTACCTGTTGGCGGTGGAACATGGCCTGCATTCTGGATGCTGGGTGCCAATATCGATACTGCTGGTTGGCCATTATGTGGTGAAGTAGATATTTTAGAATCTGTTGGGAATAATCCAAACGTAAATCATTCTTCATTGCATTCCCCTGGACGCTCAGGAAATACGCCAGATACTGCCATTACTACCGTACCAAATTCAGCAACAGAATTTCATGTTTATGCCGCTGATTGGTCTGCAGAAAGTATAAAGTTTTATGTAGATGATAAATTGTTTTACACCTATGCAAATAGTGCCACAACACCTTTTAATCAAAACTTCTTTCTGATTTTGAATTTGGCAATGGGCGGGAATTTTGGAGGAACAGTTGATCCAAATTTCACTACTGCAACCTTCGAAGTCGATTATGTAAGGGTATATAATTAACATAAATTTCAAACTAATTTTTTTCAGTAAGGCGTCGGAAACCCTAGCTTTACGAGATTAAAATTTTTTAAAGATGAAAAAGATAAATAAAATTGTTTTTGTGGTAATGATGCTTTTGATAAGCGGTTCATTTTATGGTCAAAGTTTAAAGTTAATGACCTATAACATTCGTTTAGATGTAGCTTCTGATGAAGAAAATGCATGGACAAACCGAAAGGATTATTTTACTTCTCAAATACAATTTTACAGTCCGGATATTTTTGGAGTTCAGGAAGCACTGCCAAACCAGGTTATTGATATCGCCTCAGCTTTCCCAAAATACAACAAGTTTGGAATAGGAAGAGAAGATGCAGGAACTGGAGAAGCATGTACGATTTATTATAAAAAAGATCGCTTTAAAGTTCAGGATTCTAATACATTTTGGTTATCAGAAACTCCGAATGTAGTTTCTAGAGGATGGGATGCCGCTTGTAACAGAGTTTGTACGTATGGACTTTTTACAGATGTGAAAACAAAAAAAATATTTTGGGTTTTTAACCTGCATCTGGATCATATGGGTGAAGAAGCAAGAGTAAAGGGAGTGCAGTTGGTGCTTTCGAAAATTGCAGCGATTAACAGCAAAAAATATCCTGTTTTTTTAATGGGAGATTTTAATTCAGAACCTGATACCAAACAAATTGCAGAGATTAGAAAAGTAATGGATGATACCAGAGATGTTTCTAAAGAAAAACCTTTTGGGCCATCAGGAACTTTCAACGGTTTTAAACATGATAAGCCAGTAACATTATTGATAGATTATATTTTTGTATCTAAAAATAGTGGATTAAAAATTGAAAAACACGCGGTTCTAAGTGATTCTAAGGATTTAAAATATCCTTCAGATCATTTGCCTGTCTTAATAGAAATAGATTAAATATGAAAAATAGCATCAAAAAACTTCAGATTTTACTTTTACTGCCTCTTATTGCAGTTCAGATAAAATGTGGATCTTCAAAAAATGCAGCTGCCAATTCTGGTAAAGCTGAATCCTGGATCACAACTACAGATGAATCATCAAAATTGCAAAAACAGAATGATTTGGTTTTCAATTCAGAAACGAATTCAAATCAAACCATTTCAGTTGATGCCTCTCAAAAATTTCAAACTATCGAAGGTTTCGGATTTTCCTTAACAGGAGGAAGTGCTCAGACAATTTTGAAATTGGATAAAGCGAAAAAAGAAGCATTGCTTCAGGAGCTTTTTTCGAGAAAAGAGGATGCCATCGGTTTGAGTTATTTAAGAATCAGTATTGGTGCTTCTGATTTGAATGAAACTGTTTTTTCGTATGATGATATGCCGGAAGGCCAAACCGATTTAAAACTGGAACACTTTAATCTTGGTCCGGATTTAAAAGATGTAGTGCCCGTTTTAAAAGAGATTTTAGCTATAAATCCGAAGATAAAAATTATGGGTTCTCCATGGTCTCCGCCAGTTTGGATGAAAGACAACGGAAGTTCAAAAGGAGGAAGTTTACAACCTAAATATTATCAGGTTTATGCCGAGTATTTTGTAAAATATATTCAGGCAATGAAAGCTCAGGGAATTATTATTGACGCTATTACACCGCAAAATGAACCATTGCATCCGGGAAATAATCCAAGTTTATTGATGCTTGCAGAACAACAGGCAGATTTCATTGGGAATCATTTAGGTCCCGCTTTCGCAAAAGCAAATATTAAAACTAAAATCGTGGTTTACGATCACAATTGCAACAAACCGGAATATCCTTTGACAATTTTAAATGACCCAAAAGCATTGCCTTTTGTAGCTGGTTCTGCTTTCCATTTATATGAAGGAGATATTAGCGCTCTTTCAACAGTTCACGATGCATTTCCAAACAAAGATTTATATTTTACGGAACAATATACAGGATCAAAAAGCAGTTTTGAATCAGATTTAAAATGGAGTGTAAAAAATGTTGTGATTGGTTCGATGCGAAACTGGAGTGTGAATGCACTTTCATGGGGATTGGCAAATGACGAATTCTACAAACCTTTTACACCAGGTGGATGTTCCACTTGTAAGGGCGCTTTAATGATCGATCAAAATCAAAATATCAAAAGAGAAGTTGGGTATTATATTATCGGACACGCTTCAAAATTTGTTCCGGAAGGATCCGTAAGAATCGGAAGTAATATCAGCGGAAATCTTTATAATGTTGCTTTCAAAACGCCATCAGGACAAATTGTTCTAATTGTAGAAAATGACGGAACTGCAGCAGAAACATTCAATATTAAATACAATCAAAAACAAATTTCAACTACTTTAAATGCAGGTGCTGTTGCTACTTACGTTTGGTAATCAAAATTAAATTCATGAAGAAATTAACCACATTTGCCTTGTTGATGGTCTCGTTTTTTGCGGCCGCACAGCAGGAAACAATCGATCAGAAAGTAAATGCCTTACTGAAAAAGATGACTATTGAAGAAAAGATAGGTCAGCTTAACCAATATACCGGAGATAATTCAGCAACAGGCCCAATTACTATAAATCCAAATAAACAGGCCGAAATTAAAGCAGGTTTAGTAGGTTCGATGTTAAATATCATCGGAACAAAATATACCAGGCAATATCAGGAATTAGCTATGCAGTCCCGTCTTAAAATCCCATTGTTGTTTGGACAAGATGTTATTCACGGTTATAAAACAACATTCCCAATTCCGTTAGCAGAGGCTGCAAGTTGGGATTTACAAGCAATTGAATTGGCTGCAAGAGTTGCTGCTACAGAAGCTTCGGCAAGCGGTATTCACTGGACATTTGCTCCAATGGTAGATATTGGACGTGACCCAAGATGGGGAAGAGTGATGGAAGGTGCCGGAGAAGACACTTATCTGGGTTCTAAAATTGCTTATGCAAGAGTAAAAGGTTTTCAGGGAAATAAATTGGGAGATTTAAACTCGGTTATGGCCTGTGTAAAACACTTTGCGGCTTACGGTGCAGGTGTCGGTGGAAGAGATTACAACTCTGTTGATATGAGTGAAAGAATGTTGCTTGAAACCTATTTACCTCCATTTAAAGCAGCTTTAGATGCGGGTGCAGCAACGTTTATGAATTCATTTAATGATTTAAACGGAATTCCGGCAACTGGAAATGCACATTTACAACGCGATATTTTAAAAGGAAAATGGAACTTTCAGGGATTCGTAGTTTCTGACTGGGGTTCAATTGGAGAAATGGTCGCACACGGTTATTCAAAAAATCTTAAAGAAGCTGCCTATTCAGCAATTACTGCAGGAAGCGACATGGATATGGAAAGCAATGCTTACCGATATAATTTGGCCGAATTGGTTAAAGAAGGTAGAGTTTCTATCGATTTAATCGACGACGCTGTGAAACGTATTTTACGTAAAAAATATGAATTAGGTTTATTTGATGATCCTTACCGATATTCAGATGATAAAAGAGCTGAAAAAGCACTAAGTAATCCTGAAAACAGAAAAGCTGCACTTGAAGTAGCTGAAAAAAGTATTGTTTTGTTAAAGAATGAAAACCAAACTTTACCACTTTCTAAAAGTGTAAAAACAATCGCTTTTATTGGTCCAATGGTAAAAGAATACAAAGCCAATATGGGATTTTGGTCAGTTGAATTGCCAGAGGTAAATTATGATAAATGGGTTGTTTCGCAATGGGATGGTTTACAAAATAAAGTGGGTAAAAATACTAAATTATTGTATGCAAAAGGTTGTGAAGTTGACGGAGATAACAAAGATGGTTTTGCCGAAGCTGTAGCCACTGCACAACAAGCTGATGTTGTTATTTTGAGTATTGGTGAAAGACGCGACATGAGTGGTGAGGCAAAAAGTCGAAGCGATCTTCATTTACCAGGTGTTCAGGAAGATTTAGTAAAAGCAATTCAGGCGACAGGAAAACCGGTTGTGGTTTTGGTAAATGCAGGAAGACCACTTATTTTTAACTGGACTGCAGATAATGTGCCGGCAATCGTTTATACGTGGTGGTTAGGAACTGAAGCAGGAACCGCAATTGCTAATGTTTTATTTGGAGATTACAATCCGTCTGGAAAATTGCCTATGACTTTTCCAAGAGAAGTGGGGCAGGTGCCAATTTATTATAATCATTTCAGCACAGGAAGACCAGCTAAAGATGAGGATTCAAAAAATTATGTTTCAGCTTATATCGATTTGAAAAACTCTCCTAAATTTCCTTTTGGATATGGCTTGAGTTATACTAAATTCAATTATACTGATTTGAAATTATCCTCACCAAAAATTAAAAGTAACGAAACAATTAAAGTTTCTTTTCAATTATCAAATGTTGGCAAAGTTACCGGAGAAGAAGTTGTGCAATTGTATTTGAAAGATAAATTCGGATCTGTTGTTAGACCAGTTTTAGAATTGAGAGATTTTCAAAAAGTAAAATTGAATGCAGGAGAATCTAAAATAATTGAATTTACAATTGACAAAGAGAAACTTTCTTTTTACAATAATAAATTAGAATGGGTTGCTGAACCAGGAGATTTCGAAGTAATGATTGGAGCTTCATCAGCAGATATTAAACTAAAATCAGATTTTGAGTTAGTACAATAATATAGAATGTCAATTAAAAATTGGCGTTATGGATTTTATAAAGGTTTTGAATTATTTCAAAACTGTATTTATAAAATCCATAGCGCCAATTCCTTTATAAGTTGCGTATAACGCTTTATCAAAAGCTTCGCGTTTTGCTTTTTTATCTTTTGCATCATTTTCAACAATCATTTGGTTGAAAATTTTTTCCTGCTGTTGACTGTATTTAATTGATTCTTCTAAAAGATAAGTTTTAGAAACAAATCCGAAAGAAGTCCAGATTTTGGTTCTGATTTTTTGATTTATATTTTTTAACGGATTGGTATTCATATCTCTTGCATTGACTTTCTTATTTGTGATGAAACTAAAAAAAAATAAAAATATTCTTACTTTTTGGTTTCAATAATAACAAATGTTTTAATTAATGTGTTATTATGACGCAATGTACTTATTTTTTTTAAATTTGATTTTAATTTTAAGTTAAAATTGTAATCCCAACACTTCTTTATTAAGCACCGGTTTTTTATTGATTTATTATTTTGGATTCCGAAAAATGGTTTGGTTCTGTAAAATGAATTAAATTGCAGAGTTATTCGCAGCAAAAAATTGTATTTAATTGACATTGAATGTTAAAAGACATTATAGAAAATAATCAAAATTACCAACCCGGACTGTCGATCGACTGTGTGATTTTTGGATTTCATGACAATCAGCTTAAGGTTCTTTTGATTAAAATTCCGCATCGTGAAACGTGGTCTTTACCTGGCGGATTTATTCCGGTAGATCAGGATATTGATGTTGCAGCGGTCACTGTTTTAAGCGAAAGAACTGGGGTTGACGGTGTTTTTTTAAGACAATTTGCAACTTTTGGAAAAGTAAAACGTAACGACCAGCACTTTGATAAAAAGATATTGGAATATTTACAAATAGAGGAAGAAAAAGGTAAATGGCTGATGCGTCGTTTTGTTACGATTGGATATTATGCCTTAGTTGATTTTTTAAAAACAATTCCCAAGCCGGCAAACAAAGATGAAGTGATTGAATGGATTGATCATAAAGAAGTACCGGAACTTATTCTGGATCATAAAGAAATTCTTGATAAAGCTTTACATACTTTAAGGACGGAGTTAAATTTAATGCCTATTGGTTACAATTTACTGCCAGAGAAATTTACCATTCCGGAAATCCAAAAGTTATATGAAACGATATTGGATAAAAAACTGGACAGAAGAAATTTTCTTCGAAAAATAACCAATATCGGAATCCTGACAAAACTCGACGAAAAGAAAAGTAACGTCGCACACAAAGCCCCAAATTTGTATCTTTTTGATAAAGATAAATACGAAGAAGTCCTTAAAAACGGACTAAATCAAGGCTGGTAAAATTAGAATTAATTTTAAATCTAGCGATTATGGTCTCAATTAAAACTTTTAGAAAATTAGCCATGTCTTTTCCAGATGCTACTGAAGAACCTCATTTTGAGAAAACCTCTTTCCGTATCAACAAGAAAATCTTTGCCACTTTTGATGAAAAAAATAATCGGGCAGTTTTAAAATTAAACGAAATCGACCAATCTGTTTTTTGTGCTTCAAGTGAAGTGATTTTTTACCCAATTCCAAATAAATGGGGCAAACAAGGCTGGACAATTGTAGAACTTTCAAAAGTAAGACCAGAAATGTTTGAAGATGCTTTAATACGATCTTATGAAAATGTAATTTCAAAAAAGAAATAATTAGACTGTTGAATTATTTATAAAAAACACATTAGGAATCGATGAAAGAAAAAGAAATAGTATCAAAATCTTTGTATGATTTATATAATGATTTAGGTCTTCCTGTCAATTTGATTCATCAGGATTCTGGATTTACAATTCATAATCTTAAAGATATTCCATTTGAATTGCCTTATCAATCACCAGTTTTTCGTCCTAATTATTTCTCTTTTGTTTTTGTGAAAAATGGTTCAGGGCAATATACCATTGACGGAAACACTTTTGAAATTCTTCCTGGTTCAATCTATTTTACCAATCCAAGTAATTACCGCACTTTCAGATGGAACACAATCGAAGAGATTTATTTAATCACCTTTGATGAAACTTTCCTGAAAGAAAACTTGCATCATGATATCTTTAATGAATTTTCTTTTTTATTGACAGAAACCATTCAGCCCAAGAAAATGGAAGTTGAGGCTTTCGCCGAAATGGAACGTTTGTATCTTCAGATTCATAAAGAATATCATGAAAATTCAATATATAAATACCGAATTATTGGAAACTTATTTATTGTAATTCTTCTGAAAATAAAAGAACATTTCTGGACAGATTATGACCCTATATATGAAGGAAACCGAAGCTCTCAAATCGTAAAGACTTTCAAACAAAATATCGAAAATCATTTTCGCGATTTAGTAAATCATAAAACCGAGAGAATTTTTAGGGTAAATGATTATGCAGAAATTCAAAGCCTGCATCCTAATTATTTGAGTAATGTCATAAAAACCAAAACCGGAAAGACCATTACAACCTGGTTATCTGAAAAAACAATTGCCGAAGCGAAATCACTTCTTCAGAATTCAGAAATGAGTATTAAGGAAATTGCTTTTCTTTTAGGTTTTACAGAATCTGCTCATTTTAGCAATTATTTCAAAAAAAATACCCAAACTACACCTGCAAATTACAAAAAAGAGCACAAAAAAAGCTAATCTTAGAAATTTGCATCTTTTGCTTTAAATCGCGTACTTTTTCAGAAGTAGCTCCATCGCATCTTTGTACTATAATTTTAAAACAAAGAAAAAATGGAAACTTTAAACGGAAAAGTAGTATTAGTTACAGGAGCTTCAAGAGGAATTGGAGCCAAAATCGCAAATCAAATTTCAGAGGCCGGAGCCAAAGTAATTATTAATTACGCAGGAGGAAAAGAGGCAGCTGATAAAGTAGTTGCGGAAATTATCGCAAAAGGAGGCGAGGCAATTGCAGTTCAGGCCGATGTTAGCAAAACAGATGAAGTTAAAAATTTGTTTGATGTTGCAATCGCACATTTTGGAAAAATCGATGTATTGGTAAACAATGCAGGGATTATGATTACCAAATTAATCAAAGACACTACCGACGAAGATTTTACAAGACAATTTGATATTAATGTAAAAGGAACTTTCAACACGATGCGTGAAGCAGCGACTCGTTTAGAAAACAACGGAAGCATTATCAATTTTTCGACTTCTGTAAATCGTATCATGTTGCCTTCTTATGCAACTTATGTAGCCACTAAAGCTGCGGTTGAACAATTAACAAGAGTATTTTCTAAAGAAATTGGAAACAAGGGAATTACCGTTAATTCTGTTTCTCCAGGACCAACCAACACCGAATTATTTACCAACGGAAAACCTCAGGAAGTAATTGATCGTTTGGCTTCACTTTCTGCTTTTAATCGTTTGGGAGAACCAGATGACATTGCAAAAGTGGTTGTGTTTTTGGCAAGTGACAATGCCAAATGGATCACAGCACAAAATATTGGTGTGAACGGAGGAATGGCTTAATCAAAAAACAATATCAATATTAAAAAAACAAATTCAAAAAACAAATCTTAAAAAATACAATTATGAAAACTTTAAAAAATAAAACAGCAATTATTACAGGATCAGCAAGAGGATTAGGAAAAGCAATCGCAGAACGCTATGCGGCATTGGGAGCTAATATTGTTATTAATTATTCAAGGGACAAAGCTTCTGCAGAGGAGGTTTTAAGTAATGTTTTGGCGATGGGTGTAAAAGCAATTGCCATAAAAGCAGATGTAAGCAAAGTAGCCGATTTAGAATATTTATTTGACGAAGCAAAAAAAGCTTTCGGTAAAATAGATATTGTCGTGGCCAATGCCGGAATTGAAATGGTAGAAGTTCCCGTGACTGAATTCACCGAAGAACAGTTTGACAAAGTATTTTCGATTAACACTAAAGGAACTTATTTTACTTTACAACAAGCGGCAAAACATGTTGAAAATAATGGACGAATTATTTACATTGCGTCAAGTACAACTTCTTTCCCGGTTCCAGGAATGGCGGTTTATGGTGGAAGTAAAACAACGCCAAGATATTTGGTTGATATTTTATCTAAAGAAATTGGTCATAAAGGAATTACAGTGAATTCTATTATTCCGTTTGCAGTTGATCATTCAGGAATTTTTGCTGAAGCAGATAGTTATCCGGAATTAAGAAAACAATTGTTAGATAGTTGTCCAATGCTGCGTTTGGCTGAAGTAGAGGATGTGGCCAACGTAGCCGAATTTTTTGCCAGTGATTTGTCATCATTTGTAAGTGGACAACATTTATTAGTGAATGGAGGAGCAACAAACTAAAAACAGAAATCCAAAAGCAGTAAAATATCGAAATGTTTTACTGCTTTTTTAAATTTTAAAAGATGATACTAAAAATAATGCATTCCGTATTATTCCTATTTGTAGTTTTTATGGGAATAGTTCAAGGTTTTTCGATGATTGCCGGTTCGACCGAAGTGATAAAAATGTTCGAAAATTTTAATTTCAATAAAACTGAAATTCTTTTATTTGGGATAACCACTTTAATGAGCAGTATTTTGATTTTCAATCCCAAAACTTTTCTAATTGGAAATTTCTTGCTGGCCGTAACTATTTTGCTTTTAACATTACTGCAAATCCAAAATCAAAACCTAAAAGAAGCTTTTGTCGAAATGCCATTTTTATTGATGAACCTAATTTTGGTTTACCTAAAACATCCTTTCAAAACAAAAATTTTAATTCAATAGACAAGCAATATTTTATTCAACAATCGTTCTAAAAGTCAAATTCACTCTGGGTTTTGAAGTTGTTTTTGTTGGAGGTAAACGATGCAGCCAATGTGTTTGTGTAGCATCTTTCATCACTAATAAACTTCCATGTTCCAGAATTAATGAAACAACTTCTTTGGTTTCTTTATGTTTGAAAGCAAACTTACGTTCAGCACCAAAACTAACCGAACCAATTGCACCATTTTTCTTTAAATCTTTTTCGGCATCACTATGCCACGCCATTCCTTCCTCTCCGGAATGATATAAATTAAGCAAACAGGAGTTGAAAGTTTCTCCTGTTTTTTCTTCAATAATCGCTTTTAATTCTAAAAGTTCCTTTGTCCATGGAAGTGCTTTTTTGGTGGTATTCGAATACGTATATTCAAAACCAGAATCGCCGTACCAAGCTACTTTTCGTTTGGTTAAAATTAATTTCCCGAAGATTATGGCTTCGTCATTTTTCCATTCGATAGTATTCAAAAGCACTTCTAAATAATGGTTTGAATCTTCACGAGAAAATAATTTTCCGTAATAATTCACCGTTCCATCTTTCGGAAGCAAATTGGTCGTTTCGTCTGTATAC
>RCUK01001328.1_pt1 | contig 16134 bp, 16 predicted proteins | sample 2166381 | NCBI WGS metagenome assembly RCUK01 (sample SAMN09932809, study PRJNA488358) | compost metagenome | isolation source: compost soil in an enriched community | place: Germany: Experimental Botanical Garden | reverse complement strand
AAGAAAAGGTTTACCAAAAATTACGGGCGCTTCAAAAGGCAATTAGTCAACCTCCAGAGCCAATAGAACCGAACCAAGATTTAAGTGAATTTGCAGGTGCCAATTCTTCAAGTCTGCCATCAGATGATCTGAGAAGTTTGGAAAAAATGATGACAGCAATGAATCAGCCCCAAGAACCAGACCCCGAGTTGAAACAGCTTGGAGGGATGCTTGAGAATATATTAGATATTCAACATCCGGCCCGTGTTGAAGAGAAGTTAAGACAATCATCTGTAAGTCAAAAGGGGAAAGTGTTCACGGTGGATAAAAAAGTAAAAGAAGATAATATTACGTCTTTACAAACCCCTATGCAAAACCATCGAATCGTTTTGGAAACCACATTAAAACAGAATTCATTTTACGCTTTAGAAGAAAGTTTTCCCTCTGATGAAGAACAAAATGCTGTAGAAGCAGTTATCCATGAGACACAAACTATTGTTGATGGCTCTACCATTAAACTGCGGTTGAGTAATGATGTATTTATACAGGGAATACCAATTCCTAAGAATAGTTTTCTCTTTGGAATTGCTTCGTTAAAAGGAGAACGATTAGTCGTTAAAATAAGCAACATCAAATACAAGAACTCCATATTTCCCGTAGATCTTTCCGTTTATGATATGGACGGAATAGCAGGTATTTTCATTCCTGGTGCAATCAATAGAGATGTGGCAAAAAACTCTGCCGATCGCTCGATACAAACTTTAGGAGTAGCAAGTCTTGATGATTCTTGGAGTGCACAGGCAGCCGGTATGGGGATCGAAGCAGCTAAAAGTCTTTTGAGTAAAAAGGCGAAGTTAATTAAAGTTGTGGTAAAAGCAGGGTATCAAGTGTTGCTTTACGATGAGAAACAAAAGAATTCCAAATAACTCTAAAAATAAAAAAGATGAAAAATTATAATTCATGGATCCTTTTATGCCTTTTATTGACCGCCTTTTCGGGACTGGCACAGTTTAAAACAAAAGAAGGAAGTTTGTCTGCGATTGAAACTGGTGATTTACAAATAAGCTATTCAAAAACAACTAGTATTGTATTTCCGTATGCCATTAAAAGTGTGGATAGAGGAAGTCAGGAAGTTTTGGTGCAAAAAGCCAAAGGAGTTGAAAATATTCTGCTAATAAAGGCAGGAGAGCCAAATTTCACACAAACGAATCTTACAGTGATTACAGCTGACGGTAGATTGTATAGTTATGTCTTAAATTATGATGAATACTGTCCGATTTTAAATATCGTTGAAGATAAGGCAACAGGTTCTAATCAAGAGGTATTGTTTTCGTCAAAAATTGAAAATCAGAAGGAAATTGAACAGTATGCCTCCTTAGCATTGTCGAAGAAAGTAAAACGCAGCGGTTTACGAGAAAATCGATTTTGTATTACACTTGAAGTAAATGGAATATTCATCCATCAAGATGTCATGTATTTTAGAGTATTGTTGAGCAATGCATCACGAATTAATTATGACATTGATCAGTTACGTTTTTTTATCCGAGATCAAAGGAAATCTAAACGAACAGCATCACAAGAAATTGAGATTTTACCACTTTATACGACCTCAAATGTCAAGACAATCCCCGATGAGTCTGAAATCAGTGTTGTATTTGCTGTACCCAAATTTACTATCCCGGAAAAAAAATATTTTGCGATTCAGCTCATTGAAAAAAATGGAGGAAGAGCAGTAGAGCTTGATCTAAAAAATAAGCAACTAGGTTATTTAGAGATATTAACCTCTTTATAAATGAAGTATTAATTTAAATTAAATATCATGAATCAGAAAAATTTCGATTACTTAAAAGATCAACTGAAATTTACAGGTTTCGGTGAAGGAATAGAAAATGCATTAAAGGAGAAATTACAAAAAGGAGAAACTGAGTTTGCCTTGAATCATAATATGAAATATGGCAATGACGTTGTGTCTGCCATATTAAACTTCAAGAAGTCCGATCAGAGTGATATGTATTTCTTTAATTCATATAAAATCAGTCTTGCGAAAGATCAATCTAAGATACCGCTAGAGCAAAATTTTTATATCAATAAAGACAACAATATTACAGCTAAGGAGGCCTACAACTTAATGGAAGGCAGGGCAGTCAATAAGGATCTTAAAAATAAAGAGGGAGAACTTTACAATGCCTGGATCAAAATGGACTTTAAAGAGGTGGATGATAAAGGAAATTTTAAGCTGAATCATTACCATCAAAATTACGGTTACGACCTTGAGGGAAGTTTGGCAAAACATCCTATAAAAGAGCTGGACAATGCGAAGCATAAAGACGATCTGTTAAATTCACTTAAAAAAGGGAATGTACAATCGGTTACTTTTATGATAAACGGTGCTGAAAAAAAGCAATTTATTGAAGCTAATCCTCATTTTAAAACGATTAATGTTTATGATGGCAGTATGCAAAGAGTCAATAATCGCGAGAATAAGGATCAAAAGCAAAGTGAATCAGAGGGTAAATCTGCCACCAAAGAGGCCAGGCAAAAACAAGAAAACGAGAGTGAGAGTCCTGAACCTGAAGACAAAGGAAAGAGACGAAGAAAAAAACAATCGAATTCAATATAGTAGTTATGGATAATTTAAAACCCTTATCGGATTTCTTTATAGCCATTGAGAAAGACTTTCGTATTAGTACGACCCATATAGCAATATATGCTGCCTTACTACAATATAGAGTAGGTAAGGGTTTTATTAATCCCATACAGGTATTTAAGCATGAAGTTATTCCGATTGCGAAAATCTCCTCTGCTCATACCTATTACAAATGTATTCGTGAGTTAAGTGAATATGGCTATATTAACTATGAGCCATCGTTAAAAAAGACTCAAGGGAGCAAGATTTATTTTTACTTGATTAATTAGTGCTGTCAAAACAATTAAGATCATGAAGCAGTTTATTTTAGAAGAATTACCTACTGTGGTATCGCAACTTTATGACAAGATGGAGCGAATGGAAACATTTATTAAAAAAGAGGTTGTTTCCTATAAAAATTTTGATTTTTCACAAAACATATTACTTCAATCAAAATGTGGCTCACATTACAATAAGAGTGATTTGGCACAACTTTTTTACATTCTTATGGATGAGAATATTTTGTTTTTCGATGGAATCAATGAAAAATGTAATAGAGGTATGATGCAGAAATTTGTTCAGGAAAATTTTACTTATCAAGGAGATTCTGGATTTCAGGTTAATATTGATTCAATTAGCAAACAGTTTTCTGAATCTAAAGGATTTACGTACAAAGAAAAGCAATTGAAATTTCTGGATAAGATTATTTTGCAATTCGAAAAACGAAGAGAAAAATTAGTTAAGAGATAATATTTACTTTATTGTTATAAGAAAAGGAATTAGGTGAAAAATATACAGATCATGTCAAAAGAGAACAAAGAAAAAAAGATTTCGTATATATCAGCAATGAAACAATTACTTGATCCAGTACATGTTCGCTTGGAAAAAATTGATTGTAAACTAATGGGGCGCGAAACTAGACATGGAACCCGTTATTATCGGAATGAGGATTTAAAAAGAATATTTGGACTATCCAATAATACAATTATCAAATACAGACAAACGGGCATACTTCCTTTTACAAAATTAGGTGATATCTTTTTGTATGAAGAAACTAAAATAAAAAAGATATTAGATGAAAATAAAGGGGGAATTTGATAAAATGCAACCGCTATTTGATTTTTGTGAATTTTAAAATTTGTCAAACTACCGAAAATAATAGCAAAAACAAAAGGATTCCTGTTTAGGGAATCCTTTTGTTTTGTATGACCTTACTAATCATTTATTCATATTTTTTCATCAATTTAGACATGTCTTCTTTTACATTCATATCTAAAACTTTAGCATAATGTTGTGTTTGTTTTATATTAGTATGTCCCATCATTGAAGAAACATTTTCTATCCTCACGCCGTTACCTAATGTTACAGTAGTGGCAAAGGTATGCCTGGCTACATACCAAGTAAGGCTTTTATTGATTCCACAGAGATCTGCAATTTCTTTAAGATAGGCGTTCATTTTTTGATTGGATATTTTGGGAATCAATCCTATTTGTTGATTTTTATATTTATTGATTATTTTGAGCGTTGGTGGTAATATAGGAACGTTAGCCCTTATTTCTGTTTTAGCTCTATTGGTTCTAATCCAAAGATCATTATTGTTGTCATTAAATATATTATTGGAGGTGAGATTAGATGCGTCTACAGGAGCATAACCGGTGTAACAGCTAAACAAGAATATATCTTTCACCTTTTCTAAACGCTCAATGGAAAATATTTTATTTTCAATAAGGTTTAACTCTTGTTGGGTAAGAAATGTAGCCTCTTTAATATTTAGCTTGCCATCATAAACATTAAAGGGGTTTTTATCTATCAATCCCATTTTTATGCTGTATTTAAATGATGTTTTATACATTCTCATATATTTTACCATCGAGTTGTTTTTGATGCCAATTTTCCCCTTAAAAGCACTTTCATATTTGAGGAATGCTTCCAAATTATAGATAAAGGGACTAGTTATCTCATCGGATGAAAGATCATCACAACCGTATTGCTTTTTTATAAAGCTCTTCAGTAATTCTTTGGAACGCTCATATTTTTGGAGCGAAGCTTTTGAACGTTCATCAGCAGCCACTTTTCTCTTAAAATATTTATTATGTGTTTCTATAATTTCTAAAATACTAAAACCTTGGCTTGGTATTTTGGTTTTACCACTAAGTTTATTTTTTAGAAGGATTAGTGATACCTCGGAAGTTTCTCTTACCAATTCATTAAATTTCTTTTCAATATTCAGTTGAATTACATCCAAACTATTTTTCAGCACTTTCTCTTTTTCAAGTTTTAGTACATTTCTTAAGTTTTTAGTAAACTGCCACCTTTCTTTTGAAATTGACTTACCCGTTGCTATGGTTGTGGATTTCTCGTTATACGAGATGCGTGCAAAAATGGGAGATTCACCCTTTTTGTTGACCTTTCCTGCTTTGAGATAAAAAATTACTTTTAACATGACTTATTGTTTTTAAATTAATATTCAAATTGATTTAAAAACTTTGAGGGAGTCTAGTACTGGTGCGGAATTCCCAAGGAATTCTTCCAATTTAGTGACCCTATTTTAACTAAAAAAGCCAAAATAAAAATAGGGTCACCAATAGGGTCACTGTTCTTTGATATTATATGTGTTTTTTGACACTTTACCGAAAACAAAAAAGCCTTTAAATATCACTATTTAAAGGCTTTTGATGTTTAAAGTTTCTTTTGAAACTTGATACTGGCGGAGAAAGAGGGATTCGAACCCCCGGACCTGTTACAGTCAACAGTTTTCAAGACTGCCGCATTCGACCGCTCTGCCATTTCTCCAGTATGTCGCTTTCATTACCTGATTGCGAGTGCAAATATAAGAACCTTTTTTGGTTATGCAAATCTATTTTCAGAAAAAAAGCATCTATTTTTATTACTAATTTTTAAAGCTTTCATTTTCTATACTTTAGAAAAAAAAATATTTTAATTTTTTTTTGATCTACATTTAATATTTTACGTATTCTGTTATTTCCAGTCCGTAACCAATCATTCCAACACGTTTGGTTCCTTCCGTATTGGATACCAATCTAATTTTTGAAATGTCCAAATCATGCAATATTTGCGCCCCAATTCCAAAATCTTTACTGTCAATAACAATTTTAGGAGCTTTCATTTCGCCTTGGCTTTGTAATAATTTAAGTTCGGCAATACGGTTCAACAGATTTATGGATTGCATGTCCTGATTAATGAAAATAACCGCACCTTTTCCGGCTTCGTTAATTACTTGGAACATATCATCCAGTTGTTGTTCGGCATTATTGGTCAGGGTACCTAACAAATCATTATTTACCTGTGAGGAATTGATTCTGGTCAAAATGGATTCACCCAGGTTCCAAGTTCCTTTTGTTAAAGCAATATGAATTTGTTTATTGGTTGTTTGTTGGTACGCACGCAATCTGAAAGTACCAAAACGAGTTTCAATATCAAAATCTTCTTTTTTGACAATCAAACTGTCATGTTGCATTCTGTAGGCTACCAATGCTTCAATAGAAACTAATTTCAGATCGAACTTTTTAGCCACCTTTACTAATTGCGGTAAACGTGCCATTGAACCATCTTCATTCATGATTTCAACAATCACTCCAGCCGGTTTAAAACCTGCTAATCGAGCAAAATCAATAGCTGCTTCTGTGTGTCCTGTTCTTCGTAATACGCCTCCTTGTTTTGCTATAAGAGGGAAGATATGTCCAGGTCGTGCTAAATCGTGTGGCTTCGTTTTAGAATCAACGAATGACAAAATCGTTTTTGCTCTGTCTGCAGCAGATATTCCAGTGGTCACTCCATTTCCTTTTAAATCCACCGAAACAGTAAATGCTGTTTCCATTGGATCGGTATTGTTGCTTACCATTACGTGTAGTCCTAGTTCTTTACAACGACTTTCCGTTAATGGTGCACAGATTAATCCACGCCCGTGAGTAGCCATGAAATTAATCATCTCAGGAGTTACTTTTTCTGCTGCAGCCAAGAAGTCCCCTTCGTTTTCTCTATCTTCATCATCAACAACAATGATAACTTTTCCTTGTCTAATATCTTCAATTGCTTCCTCAATTGTGTTGAGATGTATTTTATTTGTAACCATGTAGGGTGTTAATTTTGAGATGGAAATAATTTTTGAAATATTTTTTGAAATGGCGCTAAAATAACATCCATATTAATTAATCCGATATCGTTTGTAGCTCTGTATGTTAATAGAACTGCGAGTGGGGATAAAATAAATGAGGACATCCAAGCTCCCATGAATGGTGATAATCCGCCTTCCTGAGAAACTCTTTTACCAAAAGTGTTTATAAAATGGAAGGTTATGAAAATTAAAACCGCAAAAACAATAGGTAGTCCAAGCCCTCCTTTTCTAATAATGGCTCCTAATGGGGCTCCTATGAAAAACATTAAGAAACAAGCAAATGCTATGACAAACTTGTCATATAATGCTGTTAAATGTTTATTGATATTTTTTTGTTTATTTTTAAATTCGGTTTCTGAAGCATCAATAGAGTACTTCGTACTGGTGATATTACTGCTGGCAATACTTAAAATCTCTGATTTCTGACTATCATTAAATAATGACAATATCTCTTTTGGATAGGCGGTAATTTTCTTCTTTGTCTGTACTTTCGTGTTTTTTAAAGTGTCTTTACTTTGTTTTGCCTTTTCGGATGGGACAGGGATAATTTTTGGAGGTGATACGGGTGCTTTAATTTCTTTCGGAATTCCGATACGTTGATTGATATTTTCCGAAAAAGAGATAATATCTGTTTTCAATGTTTTGTTAAGCGAATCCAGGGTATAATTTAATTCACTTACATTAAGCATGGTATTCGTATTGGAGACACTTTCATCATTGACATCCACTTTATTCAATTCTGATAAATCGATATTAATGATGTCTTTTTTAAAGGAGCTTTTTACAAAAGGCATTTTGCTTCGGTCCTCGTATTTTTTAGGAACAATATCTTCATAATAATTCCCGTCATTTAATACTAATTGTAGAATACTAGACTCCTTACTACTGATTAGCTCTCCATCTTTTGCTTTAATAACTGTTTTACTACCATCTCCAATATTTGTTTTTTTATGGATGGTAATGCCAGTTAAAATGTTTCCGTTTTTCCCGGATTTTTTATTGACTTTTATATTGTAAAAACCAACGTCATTAAACTGACCTTCGGCAATAGCCAGGGCTGGCTTGGCTTGAGCAATATTTTTCCTGAAATTAACAAATTTATATTCGGCAAAAGGAATTACATTATTGGCAAAGAAAAAAGCAACAATACTCAGTAAAAGAATGAATACCGTTAATGTTCTCATAGCTCTTTGCAGCGATATTCCTGCAGATTTCATTGCAGCGAATTCATAATTTTCAGATAAATCACCAAAAGTCATGATGGAAGCCAATAGCACAGATAGGGGGAGTACCAATGGTATAATTCGAGGCATCGAAAATAACAAGAATTTGATAACCATCACAAAATCAAGATCCTTACCGGCCAGTTCAGCAATAAACAACCAAACTGTTTGAAGTATGAATATAAAAAAAAGGATTACAAATACCGTAGTAAATGTAATCAGGAATGTTTTAAGAATGTATTTGTCTAGAATTTTCACCTACGAATTAATCTAATTTATTGATGTAGTAATTTGGATATTTACTTTCGACAAAGGTAAATTGATTTTTTGACAAAGGTTGATTGGTTTTAAAAGAATTAACCGTTAAAGTGGTTTTTGTTCCTTTTTTGCCTATTTCAATCAAATTGTAAATGTGTTTCGTTTGAACGTCAATACCCAGTAAAATCTCTTTTCTTTGGTCTTTGGCGTTTAATGGAACCAATTTAACGTATTGAATTTTTCGGCCTTTTATATTCTGTACAATATCCATTGAATATTTGTATCCAGAATTAAAAAAAGTGAGCATTTTTGATGGTGTTACCGCATTTTCATCACTGTCATTGAATTTAGTAATCGTAATTTCCTCGTCTTCAGGAACAATGGTGTATGTTTTTTTACCGTCAAAAATTTTGGTAACACCCATGAAGTTCAATACGTATTGATTGCCTTTCAGGATTACATTACCCTTACTGTCTTGATTGATGTTTTCTTTAGCGTTATTGAGGGAATATTTAAAATCTATTACAATCGAACTATAGCTTTTTACCTTAGCACTTACTTGATCCAAAAGTTCTTTTGCTTTTTTATCTTGTGCCTGTATTGAAAAACTCAACAGAAGCAAAGTTGTTAGGAGAAGAAATTTTTTCACAATAGAATTTGATTTATTTTGTTTTAATAGGTTAGGTTGGAGGCTACAATTTGGGTTGTAAATTGTTGATTTCATGATTTTAATTATTTTGTTCACTGTTGAAAAATTGATCAAGAGAACTCATGTCCAAGATGTTTACACTGCGTGCTTTACTTCCTTCAAAAGGACCTACAATTCCTGCCGCTTCTAATTGATCAATCAATCTTCCGGCTCTGTTGTAACCCAATTTTAATTTTCTTTGTAGCAATGAAGCCGAACCTTGTTGCGCATTTACAATGATTTCAGCCGCTTCCCTGAACAAAGTGTCTCTTTCGGAAATATCCATATCAAGATTAATGCCACTTTCCTCTCCAATAAACTCTGGAAGTAAATAAGCGGTTGCATATGCTTTTTGAGAACCAATAAATTCGGTAATTTTTTCCACTTCGGGAGTGTCTATAAACGCACATTGAACCCTTACGACATCATTTCCGTTGGTATAAAGCATATCTCCACGACCAATTAATTGATCAGCTCCCTGCGTATCCAAAATGGTACGGGAATCAATTTTTGAAGTTACTCTAAAAGCAATTCGGGCAGGGAAATTCGCTTTTATTAAACCGGTAATTACGTTAACAGAAGGTCTTTGCGTAGCAATAATCAAATGGATTCCAATCGCACGGGCTAATTGTGCCAAACGGGCAATAGGAACTTCGACTTCTTTTCCGGCTGTCATAATTAAATCGGCAAACTCATCTACAACTAATACGATATAAGGCAAAAATCGGTGTCCATTTTCAGGATTTAATTTTCGGGACTTAAATTTATCATTGTATTCCTTAATATTTCGCACCATCGCATCTTTCAATAGCGAATAACGATTGTCCATTTCCACACAAAGTGAATTCAAAGTGTTGACTACTTTTGCGTTGTCGGTTATGATGGCATCATCTAAATCAGGTAGTTTGGCCAGATAATGTCTTTCAATTTTATTGAATAACGTCAGCTCCACCTTTTTTGGATCAACCAAAACAAATTTGACTTCAGCAGGATGTTTTTTGTATAAAAGAGAGGTCAAAACAGCATTCAAACCAACTGATTTTCCTTGTCCTGTAGCTCCCGCCATCAATAAGTGAGGCATTTTGGCCAAGTCAACCACAAATGTTTCATTTGAAATGGTTTTACCTAATGCAATTGGTAATTCCATTTCGGCTTCCTGAAATTTGGCTGACCCAATAACACTTTTCATAGAAACCATAGTCGGATTCTTATTCGGAACCTCAATACCGATTGTCCCTTTTCCAGGAATAGGAGCAATGATACGAATACCTAAGGCTGAAAGTGACAAGGCAATATCGTCTTCTAAACTTTTTATTTTTGATATACGGATTCCTGCTTCCGGAACAATTTCATAAAGCGTTACCGATGGACCAACAGTAGCTTTAATCTGTGCGATTTCAATTTTATAATTGCGGAGGGTATCGACAATCCTGTTTTTATTTTCTTCTAATTCTTCCTGGTTGATGGTGATTCCTCCCGTAGAATATTCTTTTAATAAATCAATTGTAGGGTATTTGTAATTGGATAAATCCAATGTAGGATCAAACAATCCAAAATCGGCCACCAGGCGAGAAGCTAAATTTTCTTCAATGATGTCTTCTTCTTCTGCTTTTTCGATTACAAATGCGTCATTAGGTTGTGGTGGAACACTTTGAACCGGTGGCGTGATTTCCATTGGCATCGGCTTCACTACAGGATCTAAATTGATTTCAGAAGAATTATTAATGGTAGGTTTTAAAGCTTCTTTATTAATTTCGAATTGAGAACCATTCGTTTTCAAATGAATGCCATCCAATTCCTCATCTTCAGCAACTGCAAACTCTTCTAAATTATACGCGCTATCGTTTGTTACAAATGGATTTGTGGCTAAATCAGTTTTGATTTCTTTTTTGGTATTCTCAAAAAAGGACTGGATTTTTTCTGGAGAGATTTTAATTTTAAAAATCAAATAGATAATTAAACCAAAAATCAAAAGCAGCAAAGTTCCTGTTTTTCCAATATAATCCTGCGAGAATAAATTTAGTTCATATCCTATGGTTCCTCCCAATTCTGGTACTGAAGTGGCAAAAAATCCAAATAAAACAGACAATACAATAATGACAAACAAGTCCCAAAACCAAATGTTTTTCAGCTTTTTTAGTGAGAGTTCTAAAATCAGAAATACTCCGGTCAGGAAAAACAAACGGACAAAAATGAAAGCGGCAACACCAAAACCTTTGTAAACAATCAAATCAGCTAAAAAAGCGCCAAATTTACCCAACCAATTCTGAACCGTTTCGGATCGGTCAGATAGTTGTGCTACAGCGCTTTGATCGGCTTGACCATAAATGTAAAAGGAAACAAAAGCAAGTAATAGTGCCACTGAAAATAGTACCAAAAGACAACCCAAAACAATCTTATGCTGTTTGGTCATTTTCCATGATTTTGGTGTCTCAGATGAAGTATCAGTTTTTTTATCTGGAGATGTTGCTTTTGTTGTTTTTGCCATTCTTAATTGTAAATAGTCCTTATAAAAATATTGGTAGATAAATAATTAAACCGATGATTATTGCTGTTATTGCCGCAAAGAAAACGGCTCCAGCAGCAATGTCTTTGATAAACCCGATACGCTCATGGTAATTGGGATGTATAAAATCGGCTATTTTTTCAACTGCTGTATTTAAGCCTTCGATACTCATTACGAAGCCAATTGCAAAGGTTTGAAAAAGCCACTCGGTTTTGGAAATATCAAAATAGAAACCAGCAATAGTCATTAGTATTCCGATACCAAATTGAACCATCACACTGTGTTCCGTTGTGATTAATTTTATCGCTCCTTTTAAAGCATAGCTAACACTTTTGAGTCGTCCGCTAACGAAGCTGTTGTCTTTTTGAAATTCCATTAACTAATTTATAGATTAAAGTACCGCTAGGGCCGCTTCATAATTAGGTTCGTCTGCAATTTCGGCAACTTGTTCTGTATGTAAAATAGTACCGTTTTCGTCTGCTACAATTACAACTCTTGAATGTAAACCGGCCAATGGACCATCTACGATTTCCAATCCGTTGGTTTTACCAAAACTACCGTCTTTAAAGTCTGATAAATTCACTACATTTTCCAGGCCTTCAGCACCACAAAAACGTTTTTGGGCAAATGGTAAATCTTTTGAAATACACAATACAGTTGTGTTGTCAAGCTTGCTTGCACTTTCATTAAATTTTCTAACAGAAGTAGCACATGTTCCTGTATCAATACTAGGGAAGATATTCAACACTAATCTTCTACCTGAAAAATCATTCAATGTTGCAGTAGAAAGATCGCTTTTTACTAATTTAAAATCAACTAGTTTCGTACCTGTTTTTGGTAATTCGCTTGAAGTGTTTATCGGATTTCCTCCTAATGTTATTTTTGCCATTTTGTTTTTTTTATAATGAGGTTCAAAAGTATGAAAATTATTTAAGATTTAGTCCCGAAATTTTGGGATAAAGTTTAAGATTTCGGAGCAAGATCTAAAGGATTCCTGCAGAAGCATATTACCCAATAGATCAAAAAAAACACACTCGTTGAGGAGTGCGTTCTGTAAAATTGTTAGGGATTCTATTGCTATTAACCCTTATAGGTAAAAGAAAAATGCTAAAATTATTTATCGATTGATCCTAAAACCCGTTTCATAAAAGTATTTAAAGCTTCTTTTTTATCGGTTCCTTCTTTGACTAATTTGTTTACTTCCAAAGCGCCATACATATTAGAAATTAATTCGCCTATAACATCCAATTCTTCGTCTTTCAGTGATGATATTTCGGTCATTGCTTCAAGAACTTCTATCGTTTCAATGATATAATCTTGATCGTTTTCTTCTATAAACTGTGTTAAATGCTTGATTACAGGTAATTTCATTTTTTTGGATTTTTAGATTATCTGGATTATTGGATTTTTAGATTAAGATTCAAAAAATCTAACGGTCTAAGAATCTAACAATCTATTTACACGATCTCGTTTACCAGTTCAATTAAAACTTCCTGTTTGTTGGTTTGCGTTTCGTTTACCAATTTACCATTCACGAAAGTAGCAAAAGTAGGCAGGTTGCTCACATTGGCTAATTTTCTTGATTCGGGAAAATTTTCAGCATCAACAAGAGCAAAAGTGATTGCTTCGTTTTCTGTAGCCAATTTTTTGAATTTTGGTTTCATTATACGACAATTTCCACACCATGAAGCAGAAAACTGAACAACAACTTTTTCGTCTTTTGCAATTAAGTCAGCTAATGTATCTTCGTTTAATTCGATTAACATAGATTTTTATTTAAAAAGGTTCAAAGTGACAAAGGTTCATAGCTTCAGAGTTTTCGAAAACTCGAAAATAGTAGTAGCAGAAAACTTTGCCACTCTGATTCTTTGAACCTTTGGAACTTTTTTTATTAGTTTAAGCTTAAGTATTCTGCAGTACTTTTTCTGTCAGCACTCATTGCTTCTTTTCCAGCTTCCCAGTTTGCAGGACAAACTTCACCTTTTTCTTGAATGTGCGTGTAAGCATCAACCATACGTAAATATTCATTTACATTTCTACCTAATGGCATATCGTTTACACTTTCGTGGAAAATTTTTCCAGTTTCATCGATTAAGTAAGTTGCTCTGTAAGTTACGTTAGAACCTTCAACCATTACTGAGTCAGTTTCTTCGCTATAGCTTGTAGATTCAATATCTAAAATTCCAAGAATGTTTGATAAGTTTCTGTTAGTATCAGCAAGAATTGGATAAGTAACTCCTTCAATACCACCATTATTTTTTGGTGTATTTAACCAAGCAAAGTGAACTTCGTTAGTGTCACATGAAGCTCCAATTACGATTGTGTTTCTTTTTGTGAATTCAGGTAAAGCTGCTTGAAAAGCATGTAATTCAGTTGGACAAACGAATGTAAAATCTTTTGGATACCAAAACAATAATACTTTTTTGTTGTTTTTTGTTGCTTCTTCGAAAATGTTGATTTTCAAATTATCACCCATTTCTGAAATTGCATCTACTGAAATACTTGGGAATTTTTTTCCTACTAATGACATCTTATTTATTTTTTAATTAATTTTTTTTGATGATGCAAAAGTAATCTAAACTACAGCTTTGTTTAAATAAATTTTGATTATTAATATTTATTTAAAAATAACTATTTCTTATAATTAATTGTTTTGAGCTCTGAATGAGTATTATAAGTTATTTATGACAACAGGTAGACGTCCTTTGCAGTTTGTATTTTTTTGCAATTGTTCAGCAGCGCTTTCTTGAAATTCATTAAAATCCTGGTACATTTCAATAATTCCATAGGCCGATTCTAAATTCGGAATGACCTGTAAGGCATAGGGGTTTCCAAAAACATACAATACGCATCTTTTAGAGGTTAATAGTTTTCCTAAGAATTGCAAAACGCTTTCTTCTATGTCAAATTTGTTGAGAGGCTTCGCTTTTGGTACAAATAAGGAAATAATTATAGTTTCAAAATGGCTCAGATTTTTTTCAATTTCTGCAATTGAATTGTTGTCTCCCATTTCTATTGAAAATTCCGGCGATGAGAGAGTGGAAGACAACGCTTTAAAAAAAGTATTATCAGTATTTTTATAAATGCTTATTTTGGCTAAGGTGTTACTCGCTTCAGCATCAAAAACTGCTTTTGTGTTACTGGTGTCTTTTAGTACTGTAATGCAATTTTGGGCAATTTTTCGATTTAATTCGGAGGTGGTTTTATAGTCAAAATCGATATTGGAAAAACTTGGAAAAACATTGTGACCATTTATGATTCCAGCTTTTTGTTTGCATTTCCACAAACGGTCAAAACTGGCTTGAATTCGTTCTGGTGTCGTATTTTTAAGGATTTCTTGAATTCCTTCGGCTACATTTTCTGCAAAACATAAGACGTCATTTCCGGCGTTAAAAGCTTCCCATTCCAATTCCCCTTTCTTATCATATAATTTTGAAACGCTATGCATATTCAGAGCATCGGAAATAACAAGCCCTTCATATCCCAGTTGCTTTCGTAAAAGGGTTTTAATAATTGGTTTTGATAAAGTCGCAGAAGTATTTTTGCCATCATTCAAAGCGGGAACAGCCAAATGACCTATCATAATGGAATCAACATTGCTTTCGATTCCTTTAATAAACGGGTACAATTCGTTTGCCATTAATTCCTCTAAATTTTCCTCTAAAATAGGAAGTCCTAAATGAGAATCTACATTGGTGTTTCCGTGTCCGGGAAAATGCTTGAGACAGCCTAAAATCCCAACATTCGACATTCCTTTTAAATATTCTAAAGCAAAATGAGCTACTTTTTCTTTGTTTTCACCAAAAGAACGGTATCCTATCACAGGATTATTCGGATTGTTATTGATGTCGGCCAAAGGCGCCAAATTGTAATGTATACCGGCAGATTTTAGGTCTAAACCTATTTGCTTTCCGACTTCATAAACCAAATGGCTTTCGCTTTCCGGTAAAGCACCCAAGGTAATGGCATAAGGATATTGCGGTGTTTTTTCGACACGCATCGCCAATCCCCATTCGGCATCAATGCTCATCAATAGCGGAGTGGTCGCACACTTTTGATATCGTGTAATAAGCTCTTTTAAACGAAGGTAACTATCGTCATTTAGAACTACTTTCTTCTTGGTTTCATAATTGGTTGCAGCACTGGCTCTACTGTGGAAAAAGGTGAGTCCGCCGATATGGTAATCTCTGATTAATCGTTCGGTTTCCTGTATGTTTTCTTCGGTATCGTTAATGAAAACAGCTGGAAAAAAGAATTGTCCTATTTTTTGTTCTAATGTCATTATAAGGCTGGTATTATTTTGAAACCTATAGAAATTAAATCATATAAGACCAAGTCGTCTATATGTTTTTAAAACACTTTCTTATATGTTCTTAAATTTCTTAGATGGTTCAAAAAAAATATAGTAAATGTTTTATTCTATCTCTGATTTTTTACCGAAATCCGCCGGGAAAACTAAAAATCTTGATAGTATTAATCCGGGAATTGTTGCCAAAAATACCCAGATAAAGAAATTTCCGTATCCTAAATATTCCTGAATATAACCACTTATCATTCCGGGAATCATCATTCCTAAAGCCATAAATCCAGTAGCGATAGAGTAGTGCGAGGTTTTTGATTCTCCTTCAGCGACATAAATTAAGAACATCATAAAAGCGGCAAAACCAAAACCGTAACCAAATTGTTCAGCTATTACAGCAATGTAGATGTATATTTCTG